>Ga0265338_10005025_pt1 | contig 17468 bp, 12 predicted proteins | sample 42126metaG_FD_193579 | JGI IMG/M metagenome (GOLD analysis project Ga0265338, IMG submission 193579) | Rhizosphere microbial communities from Carex aquatilis grown in University of Washington, Seatle, WA, United States - 4-21-26 metaG | ecosystem: Host-associated > Plants > Roots > Rhizosphere... | reverse complement strand
GGCCGAGGCGCACGCCAAGCCACCCGCCAACGTCAACGCCATCGCGCTCGGCATCCCGGTCGGGGAGACCGCCCTGGTCGTGACGGCGCCCCCGGCCGACCAGACCGAGGCGCTGTGCCGCCTGGCAGCCGACATGCACGCCGCCGGTCGAATCGCCGCGCTCCACGAGCTGCGCGACCGCCTGGAGCACCCGCGCGTGCGCGAGCTGGCGGCCCGCTTCCGCACCGACGCCACCGATGGTTCACCCGAGCGCGCGCTGGGCGCCGTCGTCGGCATCACCGAGCTGCGCGATCGGCTCGCGGTGCCGACGCTGATCGAGCTCGTCGAGTCGCGGGACCGCGAGCTCGCCGACGCCGCTCGGCAGGCGCTCATCGAGATCACCAAGCAAGACTTCGCCAAGCGTCGCCGGCGCTGGCGCAACTGGCTGGCCGCGCACGGCGAGGAGGCGCGCGTTGACTGGCTGTTCGCGGGGCTCGGCAGCCGCTCGCCGGAGATTCGCTTCGCGTCGTCGGAGGAGCTGTGGAAGATCACCGGCGAGTATTTCGGCTACCACCACGAATCGCCCAAGCGTGAACGCGACGAGGCGCGCGACCGCTGGCGCAACTGGTGGCTGAATCACCGCCACAGTCCCTAGGACCCCGGCGGCGCGGCCGCCGAGCACGCGAACGCCGAATTCCGCCACGCCGCTTGGCTCTGCGGCGGAAGACAGGCTAGATTCCGCCCCTCATGTTCGAGACACTGACCAAGGGATTCCGAACCGCCAAGCAAAAATTCCAGGGCGTGGCGGAGCTGGACGAGGCGACCGTCGACGACGCGCTCAAGGACGTGCGGACGGCGCTGCTCGAGGCCGACGTCGGCTTCGACGTCGTGCAGGACTTCTGCAAGCGCGTGCGCGAGAAGGCGATTGGCGTGATCGTCAAGGTCAAGGCGTCATCGAAGGAGAAGGTCCGCCGCGTCAGTCCCGAGGACCACTTCGTCAAGCTCTGTCACGACGAGCTGGTCGAGCTCATGGGTCCCGTCGACTCGAACCTCAAGTTCGCGAAGAAGGGAGCGACGGGCGTCATGCTCGTCGGCCTGCAGGGCTCCGGCAAGACGACGACCATCGGCAAGCTGGCCCACTACCTCGAGAAGAAGCACAAACGCCCGCTGCTGGTCGCCGCCGACGTCTACCGCCCGGCCGCGATCGAGCAGCTCAAGATCATCGGCCAGCGCCTCGACATCCCGGTCTACTCCGAGGACAGCGGCGATCCACCCGCGATCTGCGAGCACGCCGTGCGCTACGCCGCCGAGCACGGACGCGACGTGATCCTGTTCGACACCGCGGGCCGTCTCGCGATCGACGAGCCGCTGATGAAGGAGCTCGAGGAGATCAACCGGCGCGCGCGGCCTGGCAACATCCTGCTGATCGTCGACGCGATGATCGGTCAGGACGCAGTCGGCACGGCCAAGGCGTTCAACGACCGGCTGGATCTCGACGGCGTCATCCTGACCAAGCTCGACGGCGACGCGCGCGGCGGCGCCGCGCTGTCGGTCAAGGCGGTCACCGGCAAGCCGATCAAGTTCGTCGGTATGGGCGAGTCGTCGGAGCGGCTAGAGGAGTTCCGGCCCGACGGCATGGCCAGCCGCATCCTCGGCCGCGGCGACGTCGTCGGCCTGATCCAGCAGTTCGAAGAGGTCGTCGACGAGGAGAAGGCGGAGCAGGACGCGGTCCGCATGCTCAAGGGGAAGTTCGACATGAACGACTTCCTAGAGCAGATCGGCGTGCTCAAGAAGATGGGCTCGCTGTCGGAGATGGTCGAGAAGATCCCGGGCGTCGCCGAAGCGATGCCCGAGGGCGCCAAGGTCGACGACCGCGAGCTGGTGCGCATCGGATCGATGATCTCGTCGATGACCGAGGACGAGCGCCGCCACCCCGAGCGCTTCGTGGTCACCAGCTGGGAAGAGGTGGTCGACGGCGGCAAGCGCAAGAAGAAGCGCAGCGCGTTCTACGACCAGGGGCGCCTGCGCCGCGTGGCGCGCGGCTCGGGTCACAAGGAGAACGAGGTCGCCGACCTGCTCAACCGCTTCGCGATGATGCGGCAGCTGATGATGCAGATCGGAGCGTCGAGCGGCCTGCTCGGCAAGATCCCCGGTTTCAAGCAGCTCGCGCAGATGAAGAAGTTCGCCGGCATCGACGTGAATCAGCTGGCCGGGATGATGAACACGCCCTCGCCCGAGCGCGGCCATTTCCAGGCGCCCAAGCGCAACGTCGACAAGGCGAAGGAAAAGCGCAAGCGCAAGGACGCACGCAAGGCGCGCAAGAAGGGCCGCCAGCGGCGCTAGGCGCTCCGATCGGGAGTCCCGACCGCTACGCTACCTCTGCGCTAGCTCAATGCGATGAGCAAGATCGCGGCGGCGACCGCCAACAGGACAACGCTCGCCACGCCGATCGCGATACCTGTCGAGCGCTGACGAGTCGGCTCGGGCTCGTTTCCTGGCCCAACCGGCGGCGTCGCTGCCACGGGCGCCTCCAGCGCGCGCAGATAGCGGTCCTCGGGATCGTCGAGGCGGAGCTCGAACGACGCGATCTCGATGTGCTCGCCGTCGCGCAGGCGGTGCTCGGCCGCCAGCGGCTGGCCGGCGATGCGCACGCCGTTCTTCGAACCGAGGTCGCGGATCTGCACGCCCGTCCAGCGACGCACGATCACCGCGTGCTCGCGCGAGACGTCGTCGGTCGGCAGCACCAGATCGCAGCTCTCGCCGCGGCCGATCAGGTAGGCGCGATCGGGAACCGCCAGCCGCAGCGGCTCCGGCGGCGCGCGATCGGGCGGCCAGCCCGCGGTCGGGATCAGGCGCGCGACCTCGCCGCCGGCGCGCGCGCCGAAGAGATCGCTCACCAGGCGGCGCGCGATGGTGGCGGTGCTCTCGCCCGGGCGCGGCAACGCGCCGACGCCGTCGAACGCGATCGAGATCGGTCCGAGGCCAATGACGGCACCGCCTGCGATCGCGCGCGGCACGCCCGGCTCGAGCGCGACTCCGTCGACGGTGGTCCCCCGCGTGCGGCTCAGATCCTCGACGCTCCAACCGCCGTCGGTGCGAACGAGCCGCGCATGGATCGGCGACACCCCGGGAAACGGCAGCTCGACCTCGAGCCCGGGGCGGCGGCCGAAGCGGATCTCGGGCAGGTGCTCCTCGATCTCGACCGCGCGCTCCTCCGAGGGCGCGGGCTCGTCGCCCGCAGGACCGGCCAGGACGCGCAGCTTGACGGCCATGTCGATGCCGCGGCGAATCTAACAGGGAAACCGCCCAGGCGCCGAGGCGCCGGGATCGGAACCGGGCTTGGCGTCCGCTGGCGCCTTGGCGATTATCTCGCACATCCGCGGTTGCAGGCGACGTCGATCCGGCCCGCGGGCGTGATGGTCACCGTGATCGCGCCATCGCGATCCGTGCGCACCACGCGGGTCCCACGCGCGGCGTATCGCGCGACGACGCCGTCGTCGGGAAAGTGAAACCGGTTCTGCCACCCGAGCGAGATCACCGCGATCGACGGAGCCACGGCTGCCACCAACTCCGGCGTCGACGACGTCTTGCTCCCGTGATGCGGAACCTTGAGCACGTCGGCGGCGATCGCGGCGCCCAGCGCCCGCCGCCCGACCAGCTCGCCTTCGCCGTCGGCCTCGAGGTCGCCCGGGAAGAGCACGCCGCGCCCCGCGAAGTCGAGGCGCAATACCAGCGACGCGTCGTTGACGCTCAGGCCGGCGGGCACGCCGATTCGATCGTCGAGCCACGGTCCGAGCGGCGTCACCACGACCACGCCGACCGCGGACGGCGCCGGAATCGGCAGCGCGACGTGGCGCGCCCTCGCCGTCGCCAGCAGGTGCGCATAGTCGGGGTTGTGCCCATCGTCGCCGCTGGTCCACAAGCGATCGACCCGAAACCGTTCGAGCACGCGTTGCAGGCCGTTCAAGTGATCTGGATGCGGATGCGACAGCGCCACCAGCTCCAGGCGGTCGATGCCGCGCGCACGAAGAAGCGGTTCGATGACACGCTCGCCGGGATCGAACGAGCGGTCGAAGCTGCCGCCGCCGTCGATGAGGAGCGCGTGGCCGCCCGGCGCCTCGACCAGCGCCGCGTCCCCCTGGCCGACGTCGATGAACGTGATGCGCAAGTCGGGGTTCGAGCGGCGCGCGACCTCACGCGCGCCCAGGCTGACCGTGGCCGCGGCCAGCGCCAGCGCCGCTCCCGCGAGCCTGTGGCGCCGACGATCGCCCCGAGCCGCCGCGGCGGAGAGCGCGAGCACCGACGCCGCGACCAGCGCCAGCGTCTCGAAGACGTTCGGCGCGCGGCAGAGCCAGATCGGCGCATGCGCGTGAAAGAAGCGCGCCACCGACAGCGCCAGATTCGCCGCCAGCGCCGCGATCGAAAGCAGGACTCCGCCGATCGCGGGAGCCACCGTGGCCAGCGCGGCTCCCGCGAGGCCGAAGGGCACCACGCCGAGCTCGACCAGCGGCACCAGCAACAGGTTGCCGATCGGCGATGCGGGCGCGATCTCGCCGAAGTGATGCGCGCCGAGCGGCGCGGTCACCGCGGTCGCCGACAGCGTCGCCGCGCCGAAGCGCCAGAGCCATGCGACCGCGACGCCGCCCGGAATCTCACGGCGGCGCCCGCGTGGCCCGACGGCGCGGGCGAGCAACGCGATCCCGGCCACCGACGCCAGCGACAGCTGCAGGGACACGTCGAAGAGCCAGAGCGGCGACCCGAGCAGCAGGATCAACCCCGCGGCGCCCACGGTCGCCGCTGGCGAGGGCGCGCGGTTGACCAGCACGGCGGTCAGCGCGACCGCGAGCATCAACGCGGCCCGCATCGTCGCCACCGCTTCGCCGGTGAGCAGCACGAAGAAGGCGACCGCCGGCAACGCGAGCGCGGCGGCGACCGCGCGCGGGTCCACATAGAGCGCCAGCCGCGGGATCGATCCCAGCAGCCGACGCAGGCCGACCACGAAGATCACCGCGACCGCTGCCAGGTGCAGCCCCGAGACCGAGAGAACGTGAGTGGCGCCGGCCGCGCGAAAGCCCGCTTCGACATCGGCATCGACGCCGCGCCGCTCGCCCAGCACCGCGGTCTGCAGGAACGCGGCAGCGCCACCCGAGACCGCGCGATCGATCGCCGCCCGCATCGCGCGCCGCGCGTGCAGGGCCGCAGCGCGCGCCTGTGACAGGACCGAGGCCTCGCGGCTGGGCAAGCGGCGGAGCGCCGACGGATCACTCACGCCCGCGAGCAGGTCGATGCCGGCGCTGCGCAAGGCGAGCGTCGGATCGGGCAGGCCCGGGTTGCTGAGACCGCGCACCGCGCGCAGGCGCGACGAGAAGCGGACGCGCTCGCCCGGCGCGACGTCAGGCCATCCCGCCACGACGGAGAGCGAGAGCCGGCCGGCGCAATCCTCGCGGCCGACGCGTTCCACCGCGAGCACCAGCCGCGCACCGCGCGTCGCCGCCTCCGGCCCGCGGAGCACGCGCGCCTCGATCGGCACGGGCTCTTGCGTCTCGATCGCCGCCGCGACTGCGGCCGGCAACGCGGGCGGCACACGCGCGATGGCCGAATACCCGACGCCCAGGCCCAGCCAGATCAGCCCGCCGCCGACCGCGCGCCAGCCGCGACGCGCGACGCACCACAGCCCCGGCAAGCCCAGCGCCACGCCGAGCGCGCTCCCAGCGGCCGGTGAGGCGCCGAGCAGCATCCCGCCCGCGATTCCGATCGCGAACGAGACGCACCAGAGAGCGAGCAGCATCCCGAATATTCGGCGCCGCGGCCGCTCCGGTTGCGCGGCTGGCCAGAACACCGCCGGGGAGATGCGCGGCTTCGCCAATATGAGGTGAACCGAGGTCGCCCTGGCCTGTCACTTACCGCTGGAGGCTGGTACCTCGATGATGAACGGGTCGCGCTCGAAGCTGGGCCGCTGGAACAGCGCCGTCGCAGTGATGGGTCTGCTTTCGATCGGGGGCATGGCCCGCGCCTCGACGGGCGACGGCGATCCGGTCGCTGCGCGGCGTGGTCACCATCTGACTGCCGGAACGAGGCCCGCCGGCGTCCCCGCCGACTATGTCCTCACCCATCACGGCTGGTTTCACCCTTCCTGTGTCGTGAACGTCGGCGACGACGAGGTGGTCGGGCCCGATCTGGTGATCCGAGGAAAGGATGGAACCGCGCACGCCCAGCTCGCACCCTGCGCGCGCGAGCGCTATGACCGGCGGGGCCGCCGAGTCGCGGCGCCCGCCGACGGCCAGGGCGGCACGGCGCCGGAGCTGGCCGCGCCTCTGCCCGCCGCTCCCATCTACGACGGATACATCGTCTACTATGTGTCGAGCGGCGCCATCACGCCGAACTCGACGCTGACCACCGATTGGATCGTGCCGCTCGCGCCGACCAACGTGGCGACGCAGGACATCGCCTTCTTCAACGACATCCTCACGACAGCGGGCGGCGGAGACATCCTGCAGCCCGTGCTGGACTTCAACGGCGAGACGCAGGGGAAGTGGTCGATCGAAAGCGAGCACTGCTGCCTCTCGGGCAACGACATGCAGACCACCCCCGTCGTCGTCGCGCCAGGCGACCTGATCCGGGGCATCGTCGCCGGCACCAACTGCGACACCACCGGCGTCTGCCAGAACTGGACGGTGACCACCACCGACGTGACCTCCGGTAAGTCGACCACGTTGAACACGACCGCGCCCAGCGGCGTTCCCAACGGCGTCAGTCCGGGCTCGCTGGAAACCTACGACGTGTCGTCGTGCGACATGTTCCCTGCGAGCGGCACGACCACGTTCACGAACAACACCCTCATGGGTCCCAACGCGGCTGTACAGACGCCGAAGTACACGTTGATCAACTTCCAGGGTGTCAACGCCGAGGTCCCCAAGACCTGCGGCTACGCCGGCATGGCGTCCGGCAACAACTACACCCTGGTGTACGGCAAGGTGACCGTCGGGACCGATGGCGGCTTGGCGGACAGCGGACGGGGCCCGGATGCATCGCTGGATGCGCGCACGGGGGGCGGCACCGGCGGTAGTGGCGGAGCCAACGACGGAGGATCGGCCGACCGGAGCTCCGGTGACGCGGCCGCCGATCGCGCCACCGGGTCAGGCGGCAGTGGCATTGCGGATGCAGCTGGCCCGACGGGAACGGGAGGCGTCAGCGGTGGTAGCGGCGGTTCGCCCGGGACTGGTGGCCGGCCCTTGGTCGATGCAGGCGCCACGGCGCCCGACGGTTCCGGCACACGAGCTGCGGGCGCGGATGGCGGCTGCTCGTGCAGCGCCGCCCCGGGCTCGGATGCACCCGCAGCGGTGGCCGTCCTGGCGGGCGCGTGGCTCCTGGCGCTCGCCCTTCGCCGCCGGACGCGACGGATCGGCCGCGCCACACCAGTCGTCGACTAGGGTGCCGCGCCGATCACGGCGTCGAGGCTCGCCCCCATGATCGCCGCCATCTCGGCGATCTCCGCCGGCGCGGTCGTCAGCGGCGGGAAGAGATAGAGCGTGTCCCCGATGGGGCGCAGCAACGCGCCGCGGCTCACGGCCTCGCGGTAGACGCGGTAGCCGGTGCGCCGCTTCGGGTCCAGCGGCGCACCGTCGAGGCCGCGCACGTCGACCGCCGCCATCATCCCGCAGCCGCGCACGTCGCGCAGGTAGGGCCGGCGCGCCGCGAGCGACGCCAGCGCGCGCCGCAGCTCGGGGCCAGTCTCGGCCACCCGCTCGAGGATCTGGTCGGCCGCGTAGACATCGAGTGCCGCGTTGGCGGCGGCGACGCCGAGCGCGTTTCCCGTGTAGGTGTTCGAATGCAAGAACGCGCGCCCGTCGCCGTAGTCGGCGTCGAACAGCGCCGCGATCTCGTCGGTGATCAGCACCGCCGACAGCGGCAAGAAGCCGCCCGTCAGGCCCTTCGACAGCGTCGCAAAATCGGGCAGCATCGGCGCGACTTCCGTGGCGAAATCCGCCGCCGGCGCATGTGCGCCCGCGGGCGCCGTCAGGTGGCTGGCCAGCATCGCTCCGCAGCGGCCCATGCCCGCGGCGATCTCGTCGGCGATCAGATAGACCCCGTGCGCGCGCGACCAGGCCCGCAGCCGCCGCAAGAGATCGGGGCTGTAAAGCTGCATCTGCCCCGCGGCCTGCAGCACCGGCTCGTAAACGATGGCCGCCAGCTCGCGCGCCCGCGGCGCGAGCGCCGCTTCGATCGCCGGCCACTCGGCCGCAGCATCCTGCCAGCGCGGATCGTCGGGACCGCTGCGGTAGGGAAGTCCATCGATCTTCTCGACGGGAAACAGCAGCGCCTCGTAGGGCGCAGCGTAGAGGCCGCAGTCGCCGACCGACAACGTCGCCAGCGTCTCGCCGTGATAGCCGTTGCGCAGCGATGCGAACCGGGTGCGCGCCGCCTGCCCGCGCTGCGCCTGCGCCTGGACCGCCATCTTGAGCGCGATCTCGACCGCGGTCGATCCGTTGTCGGCCAGGAACACCTTGCCGAAGTGACCCGGGCGACGCCCGTCCGGCGCGCCCGCGGCGTAGGCCGACACCGGCTCGCCGTTGGCGGCGGCGAGCAACCGCTCGCACAGCCGCACCAGGCCGGCGTTGGTGGTGTTGGCCACGATCACATGCTCGAAGCGATCGAGCTGATCGACGATCGCCGCGCGCAGGTGCGGATGACCGTGACCGAGTGACTTGCACCACCAGCTGGAAATGGCATCGAGCACGCTGCGACCATCGGCGAGGGTCAGGCGGCAACCCGATGCGGCAACGACCTCCATGGGCGCGAAGTCCCTGTAGTCGCGCATCTGACTACAGGGATGCCAGAAGGCCGCAAGATCGCGGCCAACCAGATCGCGCGCCCCCGGATCGGCGCGGGCGGCGGCCAGTTCGCGAACCGGCTGACTCAAAAAAACCTGTTTGTCGACGGACATTTCCCGGAAGATTTAACGCCGTTTTCGTCGAAACGATACATGCCGTTTACGATGAGCGCGCTAAAGTGCCCCGTCACTCACAATTGAACACAGATTAAGTACATCCAAAGGAGATCAGTTTTGCCGAATAACGAATGGGCGGTGCAACGACGGGGCGGGGCGGCAGAGTCTCGCGCAAATAACGTCATCTATATCGGGCGCGCTTCGTTTCGCATGGAGCCAGCCCCCCTGACCGCCGACGAGATCGACCAGCCGCCCGCGCATGCGCTGGATCACCATGTCGACGCCATCGATGCGGAGCACGGGGCAGGCGAGGACGTCGAGCCGCCCTACCTTCGCCTCAGGACTCTCATCGACGAGAGTCTCGGGAAGGATACCGAGGGCCAGCAGGCGCCCGAGCTGGATCTCACCGAGTTTGCCGTCGTCGCCGAGAACACCGGCGTCGAGATCGTCCAGCGTGACGCGCCGCCGCCGTTCCCGCGCACATTGATCGCCGACGTGGCGTCGTTTCCGCATGCGATGCCGACCGGGTTCGATCCGTCGACCGAGCTGCTGGTGCCCGCCCGGAACGGGCTGTCGCTTTCGCGCGCGCGGCTCATCGGCTGGGGCGCGCTGGCGTTCTGCGCCGGGCTGGTGGCGTCTGCCGGCGCGCACATGCTGGCGGCGCCGGCGCGGATCGGCGCGACGGCCAACGCGGCCACTGCGACCGCGGCGACCACCACCCGCGCGCCCGCGCCAGCGCCCGCCGCGGCACCGGCAGTCGCCGCCGCCGCCGCTCCGACACCGGTGGCCGCCGAGCCGGTAGCGGCACCGGCGGCGACCGCACCGGCGGCCACGAATTCCGACGCGACCGCCGCCAAGACGGTTGCGTCCGACACCGCCGGCGCCGAGTTGCAGCCGGTGCTCGCGGTTCCCGCGCCCCTGCGCACACGCAGCGGCGCCGCCGCGCAGGCGCACGCTCAAACGCGCGCGCGGGGCAAGATGCGGTCCGTGCCGCGCGGCGGATCGGCGGACGCGCTTTCCGCGGACGAATCCAGCTCCGTCTCGCCGGCGACCGACGACGCGCCGGCCGCGCCTGCCAAGACGCACCGAGCGGCTGGCTGGGTCGATCCGTTCGCCGAGTAGCCCAAGCATCGCAGCAAGGCATGCGGGGCGCCGCCACCGGCGCCCCATTCACCGCTGACGGTGACAGCCCTGGCGAAGCCAGCGAAGCCGGTCGAGCCGACCGGCTTCGCAAAACTTTACATATGGGCAATCGGGGAGACATGCAGTACCAGTAGCTTGGTGAACAACCGTCCGATGACCAAGCAACGCAGCTACCGCTGGATTTGGATCGTCGCCGGATTGGTCGTGGTGGGCGGTGGCGGGTACTACTGGCGCCAGCGCGTCCTCTCGCAACAGGTACCGAAGTTCGAGACCACCGTCGTCGATCGCGGATCGATCGTCGCCAAGGTCACCGCGACCGGGACGCTGTCGGCGCTGGTGACGGTCCAGGTCGGCACGCAGGTCTCGGGGCGCGTCGACAAGATCATGGTCGACTTCAACTCGACCGTGAAGAAGGGACAGGTGATCGCCAAGATCGATCCCCTGCTCTTCCAGGCCGCGCTCGAGCAGGCCAAGGCGAACTACTCCGCCGGCGAGGGCAACGTCATCAAGCTGCAGGCCAAGGCCGACGACGCCAAGCTGCAGTACGACCGCGCCAAGGCGCTGTTCGAGCACAAGGCGATCGCGCAGCAAGATCTCGACACCGCGCGCGCCAACTCGCGCGCCGCCGACGGCGATCTCGTGGCGGCGCAGGGCAACCTCGAGCAGGCCAAGGCGTCGCTCCACCAGGCGCAGGTCAACCTCGCGTACACGACGATCATCTCGCCCACCACGGGCACCGTCATCTCGCGCAACGTCGACGTCGGCCAGACGGTTGCCGCGTCGCTGTCGGCGCCGACGCTGTTCTTGATCGCAGAAGACCTGACCAAGATGCAGGTCGACACCAGCGTCAGCGAGGCCGACATCGGCAAGCTCAAGGCCGGCATGGCGTCGCAATTCACCGTCGACGCGTATCCGACCAAGATCTTCCGCGGCACGATCCGCCAGCTGCGCAACGCGCCCCAGACCGTGCAAAACGTCGTGACCTACGACGCCGTCATCGACGTCTCCAACCCGAACCTCGAGCTGCGGCCCGGTATGACCGCCAACGTCACGTTCGTCTACGACCAGCGTGACGGCGCGCTGCGCGTGGCCAACGCCGCCCTGCGCTTTCAGCCACCGCCCGAGCTGGCCGGCAGCGCCGCCGGCGGCGGACGCCGCGATCACGGCAACCGCGCCGACGGTGGCGCGCGCCCCGAGGGCGAAGGCGGCGGTCACCGCGGCGGCGGCGGCGATCGTACGGCGGAGCTCGCGGGGGGCATCCGGCCGGGCGGACGCGTGCGGCGCGGTGGACCGGTGTCGGATCAGCGTACGCTCTGGACCTTGCGCGACGGCGCGATCTCTCCCGTCGGCGTGCGCATCGGCATCACCGACGGCATCTTCACCGAGATCGACGCGCGCAACATCCACGAGGGCGACCAGATCGTCACCGACGTCGAAGGCGTGGGCGACGACAAGAAGCAACCACCGGGCGCCAACGCCATGCGCCGGATGTTCTGATCCCATGGCGACGACGGGGTCTTCGCTCGCGGGATCCGTGTCATCGACCGACACGGTCATCGACATCGAGAAGGTGACCAAGGTCTACCAGACCGGCGACGTGACCGTGCACGCCCTGCGCGGGGTGGATCTCAGGATCGACCGGGGCGAGTTCGTCGCGGTCATGGGCGCGTCGGGCTCGGGCAAGTCGACACTGATGAACATCCTCGGCGGTCTCGACTACCCGAGCGTCGGCGAATACCGGCTGGACGGCGAGCCGATCTCGCGCCTCGACTCCGACGGGCTGGCGCGCATCCGCAACCGCACGCTCGGCTTCGTGTTCCAGAGCTTCAATCTGCTCTCGCGCACGTCCGCGCTCGAGAACGTCGAGCTGCCGCTGCTGTACGCCGACGTGCCGGCGCGCGAGCGCCACCACCGCGCAGCCGAGGCGCTGACCCAGGTCGGCCTCGCCGATCGCATGGAGCACCACCCCAACCAGATGTCGGGCGGCCAGCAGCAGCGCGTGGCGATCGCGCGCGCGCTGGTGACGCGGCCCAAGGTCATCCTGGCCGACGAGCCGACGGGCAACCTGGACTCTGAAACCAGCGTCGAAGTGATGACGTTGTTCCAGGAGCTGTGGCGTGCCGGAATCACGATCGTGGTCGTGACCCACGAGCCCGACGTGGCCGCGTTCGCCGGGCGCGTGGTCAACATGAAGGACGGCCGCGTGAAGAGCGATCGCCGCCAGGAGGCGCGCAACGCGCGCGACGCGCTGGCCGCCGCGATCGCGCTGCGCCAGCAGGAGCAGGCCGAGCACCCCGAGCCTGAGGCCGAGACACACGAGGAGACCCGATGACGTCGCTGCAGACAGTGCGTATCGCCGGACGCGCGCTCATGCGCAACAAGCTGCGGTCGTTCCTGACCGCGCTCGGCATCATCATCGGCGTCGGCGCGGTGATCGCCACCGTGGCGATCGGCGACGGCGCCAAGTCGATGGTCGAGCAGTCGTTCGCGGCCATGGGGTCGAATCTGCTGATCATCATGTCGGGCACGACCTCGTCGGGCGGCGCGCACGGCGGCTTCGGATCGCAGCCGACGCTGTCATGGGACGACATGGCGGCGATCCAGCGCGAGGTCACGTCGGTGAAGTACACCGCGCCCCAGCTGCGCACGACCGCGCAGATCATCAACGAAGAGCAGAACTGGACCACCAGCGTCACCGGCACCACGCCCGAATACTTCTTGATCCGCACCTGGACGGCGGCAGCCGGCGCGCTGATCTCCACCGCCGACGTCGACGGCGCGACCAAGACGGTCGTGCTGGGACAGACGGTGGTCGACAAGCTCTACGGCCCCAACGTCGACCCGAACGCCATCGTGGGCCAGAGCGTGCGCATCAAGAACGTGCCGTTCCAGATCATGGGCGTGCTCGAGCGCAAGGGGCAGTCGGCGAGCGGCCAGGACTACGACGACGGCGTGTTCATCCCCTCGTCGACGTTCCAGGCCAAGGTTCAGGGCGGTTTGAAGCAGTATCTGTCGGGCGTGATCCTCGCCAACGCCACCAGCAACGACACCACGGCGCGCGCGGAGCGGCAGATCACCTCGCTGCTGCGCGAGCGCCACCACCTGCGCAAGGGCTCCGACGACGACTTCTCGATCCGCAACCTCAGCGAGCTGGCCAACGCGCAGCAGGAAGGCACGCGCACGCTGACCACGCTGCTGGCGAGCATCGCCGCGGTCTCGCTGCTGGTCGGCGGCGTCGGGATCATGAACATCATGCTGGTCAGCGTCACCGAGCGCACGCGCGAGATCGGCCTGCGCATGGCGGTCGGCGCGCGGCGGTCGGACATCCTCTACCAATTCCTCGTCGAGTCGCTGACCCTGTCGGTGGCGGGCGGCATCATCGGCATCGCGACCGGGATCGCCACCGCCGAGGAGCTGGCAGCCAAGTTTGCCTGGCCGCTGCTCGTGCGGCCGCAGGTCATCGCTGTCGCGGTCGTGTTCAGCGGCCTCGTCGGCGTCGGGTTCGGCCTCTATCCGGCGCGCAAGGCGTCGCGCCTGGATCCGATCGAAGCGCTGAGGTTCGAATGAGCGCGCGACCGTACGCGATGGGGGTGGTGATGCTCTCCGTCGTGACGGCCGCGCGGCCCGCCGCGGCGGCGGCCGAGGATCACTTGCCGGCGGTGCTGTCGCTCGACGCCGCGCTCGCGCTGGCGCGCAAGCACCAGCCGGATCTGCGCGCGGCCCACTACAACACGCTGGCGGCCGACGCGCGCGTCGACGAGCAGTTCTCGAACCTGTTGCCACAGCTGAACGGAAGCGCGTCCTACGCCCGCCAGGCCGGCTCGCAGGTCACGGCCGTGCCCGCCACCGGCTCTGCACCCGGCGCATTGGTCACGACCACCAAGACGACGAACGTCTATCGGGCTTCGGCGAGTGCCAGCCAGCTCCTCTGGGACTTCGGACAGACGATCCGCAAGCGCGACGCCGCGCAAGCAAGTGCGGACGCGACGCTCGACACGGAGAAGGCCTCGGCGCTCATGATCGATTTGAATCTGCGCTCGGCCTTCTACACGGCCAGCACGGCGCGCTCGAACGTCGACGTCGCGCGCGAGACCCTGGCCAACCAGAACAAGCACCTCGAGCAGATTCAGTCGTTCGTCGACCTCGGACGCAACCCGACGATCGATCTCCTGCAGGCGCGTGTCGATCAGGCCAACGCCGAGGTGCTGCTCATCAACGCGCAGAACGACTACGCCACGGCGCGCGCCGTCCTGAACCAGACGATGGGCGTCGAGGCGGACATCAACTACGACGTCGAACCAACGGTGAGCGCTCCCATCCCCGGCGAGTCCTCGTCCCTGGACACTCTCGTGGACGAGGCGCTCAAGGCCCGCCCGGAGATCGCCTCTTTGCAAGCGCAGCTGCGTGCGCAACAGATGGCCAACAAATCGGTCTATGGGCGTTACTGGCCCACCTTGCAGGCCCAGGCGAACGGTATCTACTCCGGGCTCGATCTCGATCGCCTGACCTGGCTGGTCAGCGCGGGGCTCGGTCTGCAATGGACGCTCTACGACGGCGGCCAGACGCGGGCGACGCTGCGCGAAGGCGACGCCGAGGTCGCGGCGTTCGCCGCCCAGATCGACAGCCTCCGCCTGCAAGTCCGCGTCGACGTCGAGCAAGCGCGCCTGGCGGTCGCCGCCACCAAGGCGTCGCTGGTCGCGGCCGACCGCTCGCTCATCAACGCGAAGGCGCGCCTCGACCTGGCCGAGCTTCGCTACCGCACCGGCGTCGGCAGCATCATCGAGCTCAGCGACGCCCAGCTCGCCTCGACGACCGCCGCGTTTCAGAAGCTGCAGGCGCAGCTGAAGCTCGACACCGCGCGCGCGCAGCTGACCAAGGCGCTGGCCCGCTAGGATGAACGTCCGCTAGCGCGCCCCCGCGCCGTTCATCACCTCGGCCTGCACGGCGGTCGCCGGGTCGAGCTTGTAAGGATAAGGCGGCGTGAAGACCGCCGTGCCGCGCTCGACCGCGGTGCCGATCGTCTCCTCGAAGATGTTGCCGCGCGCGACCAGCACGCTGGCCGGGCTGGCGTACTTCGTCGACTCGGTCGGGTTCTTCACGCCGACGAAGGCGTTGTTCTCGAGCAGGATGCTCGCGTCGGTGCCGAGGCCCACGCAGTAGTCGTTGCCGCGCGACGAGTAGAGGCTGTTGAACACGTGCACCTGGCCGAAGCGCACCCGCGGCATGCGCTGCGAGACGTTCTCGGCCCACCAGTCGTGGTGGAAGGTGATGCGCAGGTGGCCGGCGTCGGTGGCCATCACGTCGTCGTTGCCGATGAGGTTGCAGAAGCGGTGCCCGGACGGCCGCGGCGCCGAATATGAGAACCGGGTCCAGGAGATCGTGATGTAGTCGGCGCCGTCCGTGATGTCGAGGTTGCCGTCGGAGCCGTCGGAGATGTCGCAGTGGTCGAGCCAGATGTGGTGCGCGCCGTCGGAGATCGTCATCGCGTCCTCACCCTTCTTGCACGGCGAGCGATCGGTGCAGTTGTAGCCGACGATCTTGAGGTGGCGCAGGATCACGTTGGCCGATCCGTTGAGCTCGACGTGGCCGGTGAAGACCACGCCGGGCGCCCCCTCGATGGTCTTGTTCGACGCGATGTCGAGCGAGCCGCTCATCGAGCGCATGATGCGGATGACGTGGGGCTGGTCGCTGCGCGCGAGATCCCAGAGCTGGCCGTCGTCGGTGACTTCCTCGACCGGCAGGTCGCCGCCGCCCGTCGTCGCTTTCACGTCCATCGCCGCGACGGCGGCCCAACCGATGAGGCCGCTCGACGTCGCGCTGGCCGCCGCCGTCGCGGGCGCGACCGCCGCTGGCGCCGCGACGGCGTTCGCCGGCCCGGCGGCGCTGGCCGGCGTCGTGGCGGCGCCACCGGCCGGCTTGGGCGCCCCGGCGCACGCTGCGGTTGCCGCGACAACGACCACCGCCAAACCGCAAACTGGATTTCGATTGGACCTCTTCATGTCTCGTCGCGGCTCATTCTGGCCGAATTCGGCTAACCTGTCGCGCGTCGTTCATTACGCCTCATTCGTCGTGGACGTCGTCGTTGGAGAGGGTTCATGACCATCACGCAAAACGAAAAGGCGGCGCGGTTCCGCGCGCTGCACACGGATCCCGGCACGTTCGTGATTCCGAACCCGTGGGATGCGGGGTCGGCCCGCTTGCTCGCGGCGCTCGGCTTCCGGGCGCTGGCCACGTCGAGCGGCGCGGCGGCGGCGGTACTGGGCCGGCGCGACGGTCAGATCTCGCGCGACGAGGCGATGCACCACGTGTCGACTATCACGGCGGCCACCCACCTGCCGGTCTCTGCGGATCTCGAGAGCGGCTTCGGCGCCGACGCGGCGACCGTCGCCGAGACGATCCGTCGCTGCGCCGAGGCGGGCGCGGTCGGCGGATCGATCGAGGACGCGACCCGCGGCGCCGAGCCATCGAGCGCCGCTTCAATCTTCGATCTCGCGCTCGCCGTGGAACGCGTCGCCGCCGCGGTCGAGGCGGCGCGCGCGCTGCCGTTTCCTTTCACGCTGACCGCGCGCGCCGAAGGCTTCCTGCACGGCCGTGCCGATCTCGACGACGTCATCGCGCGCCTGCAGGCCTTCGAGCGGGCCGGCGCCGACGTTTTGTTCGCGCCGGGGCTGCCGGATCTCGACGCCGTGCGCGCGGTCTGCCGCGCTGTTTCGCGGCCCGTGAATTTCATGATCGCAATCCGCGGGCGATCGTTCTCGGTCGACGAGCTCGCTGCCGCCGGCGTCAAGCGTGTGAGCCTGGCCACGTCGCTGTACCGCGCCGCCATGACCGGCCTGCTTGCCGCCGCGCGTGAGATCCACGACGAGGGTACGTGCCACTACCTGGAAGACACGTTACCGACGCCGGACTTGAATCGACTGATGGCCGACGGCACGGGGTGACGCAATCCTCGGTCCGGACAGCGCGCCATCGCCCCATGGGAAAATCTCCACCGCAGTGAGCCGCGGCTGGCTCAAGCGGACACCAGTGTAGGTATGCGTAGACCATCGCCCTCGTCCGCTCCCCGGTCACTGCTGGTTGTCCCCGTCTCGTTTGTCCTGGCGCTGTCGGGGCTTGCTTGCGTAGCCGGATCGCCCGGCAATAACGAAGGCACCGGCGGCAGCACCACCGGCGGTGGCGCGGGCGGCAGCACCACCGGCGGCGGCGCGGGCGGAAGCACCACCGGCGGCGGCGCGGGCGGCAGCACCACCGGCGGCAGTCAGGGCGGCTCCACCGGCACCGGCGCGGGTGGATCGACGGGCGCCGGCACCGGCGGAAAAACCGGCGCGGGCGGCTCGACGGTGACCGGCGCGGGCGGCGCGGTCACCGGCGCGGGCGGCGCGGCGCCCCCGATCACCCC
>Ga0265338_10005023_pt1 | contig 17472 bp, 17 predicted proteins | sample 42126metaG_FD_193579 | JGI IMG/M metagenome (GOLD analysis project Ga0265338, IMG submission 193579) | Rhizosphere microbial communities from Carex aquatilis grown in University of Washington, Seatle, WA, United States - 4-21-26 metaG | ecosystem: Host-associated > Plants > Roots > Rhizosphere... | reverse complement strand
TGTAGACTTCAATTTTAAACTGTTAATATCAAAAACGCTCATGTTATAATTTGGTTAAGTTATGAGCATACTAAGCGGTGGGCAGACGGACTTCTTCGGCCTGGACGTTGGAACCGGTGGTATTCGTGTCGTCCAATTACGGGGCAGATCCGTTTTCCATTACGGCCAAGCCCAGCTAGCCGGTCCGATATCGGTCAGTGAAGCAAAGGCTGATCGCGATAAACTGACGGCCGCTATCTCTCAGCTGGTCCAACAGGTCGGTATCAGCACCAAAAACGTCGTGGCCAATGTACCGTCCGGCAAAGTTTTCTCAACCGTGCTCGACATGGATAAAATGTCGCCTGAAGCACTGGCGGGAGCCATCAAAGCTCAGGCTGATTCGCTGATTCCGACGCCTCTGGCTAAGTCGAAAGTTGATTGGGCGGTCATTGGCGACTCGCCTAAAGATCCCAGAAAAGCTGAGGTCCTACTGTCGTCCGTTTCCAATGAGTTCGTCGAGACCCGGCTCGACACACTTGAAGCCGCCGGTCTGAACGTTATAGCTTTTGAGCCGGACAGCATGGCAGTCATACGCTCAGTCGTACCGGCCGACGCCATAGCACCTCAGCTGGTACTCGATATGGGTGCGAATGATACTGATCTTGTTATCGCTATGAGCGGCGCGCCGCGGTTGTCGCGTGCCATCCCAGTTGGCGCCAATACTTTGGTACGGGCGGCCGTCCAAAACCTTAATATTCAACCCGATCAGGCCCATCAGTTCATCTTCAAATTTGGCGTCAGCAAAGATAAACTCGAAGGCCAGATCTATAATGCCATTATCAATACTGTTGAGGTGCTGATGAACGAAATCGATAAATCGATAAAGTTTTTCGCTGAGCGTTACCCGAACGCGAAGATGGACCGCATCATCGTCAGTGGCGCCATCGCCGTATTGCCCAACTTGCCGCTTTATATTGCCAACCGCTTCGGGCTGAATGTCGAGATTGGCAACGCCTGGCGCAATATCAACGTGCCGGCGGAACGCCAGAACGAACTTTTGAGTGTGTCTAATATTTTTTCCGTTGCGGCCGGTCTGGCGGAAAGGGAACAATGAGCACCGTACAGTTCAACTTGCTACCGGACGTCAAACTTGACTACGCCAAGGCCCAGGCTTCACGCGGCAAAACCGCCAGCTTAGCTTTTTTGGCCAGCGCCATAGCTCTCGGACTGCTCGTGGTCCTGGTCGTATTTGTCGATGTCGTACAGAAAAAACAGCTTAATGATGCTACCAACCAGGTCAATAGCGCCACTAGCCAGTTGCAGGCAGTACCAAACCTCAGCAAGGTGCTGACTGTCCAAAACCAGTTGCAGACGCTTTCGACATTGCACGCCAACAAGCACGTGACTTCACGAATCTTCGGCTATCTGGTCCAACTAACGCCGTCAGCGGCCAGCCTGGGTCAATTGAACTTGGATACGACGACCAACGCCCTTACCATCTCTGGTACTGCCAACTCACAGCAGACCGTCAACACCTTCATTGATACTCTCAAATTTGCCCAGTACCAAGTCGGCTCTTCCGGCACGCTGACGACCGCTTTCCCGTCGGTTACGGAGAGCGGCTTCTCGATTGGTGCTGGTAATGTCAGCTACAGCTTAACCGTCCAATACGACCCACAGATTTTCAGCAATGCTCTTAAAGACACCCAGGGCAATTTGGTCGCGCCGACGCTAGTAGTCAAAAGCCAAACCACCACCCGGTCGGTTTTGGAAGATCCGGGCAGTAGCTTATTCAACGGGCAGAAATAAAGATGGCAAAGATTAAACCGACAACCAGAATCAGGGTCAGCCAAATCCAATCCAACATTTTCGTGATTACGGCCGTAGCCACGGCCATCTGCGTTTTCTCGCTGGTCAGCGCTAAAGCTCTGTACAATCAGGCCAGCTATCAGCGCAAAGTTCTGCATGAGCGGCGTGTCGCTCTGAGTACGCTAAACACTGATAAAACTTCCGCCAGCACGCTTATAACGCAGTATCAGCAGGTTTTCGAGAACTCTGACCCGTTAAATGTCATCGGTGGCAAAAATACGACCAGCTCATCAGCGGTGCCACCGGACGGTGACAACGCTCGTATCGTTTTAGATTCACTACCGACCAGCTACGACTTTCCGGCCTTGATATCGAGCGTTACGGCCATTTTATCTAATAATGGCATCTCCAGCCCGGCTATAAATGGCACTGACCAAAGCGCTACCGGCAACGTTACCAGCGCGGTCAACCCAACGCCGGTTGCCATCCAATTATCGATTGGCGGCAACGGTGGTTATTCCAATGTCGAACGGGTTATTGAGGATTTAGAGCGTTCAACTCGCCCATTCGACATAACCAACATCCAGCTGTCCGGCAGCGCCGGCTCAATGACCTTCAATTTGAAGGCGACTACTTATTATCAACCGGCCCGTAGCTTTAATTTGAGCACGAAGGCGGTGAACTAGCATGAGAAAAGTTAACGACAACCTTATCAAACTGATTTTAGTAGGCGTTGTGACTGCCGTGTTCGCCTGGATTGTTAGCGGCATCATCTTCAAATCGCCTGTACATAGTGCCCAAGCGCCCAGCGCCCCGACCATCATCTCAACTTTTCCGGACGTCAAGAACAATCCGGCCTATAACTCCTTCCTCAATAGCAATGCACTTGATCCTACTCAGACAATCACAATAGGCAATTCTTCTAACAACACGCCGTTCTCAGGCTCACAATAGGCAGGCAATGAATGTTTTGTCGCCCACAACCCAAGAGCGAGTCGAAGAAGCCCTGGTCCACGAAGGCCTGATTACCGAACCGCAGCTCGAGGATCTCAAAACTAGATCCAACTCCGAGGGCAAGCCCTTGCTCGGGCTGCTGGTCGATGAGAAGCACATCACCGACGAACAACTGACCAAGGCCTTGGCTGACGCCAGCGACGTGCCTTATGTTAATTTAAATAGCGCCGTAATCAGCCAGCAGATTTTGAATCTGCTGCCAAAAGACATCGCCGAACACTACATGGCCGTGCCGCTGGGCGAGATGCATAACGACCTGGTCATCGCCATGCTCGATGCTGATAACGTCCAGGCTGTCGATTTCCTATCTAATCGTATCGGTCGGTCATTGAAAGTCTACGCCGCCTCTGAAGCCGGCATCAAACACGTCCTCAGCCAGTACGGCAAAACCAGCCTGGCTCACGGTGTGGCCTCTATTCTGAGCGGCACCGGCAGGAACGAGACCGATGAAAACGCTGATATGAGCATCATCGGCACGCCGGAGCACCGGGTTCAAACTTTGGTCCAAGACTCACCGGTCAGCAAGGCCTTGAGCGCCATTTTGGAATACGCTGCCAATAACCAAGCCAGCGACATCCATATGGAACCGGCCGAAAACGACTATCGAATTCGCTGCCGGATTGACGGCGTGATGCGTGAATTAATGAGACTGCCTAGGTCTGCCGAGGCGCCACTGGTTAGCCGTATAAAGATTTTATCCAACTTGAAGATTGATGAGCACCGTACGCCGCAAGACGGCCAGTTCTCAATCAAAGTCGGCGATAAGGCCATCGATCTGCGTGTTGCTGTTGGCCCGACGGTCTGGGGAGAGGAAGTCGTCCTGCGTTTGCTTGATAAGTCTGGCACAAGCTTGAAGCTCGAGGATATGGGCTATACCGGGCGGGCCCTGCGCTTGCTCCAGACCGGCCTTACTCGGCCGCACGGTATGATTCTGACCTCTGGGCCGACCGGCTCCGGTAAGTCGACCAGTATGTATGCCATGATTCAAACTATCAAGAACGACACCATTAACATCATCACGCTGGAAGACCCGGTCGAGTATAAGATTGAAGGCGTCAACCAGATCCAGGTCAATCCCGATATCGGTCTGACTTTCGCTACCGGCTTGCGTTCAATTCTGCGCCAAGACCCGGACGTCATCATGGTCGGCGAAATCCGCGATAAAGAAACCGCCAGCCTGGCTGTCCAAGCCGCCCTGACCGGCCATTTGGTTTTTTCGACCTTGCACACCAACAGCGCCGCCGGCATCCTGCCTCGCCTACTTGATATGGCTATTGAGCCATTTTTGATCGCCAGCACGGTCCACACAGTCATTGGCCAGCGGCTGGTACGCCGCGTCGTTTCGGGGGGTGAGACCTACCAGTCAAGCAAGGCTGAAACGGCCGCCATCCACGCCACCCTCGGCCACTTATTGCCCAAAACCGAGGCTGACATCCCGAAGGTAGCGGCCGACCTCGGTTACCAGAGCTTGCCGTTAGCGGGCCAAAACGCTTATACTTTGGTTAAAGGCGCTACTACGCCTGATAATCCATCGGGCTATAAAGGCCGCCTTGGTCTTTACGAAGTATTTGAGATTACGGAGACCATTTCCGACTTAATCCTCAAACGCTCACCTAGTTCTATCATCGAAAAAGCGGCTATCGCTAGCGGTATGATTACAATGCGCCAGGATGGCTATCTGAAGGCCTTGGCAGGGCAGACCAGTTTAAGCGAAGTAGACAGGGTTTCATCTGCCGATGAGTAAGGGCACCAAGCATAAAAGGGGTAAATAAGTGCAGCCAATCAAAATAGAAGTGCTACTGGAAGAAGTCATTAAGCGCAAAGCGTCCGATCTGCATTTGCAGGTTGGCTTGCCGCCGACACTGCGAATTGACGGCTCACTAACACCGGTTCAGACTGCGCCCAAACTTAATGAAGCGGCTGTAGAGAATTTAGTTTTCAGTTTGCTCGATGCCGAACAAAAGAAAATCTTGCTACGTGATAAGGAATTCGACTTTTCCTTCGCCTTCGGTGATTTAGGTCGTTTTCGAGTTAATGCTTTCCACGAGCGCGGTAATTTAGCCGCCGCTATGCGGTTGATTCCAAATCAGATTCGCTCGGTTACCGAGCTCGGTTTGCCGCCAGTCCTTAATAAATTCACTGAATATTCGCGCGGTCTGGTGCTGGTTACTGGCCCGACTGGCTCTGGCAAGTCAACCACACTGGCGGCGTTACTCGACAAAATCAATTCCGAACAAGCCAAACATATAATTACGATTGAGGACCCGATTGAATACACCCATTATTCCAAGCGCTCATTAGTGGTCCAGCGTGAAGTTCACTACGATACCTACAGTTTCTCGGCGGCTCTGCGTTCCAGCCTGCGCGAAGACCCGGACGTCGTTTTGATTGGTGAAATCCGTGATCTAGAAACTATCGCCAGCGCCATCACGATTGCCGAAACCGGCCATTTGGTGCTGGCCACCCTCCACACCAATAGCGCGTCGCAAAGCATAGACCGCATGATTGACGTCTTTCCGCCGCACCAGCAACCGCAGGTCAGGGCACAGCTTGGCAACATCCTGATGGCAATTTGTTCCCAGCGGCTGGTGCCGGCTTTGACTGGTGGGCGCGTGGCGGCAGTGGAGATTATGGTTGCCAACCCGGCGGTCCGCAACATCATCCGTGAAGGCAAAAATTACCAACTCGAAGCCGTCATCCAAACCGGTGCCGAAACTGGCATGCAAAGCATGGATCGCACCTTGGTCGAGATGGTTCACAAAGGCCTAGTCAGTTATGACGAAGCCCGAAACTGCGCGGTTGATCCGGAAGAACTTGATCGACTGATGAGAGGTTAACGACGCAAATGGACAATGCTCCCAATCCAACGCCCCAATCCGCGCAAGCTACTCCGGCGGGACCGCCTCAGCCGCACGTAGCTGTTGCCGCCGACCCGCAAGAGCAGGCTGGCCGTGGCGGTATTGGCAGCCGTGTGCCGGCCAAGCAGAGAGTCATTTTTTCGCGGCAGATGTCAACTTTGATTAACGCCGGCCTGCCGCTGGTCCAGGGTCTTTCAACCGTCCAGACCCAAACTACCAATAAGACGCTGAAGTTGATCACTGGCGATATTATCAGGGACGTTGAGGCCGGCTCATCGCTGGCCAACTCCCTTGCCAAATACCCGAAAGTTTTCGATCGCGTTTATGTCAGCCTAGTCGCGGCCGGCGAGGCTTCCGGCACCCTGGATAAAAGCATGGAGCGTTTAGCGATCCAACAAGAAAAGGACAGCGAAATCGTTTCCCGGGTCCGCGGCGCCTTGATGTACCCGGCGATAGTTTTGGTGGTTCTATTCGCGGTGATGATTTTCATGACCGTGGCCGTCATCCCGCAGGTCCAAAACCTGTATAACAGCCTGCCCGACGCCAAATTGCCGGCCATCACTAGCATCTTGATTGGCTTCTCGCACGCTTTTACAAAGCTCTGGTGGCTGATAGTTCTTTTAGTCATAGGCATAGTTTTTGGCGCCAGACAATGGATTTCAAAGCCGGCCGGCCGCGAAACTATGGACTCACTGAAGATGCGTGTTTGGCCAGCCGGCGTGCTGATGATGAAACTTTACATGGCCCGTTTCGCGCGTACTGCCTCCACTCTCATTGGCGCCGGCGTGCCGATGATACAGGCGCTGGATACCACGGCCGACGCCGTTGGCAACACGCATCTGTCCAAAGCCATCAATAAGGCGGCGGAGCAGGTCAAAGGGGGTAAAAGTTTAAGCGCCAGCCTAACCGGCGACCCGAATTTCTTGCCGTTGGTACCCGGTATGATTAACGTCGGCGAGGAGTCGGGCGCGTTGGACGAAATGCTCGGCCGAGTAGCCGATTATTATGAAAAAGAGGTCGATAACGAAATCCGGACCATCTCATCAGTCATCGAGCCGGTCATGATGATTGCCGTCGGCATCATCGCCCTGATTATCGTCGCGGCCGTACTCTTACCAATCTATAGTTTGGCGGGCAAAAATTTCGGCAATATATAGTTCTTGCATCTTTACGCTTATGGTTTATTATGAGAGCATAAGAACAGAGTGAATTCATAAAAATATTAGGGGGAAATTAGGGCAATGAGAACACTAAAATTTAAGAAACCACAGGGCTTTACGATCATCGAAGTTACGATTGTGCTAGCCATAGCCGGCGTTATCATGCTGATTGTCTTTACAGCTGTGCCGGCGCTTCAGCGTAACTCACGCAACACGCAACGCAATTCTGACGCCTCTCACTTGGCTGGCCTAGTTAGCAGTTACGCGGCCAATCACGCTGGCATTTTGCCGACAGCGATTGGTACCACTGGTGCCGCTGGCATGATGAACGTATCCGGCGAGCAGTGGTCTTTCTTCCCAGCACCGGTTACAGCCAACATTGTGGCAGCCGCCACTTTCCCGGCCACGTCCATTGTCGCGCCAAATATCGTCGAGGGGTTTACGTGTAACACCTCAACCGACACTTTGACTGCGGGCTCGACTCAAGATTTTGCAATCGCCTTCAAAATTGACACCAGCGGCGGCACGGAGAATTCCTGCGTCAACGGTTAAAAATCGTCTGACCTTAAAAAACGAGCCCAGCAAGGGCTCGTTTTCGTTTGGCGGTAGAACCCAAAACCCTGAAATGTTAGCATAAGAACTGATGGTAATTTTCATCCTGGCTGTCCTGGGCTTGGTTTTCGGCAGTTTTGCCAACGCCCTGGCTTGGCGGACTCACAATGGTAAAGATATCCTTAGCGGCCGTAGCCAGTGCCCGGCCTGTGGTCACAAGTTGGGGCCGCTGGAGTTGATCCCGGTCCTAAGCTTCCTATTTCTAAAAGGCCGCTGCCGCGCCTGCCACATCAAAATTGCGCTTCATTATCCAATTATCGAACTTCTGGGTGTCTTAACCTTCGTGGCTTCCTATATATACTGGCCAGCCAGCCTGAGCGGCCACGGCCAGCTAATTTTATTCATAGCCTGGCTGGTCGTATCGGTCGGTCTGCTGGCACTGCTCGTCAGCGACCATCTATGGATGCTCCTGCCCAATAAAATTATTTATAGCTCGTTAGTCGTCGCCGTAATCGGCCAACTGATTTATCTTATTGGCTACGCGCCCGACAAACCCCATCAGACAATTCTGTGGGGCGCCTCGGTTCTGGTCGCCAGCGGCATTTTCTTCGTGATGCATGAAATATCTAAAGGCCAGTGGATTGGCTTTGGCGATGTCCGCCTAGGCCTGGTTACCGGGACTATTCTGGCCAGTCCGGCCAAAAGCTTATTAATGATATTTTTAGCCTCGCTCATGGGCGTGGTCTATTCTTTGCCGCATTTGCTGGCTCGCCGCCGCACTCTTAGTGACCGGATTCCCTATGGACCATTCCTGATTGTCTCCGCGGCGCTGGTTTTGCTGTTCGGCGGCCACGTGCTGGATTGGTACAACCAACACCTGTTACACCCCTGAAATTGCCAAGCCGCTTATGATATAATTCGACTAATGAAAGGGCGAGCGGCATAGGTCATGCTATACGGTAGGATTAGGGGCTATACAATCATCGAAGTCACTATAGTCATGGCTATCAGCGGCGTGCTTTTCGCCGCCGCGTGGGGGATTTTTGGCGGCCAGAACAACCGCACCCAATTCTCACAGTCGATGCGCGACGTTGAGTCGCTAGTTAATAGCTACGCCACCGAAGTCATATCGGGCGCCCTGCCAAGCGGCCAAACTTACGCTTGCTCGATAGGCGCTACCGGCCGGCCGGTACTTGATACTTCCAGCCAGTCCGGTATCGGTACCAACCAAGACTGCGTCTTTTTAGGCCGGGCTATCAACGTTACGCCGCAGTCAAGCAACCTCTCGATTTACTCGGTTTTGGGCGATCGGACCGTCCATAATGGCTCTAGCGACACGGGCGTGCCGGCTGCTACGCTGGCTCAAGCCAATCCTGAGATCGCCCTCGATATCAACGGAGGAGACGTTTGGCTTAGCAACTATACGCTTGAGGGCGGCGTGAAGGTTAAGTCGTCAACCATTACTGGTGCCAGCGGTGAGTTCGACCTAGTGGGTTTTTATAACAATCTGACCAACAACGGCGCCAGCGCTAGCTTGCTAGGGCAGGCCTACCAAGTGACGTCTAATGTGAAGCTGTGTGTTGAAAATGATCCGTCTTGCCAGCCAGCTTCAGTCACCCAGTGGAATCTTTGTATGGTAGGCGGCAATGGTACCACAGCCTTGCTGAGTACCAAAATCGCTCCCAGCGGCGTGACCACTAACGTTAATTTTGCGAGTTGCCAATGAGCCATCAAGTGGGTGACACCATAATCGAGGTCATGGTCAGCGTATCCGTTCTGGCGGTTGTTTTTGGCGTAGCATTTTCTTCCAGCAACCAAAGCCTGCAACAGGGCACCAACGCCTCTAACCGCAACCAAGCCGTCCAAATCGCTGAACAACAAATCGCCATCATCAAGGACAAAGAGTCCGGCACTACCACTCCAAGCTATCCGTCCAATACGCCGTTTTGTCTTAAGAGTGATGGCTCAGTTGATACTTCGGATATCGATGGCACCACTAAGACCTGCAATTTTTCCAGCCAAGCGCCATTTGGCGTGGCAGACACTTTTGACCCTTCGACCAATACCTTCACCATCATAAGTTCATGGCAGGCAACGCATAATACTACCGACCAGGTCCAGCTTTATTATCACAGTCTGAACGCCCAGGGCACTGCCTGCGTGCCTCATCCCGGCCAGCCATGCTTGTCGCTGAACCTGCCGCGGAGCGGGGGTGGTCTGGTATGAGTCGATTTAAAAAACAATCGGGCTTCACGATCATTGAGCTGACGATTGCCACATCGGTCTTCGCTGTAGTTTTGCTGGCCGCCCAGGCCGGCTTCGTAGAAATCGGCCGCCTGTTTTATAAGGGTGTTTCAACGACCCAGACCCAGCAGACCGCTTCCAATATCCTGACCGACATCAAAAACAACGTCCAAACGGCCGCTTCTATCTCGCTTCAAACCAGCGGAAACGGTTATACTTATTATTGCGTGGGAAATACAAGATATACCGTCAATATCAATCACGAAGTTGATTTATCAAACCCGGAGACCTACGGTTCGGGTGGTAATTTTGGCTTGTTGCGCGATACATTGACCGGCTCCAACGCCTGCGCGGCGCCGTGCGACCCGTCTGGGGCCTGTCCGGCCGGCACAGTTGCTTTAAATAACCCAAGTGAGATGCTCGGCAATAAGATGCGCCTAATGCAATTTAATATTAGCCAACCCAATTCTGCCGCTAGCCCGAATTTATACAACGTGTCACTGATCGCCGCCTATGGCGATAATTCGGTATTAAGCTATACCAACCAAAACGATATAACGACCGTTTATTGCAACGGCAGTTTGAACACTGGACAATTTTGTTCGGTCAGCCGCCTGAATTCCAGCGCTTTCCGCGGGGTAGGGGCATGACAGGATTTATTAAAAAGACTCGCGCCCAGGACGGTTTGGCCTCAATCGTCGTCGTTAGCATCTTAATCGTGCTCATTACTCTAATCAGCCTTGGTTTTGCCCGCTTGATGAGCCGCGCCACCCATAACGCCCTCAACAACCAGCTGTCAACCGCCGCCAACTATGCCGCCCAATCAGGCATCAACGACGCCATTTCTTACCTAAAAGCTAACCCAAGCGCTAACGCCACCAAATGTTCGGATTTGTCCGGCCAGCAGGCTTTCGCTAACTCTAATCTCTCTGGCGACGGCGCGACCCAGTACAGTTGCGTGTTGATAAATGAGAGCCCGACTACTTTGCAATATCAAAATTTGCCGCCAGACCAGTCACAAATCGTCAAAGCCACCACTTCGTCTTCGCCGGACCAGTTTCTGTTTTCTTGGCAGGGCAGTGACAGGACTAAAACTAGCCAACCTGCCGGCGTGGGGACAAATCTCCAGGACATAACGACCTGGAACACTAACAACTACACGCCGATTTTACGTGTCAGCCTTTACCCAATCCCAGCTGGTGGTAGCTTAGCCGGTGTCGAAGCGGCTTCAAAAACCTTCTTCTTTTATCCGACCAGCGCCGGCGGAAATGTCACTAAAATTCCCTATACGACAGCTGACGGTAGTTTAGTTTCGGCCAATTGCGGTACTAAGAATCTTAATGGCTTCAATGGTACGGCAGACTATGACTGCAACGTCGTCATCAACGCGCTGTCTTCGGCTGGCGCCAGTTATTACTATCTAAGGCTGACGCCTATTTACGGCCAATCCGATGTTGAAGTCCAGGCTAACGACACCGGCAATAAAGTCACGATTTTCAGCAACGCGCAGGCCATAATTGATGTGACCGGCAAATCCGGCAACGCCGTTAAGCGGCTGGAAGCCAGGGTAGATATCTCCGGCACTGGCAGTACTAGCACCGGCAATATCAACCCGACTGATACCGCCGCGCCGGAATACGCCTTGCGCCAAGCCATGGCTATCTGCAAACGCCTAAACGTTTCTGGCTCCAACATCACCATCGATAGTTCTTATTGTGGCCTTGGTGTCCAAGGGCCACAACCGCCTAGTGTAGTTACCGATAACCCAGTGCCGGTGGACGGCGCGACCAACGGCAACCCGAACACTCAGTTTGGCGGTACGGTCAATCCAAATGGGCAAGCTACTACAGCGTATTTCCAATGGTCGATCAATGGCTCATTGCCGGCGCCACCCTCCAGCGGCCCAGGCTGTACTTTAGCAACGGCTAACTTCAGTGCTGGTAGCGGTAGTAGCGCTACTCATTACCTGAAAGCAGGGATCTACGGAGGGGATAACTCTACCCACGTTAACTTCTTTAACTGCAACTCAAATACTTATTACTACCGTATGTGTGCCTCTAATGCAGCTGGTGCCACTTGTGGCCAAGAAGTCCAATTTACACTTGGTGGTAGCAGCAGCTCCAGTAGCTCCAGTTCCGGTAGCAGCAGCGGGGGCAGTAGTAGCGGCGGCAGTAGTAGCGGCGGCTGCAATACTGGGGTCAGCGTAAGTATAGTTACGGACGAGCCCACCGTTGTATCGGTCGGTGGCGGTTGCGGCAGCTGGTATAAAGCCTCGGTAACGGTCCATTACTGTCCATCGTCAGGCGGCCAATCCCAAACGGCATCGACCACCTCTGGCTGGATGACCAGTAGTACCTATGCCCCAGGCTACATAGTCCAAGGGCAACTATTCACAATCTTGGCTACCGGTTGGGTGGCGTCAGACTCCAATGGCAATGGAGCTACATCGGGCTCTACAAGCAAGAGTGTGGGTACTGATACTTGTGACCAGCCTCCGCCGAGCTCCAGCTCGAGTAGCGGTCAGCCCTCATCGGGCAATGGTTCATCTTCAAGTTCCAGCAGTTCGAGCGGGGGCGGGGGCGGTTGGTGCACATTACACCCCCAGGATTGCTTCTAGATTAGGATGGAAGGGATTATAAAATGACAGCAAATCAAGAACTACCGCAAGCTAATCTGCCGTTGCCAACTTCTCGGTTGAGCTGGTTTAAGCCGCCGAAAATTGTTCTGGGCTTCGTAGCGGCAATAATCATAATAGCGGCTATTGTCGGCCTAGCTGTCTATCAGAACCACAAAGACCGTCACAATAGCAGCACCACGCCCACTCTTTCATGGACTAATCTTCAAAAATACACGGTTTGTGCCAAGGGCAACGCCATGTCATTCCTTAAGCCGGCAGACTTTAACCGTTCAGGTGTCTTCGGTCAGGGCATGTTCTTTTCAGAAACTGGAGGCTCGAGCTCTACGACCCTCGGTGTATTGAACGCCACCTGCAGTGATACCCCAACGATTACGCCAGATTATCTTGCTAAATTCGGCCAAGCCGTCTCCAACGCGTCCGACCCGGGTCGGGCAACGTATATCTCGCCGCTTTATCAATTTGTCACGAATCTTACCTCATCAAGCTATAGTCCAAATTTCGGTCCCATCCAAACGTTCACCAGCCAATATATTAAGACTAATGCCTGGCAGATGGCGTTGACTTTCGACCGAGCCGCATCCGCTGCTAGCAGCCTACCATCACAGAAACAGGGGGTGCTCATCTGGCTGGCAGGCAAAACGACATGGTATCAAATGATAATGGTCGCGACATCCAATAACTGGCAGGCCAACCAATCTACCTGGAACAAGATCTTCAACAGCATCCAGATTGACCAATAAGGCTTGACGCAAAGCGCTATTGATTATTTAGTATTTTATGAGATAATATAATCGTCCTAGCGTAATTGAAAATAGCTAGTCTTGGCCGCTCAAGGACGCGGCATTCTTCGACCAGAAGGAGTACAAGATGAAGCGTATTATCCCAGTTCTGGTCGCTGTCGTCCTTTTGATGGCGATCGGAACCAGCACGGCGGGGACGACCACGCCCAAGCCGCTGCCCAATTTGACGGCGATCACAGCTAGTGCGGCGGTAGCTTCCAAGCCTCTGCCCAAGCCGGTTTGCAGCATCGGTCAGCCGACGGTGTCGAACGGTTTCATTCACCTCGTCGGTTCTTGCCGCATCGGCAAGAAGCTGGTGCCGCCCAGTTCGTACGGCTGGCGCTGGACAGTCATCGGCGAAACGGATGCGGCCAAGCCGTATTCCGCACCTCTGACGACGCAGTCGTTCAGTGGCCACACTGCCAGCGTGCCGGTTCCGGTCAAGGGCGGATTCAGGCTTGACCTCTCGGTCAAGCTGTCGACGCCCAAGACGAAGACGCACCAGGCGGCCAGCACCCCGCCGACCGATTTCCCGGTCAAGCTTGGGGGCTACTCGGCGGTCGGCACGAATCAGCCGACTCTCGCTGTCTGGCCCGGAGCGATCTACGCCTACACGGGATGGGGCTACAACGAGACACTGAGTGTTAGCGAGGATCGCTCGTCGCTCGCACTCCCGTCGCACTATCTCTACCCGGATCTGATGGGGAAATGTCGATGGCAGTCTGTACCGGCCGAGCCACCGACTGACCTTGTTCTGGGGATGGACGGTACGGTCACGACGACCGGCCTGACCCTCTACGGCGGCAAGGTCATCTGCACCGACTCCAGCGGTAGCCTGAACGGCTACTGGGTGACCCCGGAGATTAGCATCCTCTTCGGTGTCGGCGCCGGTCAGCCCGACTCGTGCGAGTTGGTGATGACAGGCGTAACAAGCTTCACCATCCCCCCGACCTGGGGACACGTGAACATCGTCTACGCCCATCTGCTTACCTTCAAGGACAACGACCTGCTTCCGGATAGTTCACAGTGGACGGAGACCTACGCCAGCTACACGGGCCCACAGGGCAACCTCGACCCGTGTCAGGCCTACAACCTGCCGGCCTGGAAGGCCGGCAGGCCCTAGGACAGTCTCGGTGGGCGCGCAAAAGCGCGCCCACCGAGCACAAACTTTATAAGCCTTACGCTTGTTATAATACCTACAGTGAAAGCTTTGGAAGTAGGGGCGTTAAGCGTCAAATCCTCTTTTATTACGGTTAAACGCAGCTGGGAAATCCGCCTGAGGGGCTTTTTGGCGGCGGAAGCTTTAATTTGGCTCTCTTTATTGGCCTACCATTCCACTAGTTATTATCGCGGCTTTTTAGGCTCAACCGCCCAGTCCGCCGTGGTATATCTGGCGTTTATTTACAGTCTTTATTCGCTCGGATTTTACCTACTAGCGTCACTGGATAAGGTCAAGCAATCCAAGGCTTTACTAGCGGCCACAGCACTCAAAAAGATCTTACATGGCATAGTTCAGTTCGTAAAAAACGGCCCAAGGGACTACACGCACCCACTTAGTCAAATATCAAAGACTGAAAAAAGGGCGCTACTTTTTAGCATCGTAAAATTTTATTTCATACCCATGATGCTGACCTTCCTGGTGGGCAATTACGACAGTTTCCGGGGGGCGCTCAATGGCCTCGGTCCGGTGAATCAGTTATTTACGGTCGGCAATTTCAATAACCTAGTTTATCCAATGTTTTTTGCCCTCTTCTTAGTGATTGACACGGGATTTTTCACCTTCGGTTACATTTTTGAAGCCGGCTTCTTGAAAAACTCCCTGCGTTCAGTCGAACCGACCATTTTGGGCTGGCTGGTACTGCTACTTTGCTACCCGCCCTTCAACGGCCTAGTAGGGAACTACGTACCATGGTATGGCAATGATTATGCTAGCTTTGCTTCACCAACCGCCACTTTTTGGCTACGTTTAGTAGCACTACTGCTGATGGGTTTTTACGCTTCGGCCTCAGTCGCTCTGGGGCCTAAAGCTTCAAATTTAACCAACCGGGGTATTGTAGATTATGGTGCGTATCGAATTGTCAGACACCCAGCCTACATCTCCAAGAACCTCGCCTGGTGGATAAGCCTACTGCCGGTTTTGAGCCTGCCGGCCGTCGGCGGTATGCTGGTCTGGTCATTTATTTATTTCATGCGAGCTATAACTGAGGAACGTCATCTCTCAGCCGATCCAGACTACGTCGCTTACTGCAAGAAGGTTAAATATCGTTTTATTCCGGGTTTGATTTAACCGTAAAGGCCTTTTTTGCGGTTTCGATCTATCGTACGGACTTCCTTAAGGGTCCGAAAATAGTCTGCCAGCCCAACCTTAGACTCTCGACTATTCTGCCAAACGACCGGTAATTCTTTAACCGGTATTTGGTGCTCTCGGGCTATAACCAAAATCTCGACATCGAAACCGTAGCCAGAGATGGTCTGCCGTTTGAAAATAAGCTCCGCGGCTTTAGCGCCGAACAATTTAAAGCCGCGCTGACTGTCTTTTATGCCCGGCAGGGCTCTATTAATGACCAGCCGGCGCGAGAGAGTTCCGAGGGGTCGGCGATACAGCCGGGAATCCTCATCAACGATTACTGCCTTCGGTACGCCCAACGAGCCGATAACCAAATGGTGACCATCTCTTGCGCTTTCCAAAAACTCCGCCAAGTGCCCGGATAGTGATACCGAACCGTCAGCGTCCATAAATAACTTAAATTGACCCTTGGCTGCCAGCATACCGCGTCTTACGGCGTTGCCTTTGCCGCTTTTTTGATCAATTTTTATAACTTTGACGGGTAAATCCGCTCCAAACCCTCGCGCAATCTTATCGGTCTCATCGGTCGATCCATCATCAACCACTATGACCTCCAGAATCTTATAGCCGCCGGGTATTCTAGCTTTTTTGATGTCCGATAAAGTGCTGGGCAGGCGCCGCGCCTCATTATAAGCAGGAATAATAATTGATATTGTTTTTCGTACCATACCTTAAGCGTGTTCTGTCTTAAGCCACTTTAAAACCGACTCATAAACTCTGGCTGCCAAAATTATAAAGAACATATCAAATGATAAACGGTACCTAGGGTCGCCATACGTTATGAGAGTTAACAAAAACAAACCGAGAATCGGCGCGAACAGTAGCCAATCATTGGCCGAAATCTTTATTTTGCCGTAAAGACGTTGGATAAATCGCCAGATTATATAAAAACCAATCGGCAATAGGATTACTATCCTAAACAGCCACTCTGAAATTCGAATTAAGTGTCGGTCGGTTGTGTTGGAGGGCGGCCATGGGGTTGTGACAAACAAGCCAACAATGTGCTCAAACGACATCGTCAGAGCCTGGGCTGGGTGAGAAAAGCTCCAAGTCTTCGCCAAATTGAGGTTGTCGCGATTGTCATAAGGTCCCCACGGTAGGGTAACGCTATCGTTATAACCCAATTGTAGGGTTGCCGGACTACCAAACGAATAAACTCCCCCGTTTTTAGTATCGTTAAAATTGAAATGACCCACATGGTCGTAATGCCCCTGTAAAACGTTCAGCGGCCCATTAGTTGATATCGTACAAAATTGGCCGCTCAGTCTGCTACACCAAGCGCTGGTTCCGATAATAAATGGTATTGCTCCAACAAAAACTGCTAGAACAATTGGCCAGACAAAAGCGTGTTTTTTGATTGATTTAAGAGAGACAATAATTATCGCTAAAAGTAACGCCGGCAGTATAATCGCCGGCCTAATCATAGCCGTCCAACCCAAAACTAGCCCGCAAGCCAACCCCCACCATAGAGCTTGGCGACGCGTGGCGGCGCCCAGGGCCATCAATAGCAACAAGAACGCTAAAGCTTGGAAGAAAATGTACGGTATCTCTGACAGCAAGAAGCCAGAGAAAACAATAAATGCTGGATAAAGGCTAGCAAAACTTCCCGCAAGCAAGCCAACGGACAAACCGTATAGTTTGTATGCGCAAGCGGCAATCAAAAGTGGTACGCTTGCCGATAGCGCGAACATTAAGATCTCCACACCTAACCAGCCCCCGCTAGTTAAGTGTTGGACAAGACCGAAGATAAGACTGGCTCCAGGAGGATAGAGGGTATCGCTGGCGTTGAGTTGAGAGCCGGAAAAAAAACGTTGAGCCTCATTGCTGTAACTTTGCATGTCGCTATAGATATAGTTAGACAGCGGATGGTGAATAAAAATAAACTCAAAGCGCCAAATCAGACCCGCCAAATAAGCAAGGACAGCCAAGGCTATAAAAAAATTACGCCAGCACCACGCTTTTTTACTGCCCACAATGCTTATGATAATAACAGTTTTCGATCGCGTTAATGGGGAAAAATAGACTTCCTTTTGATTCTGGCCCGGGCGGGCAGTGTTCTCCCGCCCGGGCCGCTTGCTTCTAGCTGTGGTTG
>Ga0265338_10005022_pt1 | contig 17473 bp, 16 predicted proteins | sample 42126metaG_FD_193579 | JGI IMG/M metagenome (GOLD analysis project Ga0265338, IMG submission 193579) | Rhizosphere microbial communities from Carex aquatilis grown in University of Washington, Seatle, WA, United States - 4-21-26 metaG | ecosystem: Host-associated > Plants > Roots > Rhizosphere... | reverse complement strand
CCCGCTGTGGGCCGGGCTCGACGAGGAGTCGGCCTACCTGTCGGCCTGGGTCGGCTTCGCCGAGCTGTCCCTCGGCGGCTGCACCACCACCATGGACCACCTCTACGTGGCGCCGCGCGGCGGCGGTGACCTGTGGACGGCGGAGATCACCGCGGCCAGGGAGACCGGGATACGTTTCACTTGCACCCGCGGGTCGATGACCCTGTCGGAGAAGGACGGCGGGCTGCCGCCGGACTCGGTGGTGCAGGATGACGACGAGGTCCTGGCGGACAGCGAGCGCCTGGTCAAGCTGCATCATGATCCCGGGCCGGGGGCGATGATCCAGGTGGCGCTGGCGCCCTGCTCGCCCTTCTCGGTCTCGCCGGCGCTGATGAAGCGGACCGCCGAGCTGGCCGAGAAGCTGGACGTCCGGCTGCACACCCACCTGGCCGAGGACCCGGAGGAGGACTCGTACTGCCTGGAACGCTTCGGGCGGCGGCCGGTGGAGCAGTTCGAGGAGGTCGGCTGGCTCACCTCCCGGGCCTGGGTGGCGCACTGCATCTACCCCAACCAGGCCGAGGTGGTGCGGCTGGGCGCGGCCGGGGTGGGGGTAGCCCACTGCCCCTCGTCCAACATGCTGATCGGCGGCGGCGGGTTCGCGCCGGTGCGGGAGTTCCGGGCGGCCGGGGTGCCGGTCGGGCTCGGCTGCGACGGGTCGGCGTCCACCGACAGCGCCTCGCTCTGGATCGAGGCACGGGCGGCGCTGCTGCTCGGGCGGCAGCGCAAGGGACCGACCGGGATGACCGCGCGGGAGGTACTCGACATCGCCACCCGCGGCGGCGCCGCCTGCCTGGGCCGCGCGGGCGAGCTGGGCGAGCTGACCGTAGGCGCGGCCGGCGACCTGGTCTGCTGGCCGCAAACCGGCGTCCAGTACGCGGGCGCGCTGGTCGACCCGGTGGAGGCGTGGCTGCGCTGCGGCCCGGTCTCGGCCCGGCACACCGTGGTGGCCGGGCGGTTGCTGGTCAGGGACGGCGCGCTGACGCTGCCCGGGGTGGACGAGAAGCTGGCCGCGCACGCCGCCGCGGCTGCCCGGATCCAGGGCCTGTCCCGTTGACCGCCGCTCCCCCGTCGCTCGGTAACACCAGCCCGCTGTGGCGGCGCGCCTGGCACCCGGTGCTGCACGACTTCGAGCTGGTCGACGACCGCGGCCCGGTGCAGGTGCTGGTGGCCGGGGAGCCGTGGGTGGTGGCGCGGCTGGACGGCGCACTGGCCGCCTTCGCCGACCAGTGCCCGCACCGGCTGGCGCCGCTGTCGGCGGGCTCGGTCACCGTCTCCGCCTCGACCGGGACAGACCGGCTGACCTGCGGGTACCACGGCTGGCAGTACGACGCGGGCGGGCGCTGCGACCTGATTCCCTCGCTCGGCCGGTCCAGGGACATCAGCCAGCGGGCGCGGCTGCGGCCCGCTTACGGGGTCACCGAGGCGTACGGGCTGATCTGGCTGGCGCCGGAGCCGCCGCTGTCGGCACTGCCGTCGTTCCCTGAATGGGGTGCTCCCGGGATGACCTGCGCCCGGTCGCGGACCGTGCGCACGACGGCCAGCGCGGGCCAGCTGGTCGACAACTTCCTCGACGCGGCGCACTTCCCGTTCGTGCACGCGGCCTCGTTCGGGGTAGCGGACGACGGGCCCCTGGCGGCCGGGGATGTTTCTACCTCAGTGCCCGGCTGGCGGGTGACCGGCGTGTTCGACACCCCGTACCGGGACGGCGGGGTGGTGGTCTCGCACCGGGTGATCAAGACGGCCGGGATCTCCGGCAGCGCGCACGTCCGGCTCGAGCTGCCGGGGGTCACCATCGGCCTGCTGCTCGCCTGCCAGCCGGAAGACGACGGGTCGACCCGGGCGTTCAAGCTGATCACCCGCAGCGACATCGACGGGGACCCCGGCCGGCTGGCTGCCTTCGTCAAGGAGGAAGACCAGATCCTGGCCGAGGACCTGGCCATCCTCGAGCGCTACCGGTCCGGTCAGCTGCCGCTCGACCCGCGGGCCGAGGTACACACCCGGGCCGACCGGCTCAGCGTGGCCTGGCGGAAGCTGCTGACCACCGCGGCGGCTTCGTGACGGCGGCCGCTCACTGAAAACGACGGCGCTACTCGAACGACGGCGCTACTCGAACGACGGGGCGCGGTCCCGTGACCGCTTGAGCTCGAAGAAGCCGTCCGCCTTGGACACCAGCACCAGGCCGTCGAACAGCTCGCCGGCCGCCTCCCCCTTGGGGGCGGGGGTGATCACCGGGCCGAACAGGGCCTTGCCGCGGATCTTGAGCACCGGCGTGCCGACGTCCAGGCCAACTTCGTCGAACGCCTGGTGGTGCGACTTCTTGATCGCGTCGTCGAACTCGCCGGTCCCGGCCGCGTCCGCCAGCCACACCGGCAGCCCGGCCTCCTGCAGCGCCTCCGGGATCACCTGCGGGTCCTCGCGGCGGCCCTGGTTGTGCAGCCGGGTGCCGATCGCGGTGTAGAGCGGGCCGAGGACGCCGGGCCCGGCGTCGGCGGCGGCCGCCGCGCAGACCCGCACCGGGCCCCACGCCCGCTGCATCCGCTGCTGGTACTCCTCGCTGAGGCCCTTGCCCTCGTGCTGGACCAGGTTGAGGTACGCGAGGGACATGATGCGCCACTCGGTGGTGACGGGACGGACCTTCTCGACCTCGTGCATCCAGCGGGAGGTGATCCAGGCCCAGGGGCAGAGCGGGTCGAACCAGAACTGGACGGTCTCTGGGGTCTGGGCGTCTGCGGTCGTCATGTTTCCCTCCGGCTTGGTAGGAAAAGTCGCCTTATGCCGAACCTACGCGGGGGCGGGGGCGGGCGCTACGCCGGGGGCCGATCGGCTGCCTGCTCGGCCCGAAGGTTGGTGATGAACTCGCGGACCTCGGCCTCGAAAGGGAACGGCGGGTCGTTGGCGGGATCGGAGGCGGGTAGCGGAGGGACTGGCACGCCAAGGTGGTTCAGCAGGGCCTCCGCACGCTCGAGGTTGTAGCGGTCAGTGTAAGAAGGGCCGTCGGCCCCAGCCTGACCGTACGCGGCTAGTGCGTGCTCGGCTGCCCTCGCGCGCTCATCAAGGGCGTACCAGAGCTGCGCCAACTCCAGGTGCGGCGGCTTAGGCCCGCGCGAGAGTCGCTCAGCTTCCTCACCCGCGTGGCTAAGCTGGCCCAGCCGGAGCTTCGCCAGGGCAAGGACGGCTTCCGGCTGGGCGCTGCCCAGGCTCACCTGGCGGGCCAGCCTTATCGCCTCGCGCAGGTTGTCCGCGGCTAGCGAGAACTCGCCCCGTCCTAGCTGCCATCGGCCGCGCAGCTCATGCAGGTGACGAATCCCGTAACGGTTCCGACCCGCCCGGGCTAGTCCTTCAGCCTGGGCGAGGATCTCCTCAGTCAGGTCGCCCTGGTAAAACCGGAACCACGCGTACTCAGTCTCCGCGTCTCCCGGACGGTAGATCGTGCGGGACCAGTCGCGCCCCATGGGGTCGAGGGCCTGCCAGATAGCTTCTGCCTCAGTCCAGGCGCCAAGGTCGCGGAGCTGGCAGAAATAGTCAAGGCGGGCGACGAACAGGTACTCCTCACTGTTCACCAGGTTGGCCACTTCCAGTTCAAGCCTGCGCAGCGCGCCGTATCGCGCCAGCCGTCCCTGAGACCCGAGGACCGACGAAAGATTTCCAATGTCGGTCACCAGTTTGCGTGACCTTCTGTTTCTCAGGTCTATCCTCAGGACAGCCTCATGCACGGCAAGCGACTGCTCGAAGTCGCCCATGTCGTGCAGGGCAGTGGCGACGCTGATGAGCAGCCAGGACGTGCCATCCTCGCCAAAGTCGCTGACTGGTGTGGTCCAGTCTGCCCCGAAGAACGGGCGCAGCAGCGACAGGATCAGCGGGGACGCTTCCAAGTTGTTGAGCAAGGCGTCGGCCAGGTCGCCTAGGTACACGTCGAGGGCTGCCCGCTTCTGGTCCATCTGCAGCAGCGTGCGTATCAACCGGAGCCCGTTTCCCACGTCATCGAGGGTCTCGGCCTGTTCATAAGGATTCTGGGGCCGGCTTGAGAAGTAGTCGATGGCACGCTGCCCGAGCCGGTCACGCTCGTCAGCCCGCAGCCCGCCGACCGAAAAGCCCCGGACGACCGGGTGAAGGTCGTAGGAGCCGGCCTGCTTGTCGTACTGCAGCAAGCCCCGGCGCTCAAGATCCGCGACTGCCTCGGCGAGCTGCCGGGCCGCCTGCCTCAGCTCCGGGGAAGCGAGCCAGGACCGATGTTCCCGCGCGTAGTCTTCCCGTTCGGCCGCGTACCGGGCCTGTGCTTCGCGCTGCTCGGTCACGGTCAGTCCCTTCCACCACGGGTCAGCCTCTGGCCGCTGCGGCTCCAGCGGCGCATGGAAGTCCGGCGGCAGGAACGGGCTGAGCGCGAGGAGGGTGTCGTAATCGACCGCCTCAGAACCCATGATGAAGATCAGCATCGGCCGGCCGAGGCGGCGCGCCTCACGGAACTCCAGCTCGGTCAGCGAAAGGCCATCGGGATTAAGCTCGGCCGAATTCGGGACATTGCCGTACCGGTGGCTGATCAGGCCAATGTAGGCGGCCGCGGCACGGACTTTGCCCAGCGACGAGTCGATGACGGTGATCGGCAACGCCGCGTCCTGCTCCATCGCCACCGCATGCATCTCGCGGGCCTCGATCGCCTTGACCAGCGCGGCCCGGTGCCGTTCGAGGTCATTGAAAGTGCTCGAAACCATCACGCCCGGGTATTGGCGAGGGACAAACGACTCATCAGTCACCAATTCCACCGATCCCGCCCCGGCCGATAATGAAATAACTTTAGCGGAATCAGGCCATCTCCGCGGTTGCCCGGCAGCATGGTGAGCAGCGCCGCAGCGTTCCCTGGTAGCCGCGCTCCCGCAGCGCGCTGAAGACCTGGGCGGCCGTCTCGCAGGCCTGGCGGGTGACGTCGTTCCAGTCGTAGCGGAGGGTCGCGGCACCCGCTGCGGCGGCGTGGTTGTCACGTCGCCGGTCCTGGCCTTCTCCCGCGTGGTAGCGCTTACCGTCCAGTTCGACCACCAGGCCGCCGTACTGCTGGTAGCAGCGGTCACGGAAACCGCGGCTGCCGTCCGGCTTGCGGAACGGGACCTGCCGCGCGGCCGGCGGCAGGCGGTGCGCACGCTCCACGTCCCGGTCGTAGCGGAACTCGAGCACGGAGTGCGTCCCGCCCGCCGCAAGTGTGATGACCTCGTCGAGCTCATCGCGATAGCGGACCCGGGAGCGGGCCGCGATCTCCTGCCGCAGCCACCGTTCTGTCGTCTGCCGCCGTGCGAACGCAGCGGTGACCCAGCCGATCGCCTCGTCTAGGTTCTCCGCCGCATTCACCAGGTCGATCAGCGTGTCCTCGGTCATCGTGTGCAGTGGGATTCCCGGCGCGCTGCGCCATCGCGGAGCCGGCTGCCGTGAACGGTGAATAGCGACTCCCCGCGGTGCTATCACCTTCCTGGTACTCGGGATGGTGACGTGAATCAATGACGCGCTTGTTTCGGTGAGGCCAAGAAGCTCGGCCGCGGTGTGGTGACTGAGGATGGCGTCCGCTCCCGCGTAGAGCAACGCGGCCCAGAGGCTGGCAGTCCGGGCGGCCGGCCCGGTGAAGACCACGTAAACACCAGGGTGGATTTGCCGCCAGGTACCCTCGCGCACTCGCCACTTGATGGCGTCAGTCGACAAGCCGGCCGCAAAGGCTTGCTGCCGGGAGACAACGCCTGCTTGCCCGTCGGCCAGGTGGCGCAGCCGGGCTGGGGTATCGCTGCCCGCATTAGCCATGCCACCGACTATCGCATTCGCGGCCGACAATCTGGTGCGCCTTATCGTGGTAATTCCGGTGCGTGATGACGCACCGGAATTACCACGGTGACCGGACTCTGGGCTTGGGGTGGGCGGGTTTGGGGGGCTGCCGGGTCACTGCTGCCGGCCAGGGCCGCTTATGGTTGGTGCCGTTATCATGCAGTTGTTTCCTGGACATCACGCAGAGGGTGAGCCCACGATGGATGGCAGCAGCGAGGAGCCCGGCGCGGAAACGGACGCGGCCGGAAGCGGCCCTGGTCAGTTCGGCTTGATCTGGGCGGTCAAGCCCAGCTTCGTCAGTTACGTGTTGCGCATGTCGGACGGCAAGGCCTACATCACCGGCGGCGTCACGGTGGACAAGGACAACCAGCTGCTGTTCCCGTTCGACGAGGAGGCGACGGTAGACCCCAGCGACGCGGACGCGGCCAGCACCTTCTGCTTCGGCGGCCAGGTGGTGTTCCAGGCCCATTTCGGGATGCTGGACGTCCGGATCACCCGCCCGCAGTTGCACCTGCGGGGCGGGGACGGGGAACTGACCGTGACCGACCCGGACTCAGCCGAGGGCGGGCGGCTGCCGCTGGTCACCTTCACCGCGGCCGGCCCCCGGGTTGAGGACGGGGTGCAGTACTGGACGGCGGATGACGTCCGGCTGACCGCCGAGGGCGTGCCGGTGTTCGGAGACGTTTACCCGGCCGGCGAGCCCTTCGCGCCGTTCAGGATCGCCGCCCCCGGCCGGTGAATCCGGGGGGAGGTGTGGGATTCGCGACACTGTATATCCGCTGGTTGACGTGAAAAGCTGGGCGGGTGCGGACGTACGGGCTGCGGTTCGATGTGAACTGCTCGATCCTGTTCGCTGAGCTGCCGCTGGCGCGGCGGGCGGGGGCCGCGCGGGAGGCCGGGTTCGGCGGGGTCGAGTTCTGGTGGCCGTGGGACGCGGCGGTGCCGTCGGACGCGGAGGCGGACGCGTTCGTCCGCTCGGTGGCGGACGCCGGGGCTGAGCTGGTCTCGCTGAACTTCTTCGCCGGGGACCTGGCGGCCGGGGAACGGGGAATCGTGTCGCACCCGGCCCGGGCGGCCGAGTTCAGGGAGAATGTGGCTGCGGTGGTCGAGATCGCGGAGCGGACCGGGTGCCGGCGGCTGAACGCGCCCTACGGGCGGCGGCTGCCCGGGGCCGGGGCCGCCGAGCAGGACGCGGTCGCGGCGGAGAACCTGGCGCTGGCCGCCGCGGCGGCGGCGCGGGCCGGGGCGGCGGTGCTGGTAGAGGCAATCAACTCAGTGGACATCCCTGGGTTCCCGGTCGACAGCAGCGCCCGCGCCGCCGCGATAGTCGAGCAGGTGGGCGCGCCCAACGTCGGGCTGCTGGCGGACCTGTACCACCTGGCCAAGATGGGGGAAGACGTGGCAGACACGCTGAGCAGGCACCGCGAGTCGATCCTGCACGTGCAGGTGGCCGACCCGCCGGGGCGGGGCGCGCCGGGAACCGGCACGCTCGCGGTCGAGCCGCTGCTGGCGCAGCTCGCCGCCAGCGGCTATCCCGGGTGGGTCGGGCTTGAGTACCTGCCGTGCGATCCGGCTGATTCTTCGACGAGCTTTGGGTGGCTATGAGCGACGACGACACGGGGACGCTGCTGATCCGGTCACGGCGGATGGTGCTGCCGGATGGCGAGCGAGAGGCGGCCGCATTCGTTCGGAATGGCCGGGTTGACGCGGTTGGGGGGTACGACCTGCGGCGGGACGCGGACCGCACCGTCGACCTGGGCGACCTCCCGCTGCTACCTGGACTAGTCGACTCGCACGTGCACGTGAACGAGCCGGGGCGGACCGAGTGGGAGGGGTTCGCCTCCGCCACCCGGGCAGCCCTCGCGGGGGGCGTCACCACCATCTGTGACATGCCGCTCAACTCCTCCCCGGTCACCACCACGGTCGAGGCGCTGCGGGTGAAGCTGGCGGCGGCGGCCGGGCAGTGCGCGGTCGACGTGGCGTTCTGGGGCGGCGCGGTGCCGGGCAACCTGCCGGAGATCGGGCCGCTGCTCGACGCGGGCGTGATCGGGTTCAAGTGCTTCCTGGTCGACTCCGGCATCGACGAGTTCCCGCCGCTGTCGCGGGAGGAGCTGCGGGCGGCGATGACGGCGCTGGCGCCCTCGGGCGCGCCGATGATCGTCCACGCGGAGGACCCGGCCGAGGTGAGCGACCCGGCCGACGGGTCCTACGACGCGTTCGTCGCCTCCCGGCCGCCGGTGGCCGAGCGGCGCGCGATCGAGACGGTGATCAGCGCGGCCGCCTTCTCCGGCGGGCGGGCGCACATCGTGCACCTGGCGGCGGGCGACTGCGCGGCGCTGATCGGCTCGGCCCGGGCGGCCGGGATCGCGCTGACCGCCGAGACCTGCCCGCACTACCTGTTCTTCGCGGCCGAGGAGGTGCCCGCCGGGCACACCGAGTTCAAGTGCTGCCCGCCGGTCCGCTACGCGGTCAACCGGGAGGCGCTGTGGCGGGCGCTCGGCGACGGGGCCATCGACGGGGTGGTGTCGGACCACTCCCCCTGCACCCCCGCGCTGAAGGGCCTGGCCCCCGGAACGGAGCCGGGCGGTGACTTCCGCACCGCCTGGGGCGGCATCTCCTCGCTGCAACTGGGGCTGCCGGTGGTCTGGTCGGTGGCCAGGCGGCGCGGGTTCACCCTGGCTGACATGGCGCGCTGGATGTCCGCGTTCCCCGCCTCGCTGGCCGGGCTGCCGGCCAAGGGGCAGATCGCGGTCGGCTCCGACGCCGACTTCACCGCGTTCGACCCGGACGCGAGCTGGACCGTGCGCGGCAGCGAGCTGCTGCATAAGCACCCGGTGACGCCGTACGACGGGCGCACGCTGACCGGGCGGGTCACCCGCACCTGGCTGGGCGGGGCCGAGGTGACGCCGGACGGGCCGCCGCGCGGGCGGCTGCTGGCGCGCGGCGGCAGCGTGATGAGCGGCGGGGCGGCCGAAGGAGGGAACCGGCTTGGCGGCTGAAGACCGGGACGACCAGTACGACCCGCTGGCGCTGCCCGACCTCGCCTCGCGGGCGCTGCGCGGCTCGGTGGTGGCGGCGTCGGACGAGTTCTTCGCGGAGAAGGAGAACCTGATCAAGCCGGGGCGGGCGTCGTACAGCCCGGCCACCTTCGGGCACAAGGGGCAGGTGTACGACGGGTGGGAGACCCGGCGGCGGCGCGGCGCCCAGGGCGGGCTGCCGCCCGCTGACGAGCACGACTGGGTGGTCGTGCGGCTGGGCGCGGCCGGGGTGGTGCACGCGGTGGTGGTCGACACCGCCTACTTCACCGGCAACTTCCCCCAGTCCTGCTCGGTTGAGGCCTGCTACGTCGACGACTACCCGACCGCGGCCGCCCTCGCGGCGGCGCTGTGGACCGAGATCGTGCCGCGGACCGAGCTGAAGGGCGACACCCCGCACGTGTTCGAGGTGCGGCCGGGGCGTCGCTACTCGCACGTGCGGCTGAAGATCTACCCCGACGGCGGGGTCGCCCGGCTGCGGGTGCACGGGGCGGTGGTGCCCGACCCGGCCCTGCTCGACGGGCTCACCTTCGACCTGGCGGCGCTGGAGAACGGCGGCGACGTGCGGGCCTGCAGCGACCGCTTCTACTCGGCGCCGCGCAACGCGATCTCCCCCGGGCTGTCCCGGGTGATGGGCGAGGGCTGGGAGACCCGGCGGCGGCGCACCGGCGGTAACGAGTGGCTGGTGGTCGGGTTCGCCGCGCCGGCCGTGGTGTCGCTGGTGGAGATCGACACCTCCGGGTACATCGGGAACTCGCCGGGCATGGCGGAGCTGCGCGGGCAGGCCGGAACCGGTGAGGGCTGGGAGGACGGGGGCTGGGCACCGCTGCTGCCCCGGACGCCGCTGCTGCCGGACACCCCGCACCGGTTCCGCGTCCGGCCGGAGGCGGCCTGCGACCTGGTACGGCTGGACGTGTTCCCGGACGGCGGGGTGGCCCGGCTGCGGCTGTACGGCACGCTCACGCCGGAGGGGCTGTCGCAGGTGTACCGGCGCTGGGCGGAGACGGCGGGGTAGGTCCGCGGTTCCCCGCCGCGCTGGGCGGCCTGGCTGGATGGCCGCTGCACGGTCACTGGGGACGCGCTGCGGCCTGGCTCCATTCCCGCTCCGGGCCCGCTGCGCGCTTCCGCAGCCTGTGATTTGGCTGTGACCTGCGAGGTCAGCTAGTAAGGAACTGGTGCGGGGAGACGCCATTGCTGGAGCTGACCGATGAGCCTGCTGGGCACACCACTAATCGCGCGCGGGCTGGCCCGGCTCGCGCAGCACGGCAAGGGGCCTCGCGTACCGCCGGAGGTCTCGTTCGCCGACATCCCCGCGCGGACCGACACCATCAGCATCCCCACCAGGCACGGCCCGGTCCGGGCGGTCGTTTACCGGCCGGACGCGGCGCCCGGCGAGGCCGAGCCGCCGGCCTACCTCAACTTCCACGGCGGCGGGTTCGTGATCAGGCACCCGGAGCAGGACGACGCGTTGTGCCGGTACCTGGCGGCCACGGCCGGGGTCGCGGTCATCAACGTGGACTACGACGTGGCGCCGCGGCACCGGTTCCCGCAGCCGGTGGAGGAGGCGTACGACGCGGTCCGCTGGGCCGCGCGGCCCGGGCACCGCTGGGACGGGGCCCGGCTGTGCGTCGGCGGCCAGTCCGCGGGCGGCGCGCTGGCGGCCGGCGCCGCCCGGCTGGCACTGGAACTCGGCGGCCCGCCGATCGCGCTGCAGGTGCTGCACTACCCCCCGCTTGACCTCGCCACCCCGGTGCAGCACAAGCGGCCCGCGGGGGAATCGGCCTTCAACGCGCCGCTGGCGGAGGTGTTCGACGCCGCCTACGCCCCGTCGCCCGCCGCCAAGCGCAGCCGGCTCGCCTCGCCCGCCTGGGGCAGCAACGGCGACGACATCGCCGGGATCGCGCCCGCCCTGGTGATCACCTGCGGGATCGACCGGCTGCACGACGAGGGGGTGCTCTACGCCGAGCGACTGGCCGCCGCCGGGTCGCTGCGGGAGCACGTGGACCTCCCGGGCGTCGATCACGCCTACAACCTGCAGAGCCGTGACCGGGCGCTGGTGGAGCGGTGCTACGCGATGATCGCCAAGCACGTGACCGCGGCGACCGAGGCCTGAAGCGGCCTCAGCGGGTAAGCGGACGCGCGCAGGTAGCCGCGTGGAATTGCCAAAGCCCTTCCCGTCGAGCAGGCCTGTCCACGAGTTCCCGGTGAGGCTGAGGCCCGGTCCAGCCGGGCTGGCCGGCTGCCTCGGCCGCGGATTCTGGCCGTAGCAACACAAATATCAGCGGATTTCTCATTCTAAAAAATGCGTGTAATATGAAAATCAAGCCCCGGCCCCTGGCAAGTTCCCCAAGCGCAATTCGCGACGGGAATCCAGCGAGAGCCTGGCCGACGCCCGCAACAGTCACTCCGGTGATCCACGGCACCGGATAATGCGCCCGTCACTGAGATCGCTGCTGGTCAAGCCGTCGCCTTCCCTTGAGCGAGCTGACCCGGCTAGACAATTACTCCCCCGTTTTTTCGCGCGGCCTGCCGCGCGAAAAAACTTATCCTGATAACTGAATAGAGGAACACGATGAAAGTCCTCATTATCGTTCTGGTCGTCGTGGCGCTGCTGGTCTTGCTTGGACTGGCGATGGCCGCGAAGATCGTCAAGCAGTACGAGCAAGGGGTGCTGTTCCGGTTCGGCCGGGTGCAGGGGCGCCGGGCGCCAGGGTTGCGGCTGATCATCCCGTTCGCGGACGTGCTGCGCCGGGTCTCGCTGCGGATCGTCACGATGCCGATCCAGTCTCAGGGCATCATCACCAGGGACAACGTCAGCGTCGACGTCTCCGCCGTCGCCTACTACCGGGTCACCGACGCGGTCAAGTCCGTGGTCGCCATCGAGGACGTGAACGCGGCCATCGACCAGATCGCCCAGACGACGCTGCGCAAGGTGGTCGGCCAGCACACCCTGGATCAGACGTTGTCCGAGACCGACAAGATCAACCTGGATATCCGCCAGATCCTCGATGTCGCCACCGTCGCCTGGGGAGTGGAAGTCACCCTGGTCGAGCTGAAAGACATCCAGCTCCCTGACTCGATGAAGCGCGCCATGGCCAAGCAGGCCGAAGCCGAGCGTGAGAAGCGCGCCAAGATCATCAACGCCGAGGGTGAAGCCCTCGCGGCCGCCGCGCTGGGCGAGGCGTCCGACACGATGATGGCGCACCCCCTCGCCCTGCAGCTGCGCAACCTGCAGAGCCTGGTCGAGATCGGCGTGGACAAGAACACCACCGTGGTGTTCCCGGCCCCGCTGATGACCACCATCGCCGAACTTGGCTCGTTCCTGGCCCGCGAGCAAGCGGCCGCCACCCCGGTGCTCCCGGCCGCCGCCAGCGGCACGCTCGCCCCGGTCACGGCGGCCAACGGAACATCACCGAATGGACCCACCGGACCTAGGAGAACTTCATGAGACGCAGAACCTTCGACATCCTGCTGGCCATCGCCGGCTTGTTCCTCGCGGTCACCCTGGTCGCCGCCGGCGGCCTGCTGACCTGGGCTCACACCTTCATCGGAAACGAAGTCCACACTCAGCTAGCCGCCCAGCAGATCTACTTCCCGGCCGCCAACAGCCCCGCCGTCGCCGCTCCTGAGTTCGCCGCCATGCGCCCCTACGGCGGCCAGCAGCTGACCACCGGCGCCCAGGCCGAGGTCTACGCCGACCACTTCATCGCTAACCACCTCAAGGCCATCGGCGGCGGCAAGACCTACTCCCAGCTCTCGGCCGAGGCGATCGCCCAGCCGAACAACACGGCGCTGGCCGCCCAGGTCAACACGGTGTTCAAGGGCGAGACCCTGCGCGGCCTGCTGCTGAACGCCTACGCGTTCGGCACCATGGGCACGATCGCCGGGATCGCCGCCATCGCCGCCTTCATCGCCGCCGCCGTCATGCTCGTCCTCGGCGGCCTCGGCCTCATGCACGCCCGCCGCACGGCCCCCGACACCGACATCCTCAACCGCCACACCGCCCGCGCCGACACCATCGCGGTGCCCGTGCCGACCACTCACGACAGCGGCGGCGGCCTCGCCGCTGCCCCCGCCGGATCACCCGTCCAGCCCGCCTGACCACGACGGAACTCCCAGCCAAGCCGCGTGACCCGGGCCGGTCCCCGGCCCGCGTCACGCGGCTGCCGCGCGTTACCGGATGAGCGTTTCCTTCGGGCGCACTACGCAGAACTCGTTTCCCTCCGGGTCGGCCAGCACCGTCCAGGACTCCGCTCCGGTCTGCCCGACGTCGACCCGGCGCGCCCCCAGCGCGAGGAGGCGCTCGATCTCCCGGTCGCGGTCCTGCGCGCTGGCGGTCAGGTCGAGGTGCACGCGGTTCTTTACCGTTTTCTGATCGGTGACCGGCATGAAGCAGATGCCGACGGGCGCGTGCTCGTCGGTCCCGATGACGATCTCCCGCTCACGCTCGGAAAGAACCTTCCAGCCGAGTGCCTGCGTCCAGAACCGGGCGAGCCCGGGCAGGTCGTGAGCGTCAACCACGATGTGATGGAGTCGGACTGGCATGCCGCCAGTATGCTCCGCGGCCTGGTGCCTGGCGCTCCGAGGGAGACCGTGTTATGCCGGGTAGCGCCAGGGCTCCTGGATGTAGAGGCAACGGGCAGCCGGGCAGAGTTACGGCTTGGCCCGCTTGGCCAGGGCGGAAAGCAGCTCGTAGCCGACGTGGGCGGCGGCGATGCCGGTGATCTGGGCGGGGTCGTAGGCGGGGGCCACTTCCACGATGTCGGCGCCGATCAGGTTGAGCCGTGCGAACGAGCGGAGCACCGTGAGCAGTTCCCGGCTGGTCAGCCCGCCCGCTTCGGGGGTGCCGGTACCGGGCGCGAACGCGGGGGTCGAGGACGTCGATGTCGACGCTCACGTACACCGGGCGGTCCGCCACCCGGGCGGCGACGGCGCTGATCATCCCGGCTGTGCCCAGGTGCTCGACGGCCGTGCACCGCGCGGAAGGCCCGCAGCAGCGGCAGCGCGATCGTGTGGTCGCCGCCCAGGGTCAGCAGCCGGGGCAGCTGGGCGAACGTCGGCTGGCCGGCGTACCGGGGCACCCGGGTCGCGTCGACCTGGCCGATGAAGCCGTTGCCGCTGACCCGTGGCTCGTCGGCGGGCCGCGGGCTATTCACGCCACCGTTCATCGGCGGCGACAGTAGCAGGCGCGGCGGCCAGCCCGCTGGCCGGGGCGCGGCCCGGCCGACGGGAGGGCCCCGGCCCGCCTTACCGGAAACACCGCGGCCTGACGGATTTTCGCTTTCAGCGATACCGGCCGGTGGCCCGATATCAGGCTGGCGCGATATCGAGCCGGTCCGCTAACGACGAGAACGCCTGCGGGGCGGGGTTAATGGGCGCTGGCGAAGAAGCCTGCAGCCGTAAGCGATATGGGAATAATTGGCTACTTTCCATGTTCGGCGCCTTTGCCGCACACTCCACCGCACCGCTCATGGTAGGAGCCGTAATGCAGCCGCCCGAAGCCCCCCTGTCATGAACACTCTGCGTGAACGTACTTTTACCCTATGCATTGTATCGTGCCTGGTCAGAGCGGCTAGACCGGTGCAATCGAGGCGAGATCGAGGTGCACCTGACAACGATATCCAGGGTCGGGATTTCATCGCGAACAGGCAGTTTACAGAAATGTGACACAGCGCACAGTGAGGGGCACGAAACCCAGTGTTCTAGCCGCATTCGTGACTGAGTGGTAACGCTCTCGGCATTCATCGCGGGCTTTGCCAATAGCCGCTATGACGGTTCCCGTGTAGTGTCCAGTCTTGCCCGGCGCTGATATCGCGCCATCCCCCATATGGGCAGCGTTCATACCCCCCGCATCGGGTCGTCGCACCGGGCATTCCTGCTGCCGGAGCCTCGCCAAAGGCGAGTCCGGGAGAACCCCAGCCGGGAGACCCAAGGCGGTAGTCATCAGGACCCGTCGTGAGCCGAAAGGCCAAACAGGAATTGTTCGCAGCACTTGCGCTTGCCGCCTACCTCGTACAGCCGGGCGACACGCTCTCCGGCATCGCCGCCAGCCATGGCGTCAGCCTCGCGGCCGTCGAGTCGGCAAACCCCCAGTTCAGCAACCCGAACCTCATCTTCGCGGGCCAGTCGGTGTCGATCCCTGGCGGATCGTCGGCGACGCAGGGCTCGACCGCCTCCTACGGCGCGTCGACCTACCACGCCCCCACCTACCACCAGTCCACCAGCGTTAGCAGCGGCAGCCAGGGCAAGTCGTCCTACAGCTCGCCGTCGAGCATCTCCAGCGCTACCACCAGGACCAGCACCGCCGGCTCGTCGTCGGCGGCGACCGGCTCGTCCGGTTACTCCTCGGGCTCGCTGTCGGACATCCCCGGCGTGCCCCAGTCGTTCGCCGCCTGCGTGGCGTACCGGGAGTCGACCAACCTGCAGAACCCGGCCGCCAACGGCAACGCCTACGGCATCATCCCGGCCAGCGGGTACAACGTCTACGGCACGTCCATCGCGAACCAGAAGCAGGTGTTCGCGCAGCTGTACCAGAAGTACGGCAGCGCGCCCTGGGCGCCCTCGGACGGCTGCTAGTCGCTAGCCCCCTCCCTGGCCCGGCCGGTCCCGTCACGGGACCGGCCGGGCTTTGCCGTCGGCGGTACCGCCCGGTTCCGCCGCGTGCCGCCTCGTGGCGGCCGGCCGGTCACCGCTAGTAGCCTTGCCGGGGTGACCCCCCGCACTGGTTCCGCCCGCCCGATTGCCCCGCCGGACGGGACCGTGGTGATCGCGGCGGACAAGTTCAAGGGCAGCCTCGCCGCGGCCGAGGTGGCCGAGCGGGTAGCAGCCGGGCTAGCCCGCGGCGGGTTCACCGGGACGACGGTGGCGGTGCCGGTGGCCGACGGCGGCGACGGCACGGTGACGGCGGCCCTCGGAGCCGGCTTTCGCCGGGCCGAGGCGAAGGTGCACGGCCCGGCCGCGGACCTGGTCACCGCCGGGTACGCGCTGCGCGACGAGGTAGCCGTTATCGAGGCGGCGCAGGCCTGCGGCCTGACGCTGCTGCCACCGGGCCGCCTGGCGCCGTTGACCGCCACCAGCCGCGGCGTCGGCGAGCTGATCCTGGCTGCCCGCCGGGCGGGTGCCCGGCGGATCGTGCTCGGCGTGGGCGGGGTGGCCACCACCGACGGCGGCGCCGGGATGCTGCAGGCGCTCGGCGCCCGGCTGATCGACGAGACCGCCCGCGAGCTGCCGCCGGGCGGCGGGCCGCTCGCCCGGCTGGCCGCGGTTGACCTGACCGGGCTGGCCGACCTCAGCGAGGTGGAGTTCCTGCTCGCCTCCGACGTGGACAACCCGCTGCTCGGGCCGGCCGGCGCGGCGGCCGTGTACGGGCCGCAGAAGGGCGCCTCCCGCGACCAGGTGCCGCTGCTCGAGGCGGGGCTGCGCCGGTGGGCCGACCTGGCCGAGGCGGGCGCCGCTGAGGCGGGCGCGGTTCCAGGGCCGGTCCGGGACGCGCCCGGCGCGGGCGCGGCCGGCGGGCTCGGCTTCGCGGCGCTGCTGTTCCTCCGCGCGCGCATGCGGCCCGGTATCGAGCTGCTGCTCGACCTGGCCGGGTTCGGCTCCCGGCTGGACGGCGCCCGGCTGGTGATCACCGGCGAGGGGTCGCTCGACGCGCAGACCCTGCACGGCAAGGCGCCGGTCGGGGTGGCCCGCGCGGCGGCCGCCCACCAGCCGCCGGTCCCGGTGGTGGCGGTGGCCGGACGCTGCACGCTGACCGCCGCCCAGCTCCGCGCGGCCGGCATCGCCCACGCCTACCCGCTCACCGGCATCGAGCCCGACCCGGCCCGGTGCATGGCGCAGGCGGGACCGCTGCTGGAGCTGCTGGCGGCGCGGATCGCGGCCGACTGGCTGGGCTGACGACTGGTCAGGCCGGCGGCTGGCTAGCGCTTGGCGGCTGGGTAGCGCTTGGCGGCTGGCTAGCCCTTGACCGCTGGCACCGCACTGGTCAGCCGAGCGCGGTGAGCGTTTCCGCGGCGACCGTCTGGTTGTCGTCGGCGTAGGTGAAGACGGCGCGCAGCCGCTCGCCCGCCAGCACGCGGGGCAGCCAGCGCGGGGCGTCGTCCCACATCCGGTCGAACGGCAGCGCCGCGACGGGGAACCACTGCGGCCTGATCTCGTCGGTTTCTGCTGGCTGGCCGGTCCAGTGGGCGGCGGTGAAGACGGCGGCCTCCATGTCCCAGGCCGGGCGGGCCGGGAACAGGAAGGTGACGTGGGCCGCCTCGGTCAGCGCCGCCCGGGAGACGGTCAGCCCCGACTCTTCCTTCACCTCGCGGGCGGCCGCCTCGGCGGCCGACTCACCCGGCTCCAGGTGGCCGCCGAGGCCGACCACCTTGCCCTGGCCGAGCCCGGTCTTCTTGTGGCCGAGCAGCACCCGGGGGGTGCCGTCGCCACCAGGTCCGGTCAGCAGGCACAGGCAGGTCGATCGAAGCGGCACCGGACGATTATCGCAGACCGGACAGGCCGGGCAGCCCGGGCCCGGTCACCCGGGCCCCGGGTAGGCGGACTGGGCCTAGGCAGACTGGGCGTAGGCAGACTAGGCGTAGGCGGACAGGGCAGCCGCGACC
>Ga0265338_10005021_pt1 | contig 17479 bp, 16 predicted proteins | sample 42126metaG_FD_193579 | JGI IMG/M metagenome (GOLD analysis project Ga0265338, IMG submission 193579) | Rhizosphere microbial communities from Carex aquatilis grown in University of Washington, Seatle, WA, United States - 4-21-26 metaG | ecosystem: Host-associated > Plants > Roots > Rhizosphere... | reverse complement strand
ATCGCCATCGCGACGTTGTTCGAAAGTGACGAAATCTTCTCCACCCGCACGCCCGACGCCGGGTACAACTCGAACAGCGTCACGGTCGGCCCTTTCGTCACATCGCCGGATTCGACGTCGATGCCAAATTCCTGCAGGGTCTCGCGCAACACTTTCGCGCTGGCCTTCAAATCCTCCATCACATCGCGCTTCCCGGGCAACGGAGGCTGTTCGAGTAAATCGAGTGTCGGCAGCAGGTATTCTTCGCCAGTCGCGGCGGTGATGGTTCCGAGCACCGTCGGGCTTACTGCGGCCGGCTTCTCGCGCTTCACCTTGGGAGAAGCCAGGGCGGCGACGGCTTCCGCTGCAGCCGACGTATCACCAGCGTCTTTCCCTGTCTTGAGTTTATCGGTGATTTTTTCGATTAAGGATGACGTGTCTTCGCCCGCCTTCTTCTTCCCAGCGCTGGTTTGGGGGCGCTGCACGGTGTAGTCCTCAAACTTCGGTTCGGGTCGACGCTCGCGCGGTTCTTCGTCATCATCGCCATTGGTGCCCCGCTCGTTCGCCAGCTTGCGCGCTTCCTTTTCCTTGCGTGCCACTTCGCGGTCGGTCTGGAATTCCTTGATCGTCAATTCCCGCTCCTGCTCGCGAAGTTCGTCCTTGATACTGGGCTTGGATTTCCCGGCGCGCTTGCGGTGCCAGAAGTCCATGGCCGAGCCGACGGTCAACGCCACCCAGTAGCTCGGCCGGAAATTGATGAGCAGGATCAACGCGATGATATAACATCCGCTGAAAATAATCAGGGTGCCGGGTTTGCCGACAAGTTGCTGAAAAAAACCACCAACGAACAGCCCGAGGAAACCACCCGCGCTATCGGGCAGGTTTAGCGCCCGCACCGCGCGTCCCAATCCCGCGACGTGTAGCAGGCAGCTCAGCGACACCAGCAATAACGCACCCGCGCCGATCTTGCCGCGCCATGGCACTTCCTTGCCCAGCAAGAGCGTCACACCGATCACCGCCAGCACCGCCATCAGTCCGTATGCCGCGAGGCCGAACGCCTGAAACGTGGCGAACGCAATCCATGCACCGACGGGTCCGATGAAATTAGACGAGGATCGGTGGTCGCTGGCGGACACGTGGCCGACATCGTACGGCCCGTACGAGATCAGGCTCAATAGCAGCAACAGAGATAAGATGACCAGAATAACGGCCCAAATCTCACGAATGCCCGAGTGCTTCGAGTCCTTCCCCATAGAAAAATGTTGCAAATCCTCCTTGCGGTTGCGAAGTCTAGGCGAAACGGCAGCGAACTGCAAGGTACAAAAAATGATTTACCCATACAAATTTGCCCCGATCCTCGTCGAGCGTGTGTGGGGCGGCCACCTGCTCGAACACTATGGAAAATCAGTCCCGCCGGGCAAACGTATCGGTGAATCCTGGGAAATCAGCGACCGGGATGAGGCCCAGTCCGTGATCGCCAACGGCCCCGATAAAGGCAGGACTCTCCATCAACAAATCGAGGCCCATGGCGCCCAGCTTTTGGGGACAAATTGCCCCGCCGCCAAGCGTTTTCCCCTCCTCGTGAAACTCCTCGACGCCCGTCAGCGTCTCTCATTGCAGGTTCACCCGCCCGCCTCGCTCGCCGCCAAGCTCAAGGGTGAACCCAAGACCGAAATGTGGTACGTGCTCGAGGCCGATCAGGACGCGCATCTCATGGCGGGATTGCAGCGCGGTGTTACCGGTGCCGACTTTATGCGCGCGTTGGAAGGCGCGCACGACGCGAAACCACTCGCCGATTGCGTGTACCGCTTTCCTGTGTTCCCGGGCGACATCTTCTTCGTGCCGTCGGGACGCATGCACGCCATCGACGCCGGCGTGGTACTCGTCGAAATCCAGCAGAACTCCGACACGACGTATCGCGTCTACGATTGGGGCCGCGTGGGCCTCGACGGTAAACCGCGCCAGCTTCACATCAAGGAATCGCTGATCTGCATCAATTTCCAAGATTTCGAGCCACCGAAGGAAAAGCCAAAAGTCGAACGGAGAGGTGTCAACGGACTTTGGCGGCTGCTGGAGTGTCCATACTTTCACGTCCACCGCCTCGATCTAACCAACGCTTGGAACGACCGCACCGACGGCTCGACGTTTCACATCATCGCCTGCATCACCGGCACGCTCGGTATCCTCACGCCCGACGGCAAAGAAGAACGCCTCAACCCCGGCGAGTTCGTCCTACTCCCCGCCGCCCTCGGTTTCTATACCCTTGCGCCACTCGTCGAAGGCACCAAGGCGCTGAAGTCGTTCGTGCCGTCAGGGAAGTAGCAGATTGCGGTTGCATCAAAGCGCCTAATTAGCTTCTTAGCCAGTCTTACGTCGAAATCCGGCCAGCAAGATAAGAACGCATATGGGGCAAAGCACCAAAATTAAGTCAACTGTCGGCGCGAGTGTGCCTACTGGATTCACAACGCTCAAGTCAGCAACCAAACACACGAGCCACAAAGTTGATAGCCCAACGATAACAGACACCTGGGCTCTTGCGCTTAGCCGCGTTGGATTGCCACGCACTGCCGTCCAGAGCATGGCAGCAGACACTCCTATCAAGAATAGAACTGCTGCAAGGAAGTACCATACCTCGGAGGCATGACGAATCTTCGTAAAGTCGGGAGTATATGGCTGTTCTATATACCGCCAGTCGCCCCAGATGGCGTACAAGAACCAAATTGCTACCGCCAATAGCAGAGTCGCGCACACTGCTCTGGAACGAAGCACCATAACACCAGCAAGGTACGAAAACTTCCCAAATAAGCAACCGTTTTGAGTAACCGATTAGACTGTCAGGCATCTATTCGACCCGATACAACTCCCCATACTTTCCACGCAAATAACGAATGTACGGTTCAATCGTGAGGTCCTGACCAGTCGCGCGTTTCACGATCTCGTTCGCGGTGAATTTGCTGCCGTGCTGGTAAATGTTTTCCTTGAGCCAACCATGGAGCGTGCCGAATTCGCCTTGCGGAATTTGGTCGGGAATCTCCGGGTGCGCTTTCCGTGCCGACTCGTAGAACTGCGCGCTGAGGATGTTGCCAAGCGTGTACCCCTGAAACGCGCCGCCTATCTGCCAGGCAAACCAATGCACGTCCTGCAACACGCCGTCACGGTCGTCGGGCGGCGCAATCCCGAGGTCGCTCTTGTACCGTGCGCGCCATGCCTCCGGCAGATCGCGGACGGCGAGTTTGCCTTCGAGCATTTGCAGTTCGAGATCGAACCGAATCATCACATGAAGATTGTAGGTCACTTCGTCGGCATCGGTACGGATGAGTGTGCGCTCGACCCGGTTGATAGCACGATAAAACGCGTCGAGCGGCACGTCGGCCAGTTGTGAAGGAAACGCCGACTGCAGTTTCGGATAAAAGAATTGCCAGAAACCCCGGCCACGTCCCACGATGTTCTCCCAGAGACGCGATTGGCTTTCGTGAACGCCAGAGGATGTCCCATCAGCCAGCGGCGTGCCCTCCAGCCTGCTGCTGATCCCCTGCTCGTACATCGCGTGGCCCGATTCATGGATCGTGCTGAACAACGCGTCGCCGAGATCGTGCTCTTTCACGCGTGTGGTAATGCGCACGTCGCCGAGAGAAAACGCCGTTTGAAACGGATGTGCCGTCTTGTCCTGCCGTCCCCGTGTGAGGTCGTAACCGAGCCGTTTCACGACCTCAATGCTGAAGGCGAGTTGTTGCGCCTCGGAAAAATGCTGGTGCAGGCACGCGTCGTCCACGAGCGGCTGCGCCGTGATCGCCTGCACCATCGGCACCAACTTCTTCCTCAACTCCGCAAACAGCGCGCCCACCGTCGCGGCCTTCACGCCGTGGTCGGCGAAATCGATCAACGGATCGGCGATGTGGTCGTAGCCGGGAAAATAGTTCGCCAGTTCGCGGCTGTAGTCGAGCGTATTCTCCAAGCCCGGCCGTACCGAAGCGAAATCGTTGGCGGGCCGCGCTTTCACCCACGCCTCGTACGTGGCGCTCGTGTGCGCGCTGAACTTGGCCACGAACGACGCGGGCACTTTCACCGCGCGCTCGTAATCGCGTCGCGTCAGCCGAATCAGCGCCGCCTCGTCCGAATCATAAGGCGCCGATTTCTCGAATGGCTCGAGGTCCGCGAGGAGTTGTCCGACGGCGGGGTCGGTGAACTTCTCGTGCAACAGCCGTCCCAACGTCGCCATCTGCCGCCCGCGCGCTTCGGCCCCGCCCGGCGGCATATACGTCATCTGGTCCCAATTCAACACGTGCAATGCCGCATTGAGGTCGTGCACCTCCATGAGCCGCTGTTTCAGTTGTTGAAACTTCGGTTCGGTGGCGGAAGTCATTACATCACCTGTACCAACAACCCGCGCAGATATTCGGTTTCAGGGATGGCGGGCAGAATTGGATGATCGGGCGATTGGGCGAGTACCTTGATGAGTCGCAGCGTCTTCTTCGCGTCGGCGGCGGCATCGATCACCACGGACTTGAACAGCTCGGCATTGATGTGGTGCGAACAGGTAAACGTGGCGAGGATGCCGCCGGGTGGAAGCATCTTCAACGCGCGCAGGTTGATTTCCTTGTACCCACGCAACGCGTCGCCCACATTCTGCTTCGTCCGCGTGAACGACGGCGGATCGAGCACGATCACATCATACTGGCGCTTCTCGGCGTCGTACTTCTTCAGCACATCGAACGCATTGGCGCAGACGAACTCGATCTTGCCCGTCATCCCGTTCAACTCCGCGTTCGTGCGTGCGCGCGCGACCGCTTGCTCGGAAATTTCTATCGCCTCGACGTGCTTCGCATCAGCCACCGCCGCTGCCAGCGCGAACCCGCCGTGATACGCGAAGCAGTCGAGCACGCGCCGGCCCGCGCATATACCTGCGACCTCGGCGTAGTTGTCCCGTTGGTCGAGGAAGAAGCCGGTCTTTTGGTCCTCGAGCAGGTTCACTTCGATGGAGAAATGGTTGAATTGCAGACGAACAATGGCGTTGGTGTCACCAAAGAGCACGCCTTTCGTTTCTTCGAGGCCCTCCAACTTGCGGCTCGGAACGTCGCTACGTTCGACGATGGCTTTCGGGTCGAACAGCTCGCGCAGGATATCGATGATTTGCTGTTTGCGCTGGTCGATACCGAGAGTGAGCGCCTGCAGCACAATATGGTCGCCGTATCGATCAACGATCAGACCCGGCAATTGGTCGCCCTCGGAAGAAACCACGCGAAACGCTTCCGCATTGGCAATCGACGTTTCCTCGCGCCGGTATTCCAGCGCGGCCTCGATACGACGGGTGAAAAAGGCCCGGTCGATTTCCTCCTTCAGCATCGTGAATCGTCGCACCGTGATCGCCGAATTCGTGTTCAGCAGGCCACGGCCGAAGAAACGGTCCTTGTGGTCTCGGATGTCCACGACGCCACCGTCTTTCGGGTCGCCGGTGATTTTTTCAATTTCACCTGCATACACCCAACTGTGGCCGGCATAGATGCGGCGTTCCCTGCCTTTTTTGATGAATACTGACGGCATGTTTGTGACGCTAACAGAGTTTTGTTATGCTGCGCAACACATGATGCAAGGCTATTGGCTCAGCATACCCGCAGCGTTTGGCGCGGGCTTCGTCAACGCCGTCGCCGGCGGCGGCACGTTGCTCACCTTTCCCGCGCTGCTGTACGGCGGCATGTCGTCCATTACCGCCAACGCCACCAGCACGGTAGCCATCGTGCCGGGCTCGGTAATGAGTTCGTGGGCCTACCGACGCCAACTGGGGGAGAATCGCGCGCGTGTGTGGACGCTGGCGCTTCCGTCGTTGCTCGGCGGCGTGGCGGGCGCGGTGCTGTTGTTTCACACGCCCGAGACGGTCTTCCGTTTCGTCGTGCCCTATTTGATTCTCCTCGCCTGTGGACTGCTCATGCTCAACGAGCCGATTGGACGCTGGATCTCCCAACGCGCGGCGGCCCATCCGAAAAAACACGCCGCCGCACTCTGGTGTTCCCAGTTTGCCATCGCCATCTATGGCGGCTATTTCGGCGCGGGCATTGGAATCCTCATGCTCGCCGCCATGGCGATCTTTTTGCCGGAGGATTTACAAGCCGCCAACGGCATGAAGAATTTTTTCGCCCTGCTCATCAACGGCATTGCCGCCGTGTATTTCATCGCGGTGGGCGCGGCGGTATTGAAAGTCGCGCTGTGGATGGCGCTGGCTGCGATTGTTGGGGGATTCGTCGGCGCGAAAACCGCCCAACGAATGTCGCCAGTCATTCTACGTTCAGCGGTCGTGGTGTTCGGCGTGATCGTCGCCGTCCATCTGATAATGAAACAATGACCTGCTACGGCCACCAGTGCGCGTCTTCGTCGGTCGGTTGATCCACCGGTGCAAACTGTTTCTTGATGTAGTTGGTGATGCCGGCCACCACCATGCCGATGATCGTGTCGGGCACACCGTCGAAGTTTTTGCTCTGCGGGCGCATGTCGCACGGATCGTTGACGTAATCGACGACGAAATAGCGGCCATCGTTTTCCAGTGCGATCTCGGTGCTGAAAAAGTCGAGCTTCGACACGTCCGCAATGACGCGCACGATGCGGCCCAACTCGTCTACATTCACGTAAGCACGGTCAGACGGGGTCACGACGGCATAGCGATGCGTCGTGTCGTCCCACCAACACGGGATGATGTCGCCGCAGACGTTGTACACGCGGAACCAGGCCCGGCGGCCATTGAGGATTTGCGGTTGGATACGCTGCTGGATGAGAAACCGCTGGTTGCGGAATTTGCCTCGCGCCTGGATGACCTCGTCCGGCCGCGTGGCGCCCATCACGACACCGAATCCGCCGCCGCCTTTCGCCGGCTTCACGACGAACGGGGATTGCAATGGCTCGATCAGGCGCGGATCAAAATTCGGTTCGGTTTCAAACGGCGGAAGAATGATGGTAAGCGGCAATTGCAGTCCGCGCGCCAGAAGTTCGCCGTGGATATTCGCCTTATCGATGGACCGGCGGTAATGGTGCTGAGAGTTGATGAACTTCGTGCTCTTCGTCTGAAGGAGTTGGTTGAATTGCAGGAACCGTTCGTCATCATCGCTGGCGCGATCGAGGAAATACCGGAAGTTCCTCTCGCCGTTTTGCACTTCGAGAAACGTCTGTTGGAGGTTGTGCGGGCCGACCAGATAGCAACTCAAGCCCGCGTTGAGGCACGAGCGGTCGATCTGGTTGACAAAATCCTGGTCGAACTGCCAGTTCCAAGCCAGCCCAAAATGGATTTCAGTGGAGCGTCTCGCGATGATGGTGTTCATGGCCCTCTTCGGCTGTATGGCAGCCCTTTAGAGCAACTTCCACACCCGTTGGGTGCGGCGAGGGAGGAACACCGGGCCCCGGTTTTGCCGGGGTCGGCGCGTCGTTTAACTCGGGGTATTCGAAGACTTTGCCTTCGTAATTGCGAATGATCACGCGCTGCTTATCATGGGCCAGCACGTACTCGGGACCGATCGGCACTTTGCCGCCGCCGCCCGGCGCATCGATCACAAACTGCGGCACCGCGTAGCCCGTCGTGTGGCCGCGCAGCGCTTCGATGATCTCGATGCCTTTGTGCACACTGGCCCGCAGGTGGTGCGTCCCCTTCACCGGATCACATTGGTAGATGTAATACGGCCGCACCCGCATCATCAGCAGCTTATGCACGAGCTCTTTCATTACCGCCGCGTCGTCGTTGACCCCACGCAACAACACGCTTTGGTTCCCCAACGGAATGCCCGCATCCGCGAGCCGACCGCACGCCTCCCTGACTTCGTGCGTCGCTTCCTTCGGGTGATTGGAATGAATGCTGATCCACAGCGGATGGTACTTCCGCAACATCGCGCACAACTCGGGCGTGATGCGTTGCGGCAGAAAAATCGGGATCCGCGTCCCGATGCGCAGAAATTCGACGTGCTTGATCGCGCGCAACTGGCTGAGCACGTGTTCGAGCCGCTCGTCACTGAACAACAATGGATCGCCGCCGCTCAGCAACACGTCGCGCACCTCCGCGTGCTCGCGAATGTAGTTGATCGCCTCAGCGAACTCCGTGTGCAACTGCTGCTCGCCCGCGCCGCTCACTACGCGGCTGCGCGTGCAATAGCGGCAATACGCCGCACAGCGGTCCGTGACCAGAAACAGCACGCGATCGGGATAGCGATGCACCAGTCCCGGCACCGGCATGTGCTCGTCTTCGCCGCACGGATCGGCCATCTCCCAGGGCGCGGTGACCATCTCTTCCACGCGCGGGATGACCTGGCGACGGATGGGACAATTTGGATCCGCGACATTGATCAGATTGAAAAAGTACGGTGTGATCGCCATCGCCAGATGCTGACCAGCCAGCGCCACGCCTTCCCGTTCCTTGGGCACCAGCGGCATCAACGCTTCCAAGGCCTCCAGCGAGGTGATGCGGTTACGAAGTTGCCACCGCCAATCGTTCCAATCCGCGTCGGGCACACGCGACCAGACACCCCGCCCCACAGACGGGAAACGGTCGTCAACAGGAGAAGATTGCAGGTTCACGCGGTTGTGATGCTGCGAATCGGACGGAAGATTCAGGTCGAGCGTCGCTGACTCGACACTGGTATTGCCTCGTTGTCCCCCAGGGTCCTCGGTCTGCATTTCAACCCGAGTATAGGTCATCACGCCCCACTGTCAAGTATGCCACAGCGGAGGGAGGACTCTAGAGAACATCCCGCAGGGCGTCATGAACCCGCTTCACGAATTCTTCGCAGCAGGCAAACACTTCGATATTCAAGTCATCCAGTGTCTCACCCGCGATTTCAACCCGGGCGTTTTTGTGGTGGCAGGGACAACGCATTTCTGAAGCTTTCGATGCATAGCTTCGCCTGATCTCTTCGATTGTCGGTTCGACAAGTACGTTCAACTCGCACTCACCCTAATAGATCGCGGTCCAAAAGAAGAGTCACACCAGACAGGAGAGTGAACTCGTCAGCTTCTCGCTTCTCCGTGCGACGAATTACCAAAAGAATGGCGGCGTTGTCCAGACATATCATCGACCGTGCGGTGACGGCCCCATACAAGATTGGCGACTGAGGAATTGCTTCTTCTACTGCGCGAATTCGACCCGATATAATCTGGGTGGTAGAGTGCCCGCGCTCGTGTCCACCAGCGACACGGTTCCACCTGTGCCCGGCACGCCATTCGTGAGTGTCATCCATTCGTCGCCGGCCAGATTGGTGCTACTGAGCACGGCATAGGATCGTTCCGAGCTTGTGGCGAAACTGATTCGCACACCGTTGCTGACCACTTGGACCGCTGGGGCCGGTAAATCATCGCCGGCTTCGGAATTGATCACGCTACTGATCCAGTCCATGTTTGCAGAGATTCGCGTGCTGTAAAACGCGCTGGGGACCGGTTCCGGGCCGCCGACGAGCACCCAATTCGTCGGGTCCACCTGCTCGTATAATCCACGCGTATCCAGCATCGCCGCCGAGAATGATTCCGAGTCCGCGTCGGCGTTACTGAACGGGCCGTCCACGGACCGATTGATTCCGGCCAATTTCCACACGCCGCCATCCTGAATGAATATCGCGCCGCCCGAATCACCAATGGATAGATGGCACTCGTTCGAGCCAGCGCCATCAGCAAACATGCACTGTAACAGTTCACCAACGCCAAAACCCAAATTCGTGATCGAAGTAACATCGCTCTCCCCCCAGCGCTGAATATAGTTGGTTGCGCCCCACGTCCAGCCGTTTGTCAGCCCGCCTACCACCACCGGATCGCCGCGCTCCGTGCCCCGGCCAATCACCACCACGTGCTTGTTCGATTCATCGGACGAAGTATAGAGCGGCGCATAATGCGCAAATGTCTCGGCCACTTCCCAAATGCTTAGATCGCTGTTCAGGGTGGTAAAGAGCGCAATGGGGTGATTGGTCACACCATCGAACACAAAGACCTGGTCTGGCGGAACAGCAATGTGGGATGCGGTTATGAAAAGCCTCGGGGCAATCGGCGTACCGAGGTAATCGCCCCACTGCCCTTCGTATTGCCAACCGCTGTTCGTGAATACACCTGAGGGCGCATTCGTGTTGTGGCCCGGGTCGTCAGTGAACTGGAAAAGAACCGCAGAAGCGCGGAGCGTACCCATAACACCAATTAGGATAGACGCAACCGCAACACCCAGACCGCAATGCCGTCGAAATGTAACTTCGTTCACACCAAATGCCCTCGTAACCCACAGGCGGGTGATTTTAGCGGGGAGGGGGCCCCGTTGCACGACAAATTCCAGGCATACTGACCTATTTCCTTGACGCTCACTGCCTTATGCGTCTAGCATCCCCGCCCATTGAACTGACGATTTCGGTTGTATTGCACCCTCAAAAACAATGAAAAAGGTCGTCGCCGTTTTCCTGCTGCTATCCGCCATTGTTGGGGCGGCGCTCATCTATTTAAAGCTCAGTCGTCCCGCTCCCCACGCCGCTGACCTGCTTCCCGAATCGACCCTCGTATTTATCGACATCCCTGATTTTTCAAAATCGCGCGCTGACTTTGCCAAGACTGAACTCTATGCCCTCCAGCAGGAACCTGAAGTACAGGCGTTCCTGGAAAAACCGCTCGCCCTCCTGCACGAGACCTTCTCCAGCGCTGGCGGTCCACGCGATGCCGACGTCGTCGGCAATTTCATCCTCGACGGAATGCAGGGCGAAGTGTTCCTCGCCCTCACGCACGTGACCATCTTCCCGTTCGACATGGGACTCATTCTGGGTATGGACGTCCGTCACAAACGCATCGAGGCCGCGGCAGGACTCTACCAGCTTGAGAGCACTCTCAAACGGACGTACCCTCACGGCAGCTTTGAGGACAAAACTTACCTCGGCGTGAAGTATTCCGTCTGGGAAACGCAGCCGGGTTTTCCCGTGTGCCATGCGTTTTTCAATTCCCTGGCGGTTTTCACCCTCGGCGAAGACACCATGCGTGACGCAATCGCTTGCTATACGGGCCAGGCTCCCCCGGACTTCAAGCGTCTCGCAACCAGTGCGAAATTTCAGAATGCCCAACAACATGCATCAAGGGACCACGAGTTCCTCGCCTACCTCAACGTCGAGCAAATGCTCAGTCTTGTCGGACCATTGCTGGCGCTCGCGCCGCAAACGTCGGACCTATACCAGAAACTGGCGCGCATCCAGACGTCGGCGTACAGCATGACGTTTGTGGATCGCGGCGTGGAAGACGTCGGCTTCGTCGCCTTCTCCAAGGCCGTGCCGAAACCCGAACCACCCACCCAACGCAAAACGCTCGCGCTCACTTCTCCCGACACATTGCTCTATTCGGTCGGGTCTATCGACTTCGCCGCCGTCTATGAACAAGGGATGCAATCTCTCTCTCAGTCCGGCATGGCGTCCCCCGCGCTGGCCGTGGATCAATTTCAGCAGGTACTACGCAACCGTGGGCTTCACATCCGCGAGGAAGTCCTGCAACGGCTCGGTCCCGAGGTGGCGGTCATTGCCAAGTGGCGCACCGGCGCGCACGTTCCCGATGTCGCCCTGGTGAGCGAAGTTACCGACGCGGACAAACTTCGCCCCGCGCTCGACGGCGCCATGAACGCGCTCAAGGAGAGTGCATTAGGCGGCGACGACAAATTCCCGTGGGATGAGACGGAAAGCGCAGGCCCGAAACTTCGCACGGTTCGCATTGGCGATGGCCTCCTCGCGCCGACGTACGCCACGACGGACCGGTTCTTCATCCTGGCCACCACGCCTGACTACGCACGCGAATTGCTGGCCCAGGTGGCGGAGTCTAAACCGACTCTGGCCGCGAGCGCTGTCTACCAGCAATCGATGAAACGCCTGCCCCTGAACGGGTCTTCTTACGGCTACGCCGACCTCCACGGATTGTTCGGGCCGCTCTATGTCCTGGCGAAAGCGGGTTTGTCGCAACTTGGGGAAAACGAATTCGTGGACCCGCGCAAACTTCCTCAAGCCGAGACCATTGCCAGGCACTTGTTCCCGTTCGTCTCCGCGACCGTGAGCGCGCCGCAGCAAACGACTTCCACGTCGTTTTCCCCATTCGGCAAGTCAATGGTGGTAGTAGCCGGTGTGGGAGGAGGAATTTGGGCCGCAAACACGTTCGGCCCGCAATGGAGCCAATCAGCTATGCCAATCTTGCCCAAAAAGTCTTCAAGTACGGCTGCTCCTTCGGCGCCACGCGAAAGTCAAAAGGCAGGGTCTCAAACTCCAGCGGCCCCATAACGCGTTCGTAGCGGCGTGCGGCGGTGTAGAGGCTCTTCTCAAACTCCTCGGCCTCCAGCGACCGCTGGTTCGTCGAGCATAGCAACGACCCTCCCGGCGCAACCAGCGGCATTGCCAGCACCGCCAGTTCCTCGTAATCGCGCGCCGCCCGGAACACGCGTCCTTTCTTCGTGGTCGAGAACGTCGGCGGATCGAGAATGACCACATCCCAACGCTGGCCGCGCTTGGCCAATCGTTTCAACCACTCAAACACATCGCCAAATACAAAATCGTGCGCGGCGGGATCGAGGCCGTTCGCGCGGAAGTTGTCCTTTCCCCACTCCAGATAATTCTTCGACAGGTCCACACTCGTCGTCACCGCACCGGCCTTCGCGGCTGCGACGGAAAACGCGCAGGTATAGGCGAAGGTGTTGAGCACGGTCTTCCCCGCCAAGGGCATCGCCAACAATCGTCGGCGGTTCTCTCGCTGATCCAGAAAAATACCGCTCGCCAATCCCTCCCCGAAATTGATCAGGAAGGTAAGGCCGTTCTCACGAATGGCGGCTCGCTCCCCCAGTTCACTCCCGTAGACCAGTCTCGGCGCCATTCGCTTCTGCTTGGTCGCTAATTGGGAGTAAATGGCTTTCGGTTCGCACTGTTTCTCCAGTCGCTCGATTAACTCCGCCTCTTTCGCAGCCGCCACCTCCGTTTGCCACTGCACCAATAGCGTCCCGGCGTACGAATCGACAATCACGTCCTCGAAACCATCGGCCTGCCCGCTGACAAGGCGAAAGGCATTTGTCGACTCACCGAACAAGGGCTCGCGAAACTCCCTGGCCGCCACCAGCGCGTCCACCTCGTCGAACGTGCGCGGCACGGAGGCCTCAAACGACACGCGCGCCGCCGTTGCCGGGTGCTCAAAGTTCAGCTTGTAGGCATGCAGCATCAGTCGCGGCGCCGCCTCGCCTTCGTATAGCGTATCGCCGAGTATCGGGAATCCGCTGTCGGCCGCATGGCGGCGAATCTGGTGCGTCTTGCCCGTGGTCGGTCGAGCTTGCACGAGGAAGTACTCACCATGCGACTGGATGAATTCGAACTCCGTCACGCAGTTTGGCGACTTGGCCCAGAATTTCTGGCGCGTCGGGCGCACACTGCTGAGTAGTAAATACGTTTTCTCAACCGTGTGCTTTTCGAACTGCCTGGAAAGCGATTGGTTGGCTCGCTGTGTCTTCCCAAACACCATCACGCCCGATGTGTCCTTGTCGAGCCGCTGGAGAATGGAGAGCTTTTGCCAACGCGGCTCCCGCTTGGTCAACCACTCGTGGATGCCGTCAGGAGAAAAACGGTCGGGCTTGTGTGTGTTGATGCCGGACGGTTTGTTCACGACCAACAGGTGGTCGTCTTCGAAGAGAATAAGCCCGTTCACAGAGCGACGGTACTCAACCGGGAGGCCAGCTCATCGCCCGCCCGCCGAGCAAATGCACGTGGAGATGAGGCACGCTCTCGCCCGCATGCGCGCCCTTGTTGATAACCAGACGATATCCGGTGCTGTCGATGCCTTCCCGGCGCGCAATCTCGGCGGCAACAGTCAATAGATGTCCCAGCAATTGTTCGTCCGCCACGGCGGCTTCTGAAATGCGCGCCAGATCCTTCTTCGGCACGATGAGAATATGGGTGGGCGCCTTGGCATCAATATCGCGAAATGCCACCACCCGATCGTCCTCATACACGATTTTGGCGGGTATCTCCTTGCGGACGATCTTGGCGAAAATGTTATCGGCCATGTGCCTATTCCACGACTGCAAGCTTCAACCCTGCCGCCTGCGGTGGTCGCATGCGCGACACACGTTCGCGAACATAATCCACAATATCCTCAGCAAACCTGCGGCAACCTGCCGTCCAGCGCCGTGCGCCGCGCAATTGCATGACGCAGGCACGCAGACCGTCTACCTCCATCACCAGAAGCCGACGGTTTGCCGCGGCGCCCAGCGCGCGGTCTAATCGCTGGAAGAACTCCAACTCAAATGCCGGGCTCCTTCGGCCCGCCAGCTCATTAAGGTGGATCGCCACGCGATCCGTGCGCCCCGAGTACGCCTCGGAGACCTTCTCGTACCCCAATGTCGACAACACCGTCGCCACAATCTCCGCAATCTCGCTGCTCGGGATCACGCCGTCGGCGCGGGTCTTCACCGCATACACATGGATGGCCGCGGCGATCGATTCCGCCAGCCACCAGTCGGAATCCCCCATGTTCTCGGCAACCCTTTGGATGGAGAGCGCGAGCCGATGTTCATCGAACGGCGCCAGGCGACCGTCCCCAAATTTAACCCACGCGATGTCATCCTGCAATTGAATCATGGCTTGCCCATCTGCTTGATTTCGTCGATGAACTGCTCGGCGTCGCGGAACTGCCGGTATACCGATGCGAAGCGCACGTACGCCACTTCGTCGAGCTTCCGCAGGTGCTCCATGACGCGCTCGCCGATCTGGATCGAGGGTACTTCACGACCGTACTCGTTTTCCAACTCGGTGATCACCCGTTCGGCCATGGATTCGAGCTTCTCGGTGCTGACGGGTCTCTTCTCGCACGCTTTCTCAATGCCGGCAAGGAGCTTCCGTCGGTCAAACTCTTCATACTGGCCGTCACGCTTCTTCACGCGTAGTTTTTCGCGGAAAATCTCTTCGTACGTCGTGAACCGCACCCCGCACTGCAAGCATTCCCGCCGCCGTCGAATCAACAACCCGTCACGGCTGCTGCGCGAATCGATCACCTTATCGTCTACCCCGGCGCATTTTGGACACCGCATATTCCCTAAAAACCTCCACCGTGTCTCTTTGCTAACACGCAGCCTGCCAAGGGTCAAGAGGGAATGCCTAGTCAATAGAATTTCCCTGTGCTAAACATTGCCGAACCGCAATGCGGAAGCGTCTCCAAATGACGATCTATTGGCTCATCATCATCCCTCTGGTTTTCATCCTCTGGCTGGTCTGGAGTGAACCGCGCATGCTTTATCACCCGGCCCGGCAGATCGACCAGCTGCCCAACCAACTCGGGTTCGCCTACGAGGATGTCACCCTCACCGCTTCCGACGGCGTTCACATCAACGGCTGGTTTTTACCCGGCCATCACGACCCGAAACTCACCGTCCTCTTCTTCCACGGCAACGCGGGCAATATCTCCCACCGGTTCGAGAAATTCGGTGTGTTCCGTGATCTCGGCGTTGATACGTTCAGCATCGATTACCGCGGCTACGGGCGAAGCGAAGGACAACCGAATGAGGAAGGCACCTATCGCGACGCGTTGGCTGCCTACGAATACCTGACGCAACAGCGCCACGCTTCCCCACGCAGTATTGTCGTCTACGGCGAATCGCTTGGCGGCGCCATTGCTGCCGATCTGGCGAGCAAAACGGATGTCGGCGGACTCGTCCTGGAAGAGGGCTTCACGTCCACCGCCGATGTCGGCCAGAAAATGTTTCCGTTCTTTCCCGTGCGCTGGCTCGTGCGCAACAGATACGACACACTCAGCAAAATGCCGCGGATCAAGGTGCCCCTGCTCATTCTCCACAGCCGCGACGATGAATACTTCGATATGCGCCACGCACAGCGTCTCCTCGCCGCCGCCAATGAGCCCAAGCAACTCGTCGAACTCCGGGGCCACCACAATGACGCGTTCCTCACCAGCGGTACCATCTATCACGACGCGCTCCACAAGTTCTTCGTTGCCGTGAAGCCACAATAACCACTACGGGCGTGGACCGGCACCGACGGACAATCGGCGCGCCATCAGTCGCCGCTCAAGGGGATGCAGTACCAGCCAGAAGGCGAAGAACACGAGGAACAATCTGCCGGTGCACATGACGTTATCGAACGTGCAATGATGAAAAGGCTGGAGCAAACCCTCCGCAAAAACGTCGAAGATGACGGCGAGACAATAGAATCTTGTGACAAATGTTTCCAGCCGTCGCCATTCCTTGACCAGCCAAAAGACCAGGAAGCCCACAAACATCAGGGTCGTCACCACAAACTGCCAGTATTCAACGATCGGATTCCACATCAGGTGCGCCGCCGCGCTGACGGCGGTGAAACCGACGCCAATCAGCAATTCCCGGAAGCTGAACAGGGTCCCAGAGCGCTGTGGCGTTTCGGTGAGGCCATCGTTCATAAAAACGTCCGGTTTCCAAAACAGCTATTTCGCCTTCACGAACGTGAGCGCCGCGGAGTTGATGCAGTACCGTAGTCCCGTCGGCTTCGGTCCGTCCTCAAACACGTGGCCAAGGTGGGCACCGCACAGTTTGCAAAGCACTTCCGTGCGTTCCATGCCAAATGAGTTGTCAGCTTTCGTCTCAATGTTTTCCTCGGCCATGGGCGACCAGAAGCTCGGCCAGCCCGTGCCCGATTCGAATTTCGTTTCCGACTTGAACAACGCCGTGCCGCAGCAAACGCAGCGATAAAAGCCAGCCTCATGATTATTCCAGTATCCGGTGGAACAGGCCAACTCCGTGCCCTTCTGCCGGGTCACCTCGAATTGCTTGGGCGTCAGTTGCTTCTTCCACTCCGCGTCGGTCTTGACGATTCTGTCAACCGTCACGACTCCCGTCCGCTGGCCTTGATCGTTGAATTCGACAATGGTCACTTGTTTCGGGCTCCTTTCGCCGGCATTCGACGCATTCACCACCGCGCGAACTCCCACACCCAAGATGGCCGCGCCGAGTGCAATAGATAGGATTAGGTTTGTCCGTTTCATTTGTTGCCGTTGCCTATCGGTGGTTTCAGTTGTCTTTCAGTTTGTCCCGGAAATGCTCGCGAAACTTCGCCACCTTCGGAGCAATCACGATCCGACAATACGGCTCCCGACCGTGCAGCCTGAAGTACTCCTGATGGTAATCCTCCGCCTTGTAGAACTCCTTAAACGGATCGACTTTGGTGACAATCTGTCCATCCCAAATCTTCGCCGCCTCGATCTCCTTGATCACCTGCTTGGCCACTTCCTTCTGCCCGTCATTACGATAAAAAATCACTGACCGATATTGCGTGCCGACATCATTCCCCTGCTGGTTCAACGTCGTGGGGTCGTGGACGGTAAAAAACACCTCGAGGATCTCCTTTAGTGAAATCACCTTGGGATCAAACGTGATCTGGCTGACCTCGGCATGGCCCGTGTCCCCCGAACACACCTGATGGTACGTCGGGTGAGGAACCGTGCCGCCCGAATACCCCGATTCGACCCTTACCACACCCTTCAACTGCTCGAAGACCGCCTCCGTGCACCAGAAGCACCC
>Ga0265338_10005019_pt1 | contig 17482 bp, 11 predicted proteins | sample 42126metaG_FD_193579 | JGI IMG/M metagenome (GOLD analysis project Ga0265338, IMG submission 193579) | Rhizosphere microbial communities from Carex aquatilis grown in University of Washington, Seatle, WA, United States - 4-21-26 metaG | ecosystem: Host-associated > Plants > Roots > Rhizosphere... | reverse complement strand
CTGAATCCGGTCGCCCATTGGGCTGACCAAAACCCAGGAGGCCGACCCGCAACCGAATTCAGATCTGAAACCGGAACCCCGTCATGAAAATTCCCTTTATTATTCGCGTTCAACTCATCATGGCGCTGGCCGCCGGGCTGCCCGGCTTTTCTATTTCACCGGCCCGGGCCGCGTCGTTCTCAACCAACGGCCTGTTGAATACCGCGCGCTTCGATCATACGGCCACCTTGCTGCCCAACGGCAAGGTGCTCGTCGCCGGCGGGGCCCCGGATGGAGTCGCTTCGTTTTCCAGCGCTGAACTGTATGATCCCGCCGCGGGAACCTGGGCGGTGACCGGCAGCCTGAACGTCCCGCGGGAGATTCACACTGCCACGTTGCTGCCGAGCGGCAAGGTGCTGGTGGCGGGAGGATTCAACGGCAGCAGCTACGTTTCCATTGCGGAACTCTACGATCCCGCCGCCGGGACCTGGGCCATCACCGGTTCGTTGAACGCCGCGCGCTGGCGTCACGCGGCCATCTTGTTGACCAACGGGCAGGTCCTGGTTGCCGGCGGCGCCGCCCTGGGGAGCGTGCTCGCCAGCGCGGAGCTGTTCAACCCCACCAACGGCACCTGGACCCCGACCGGTTCATTAAATCTGGCGCGTCAGCATCATACCCTGACGCTGCTGCCCGGCGGCAAGGTGCTGGCGGCGGGAGGCTGCGATTTTGGCGGCCTCGTCAACTCGTTCACCAACGCGGAGGTTTACGATCCGGTCGCCAAAACCTGGACGACAATCAATGCGATGCACACCCCGCGGTTTGGTCATACCGCGACCTTGCTGCCCAATGGCAAGGTGCTGGTGGCGGGGGGCAATAACACCTTCACGAGCACCCTGCTGGCCGGCACGGAACTTTATAACCCGGCCGACGGCAGCTGGACGGTCTCCGGCTCCATGAGCACCGGGCGGTATAATCATACGGCCACCCTGCTGCCCAATGGCAAGGTACTGGTGACGGGCGGCGGCGGCACGGGCGGCAGTCTCGCCAGCGCGGAAATTTATGATCCGGCCAGCGGGACCTGGACGTCGGCCGGCGCATTGGCCACGGCGCGGCAGCTTCACACGGCCACCTTGCTGCCCGGCGGCGAGGTGATGTTCGCGGGCGGAGATAACAACGCCGGCGCGGTTGCCAGCACCGAGCAGTATGATCCGGCCAACGGAACGTGGGCGGCGACCGGCCCATTGGCCGTCGCACGCCAATATCATACCATGACATTGCTGTCCGATGGCACGGTGATGGTCGCCGGCGGCGCGGGCGGGTTCCTCAACGTTTTTTCGAGCGTGGAGCTGTATGCCCCGGCTGCCGGGACCTGGAAGACCACCAACTCGATGAACAGCCCGCGTTATTTTCATACCTCGACCCTGCTGCCCAACGGCAAGGTGCTCGTGGCGGGCGGTTATACCGTGTTCGGCGGCGCTCCCACCAACAGTGCCGAGCTGTATGATCCGGCGAACGGAACGTGGATGGCCACCGGTTCGATGGCCACCAATCGGATCGTTCACACCACCACGTTGCTGGCCAATGGGAAGGTGCTGGTCGCCGGCGGCTATAACGGCAGCATCCAGTTTTCCAATGTCGAGATTTATGATCCGGCCGGCGGCACGTGGACGGCCACCGGCCCGCTGAATCGCGCCCGCGGCGGCCATACCGCCACGCTGCTGCCCAACGGGAAGGTGCTGGTGGCGGGCGGCGCGGTCGGCAACTATCCCAACGTCACCAATCTTTCCAGCGCCGAGCTCTACGATCCGGTCGCCGGGACCTGGACCCTGACCGGCGCGCTGCACACGGCGCGGGGCGATGACACGGCGACCTTACTGCCCAATGGGAAGGTGCTGGTCGCCGGCGGCATCACCGGCACCACGAACATTCTTTCCAGCGCGGAGCTGTACGATCCGTCCAACGGCACGTGGACGGTGACGGGTTCACTGAATGTCGCGCGCCAGCTGCAGACCGCCACGGTGTTGTCCAGCGGGAAGGTGCTGGTGGCGGGCGGCCAGGGCGGCGGTCCGCTTTATCCCACTCTTTCCAGCACCGAGATGTACGATCCTGCCACCGGGTTGTGGACGGCGGGGAGCCCGCTGAATGCCGCGCGTTACGCCCATATGGCGACGTTGCTGGCCGGCGGCAAGGTGCTGGTGGCGACGGGAATCGGCAACACCGCCGAACTGTACGATGTTGGACTGGGTTTCAACCCGGCCTGGCAGCCGCAGGTTGACTCCGTGACTTCGCCGCTCGCTTTGAGCAATCAACTGACGCTCACCGGCTCCCAATTCCGGGGTATCGCCGAAGGCTCGGGTGGCAATAATCAGGATTCGCCGGCCGATTATCCGCTGGTGCAGTTGCGCAGTGTGGAAAGCGGCCAGACCCGGTTCCTCTCGAGCACGAACTGGTCCGCGAATTTGTTCGTCTCGCTTCCCGTCACCAACTTCCCCGCCGGCTGGGCGCTGGCGACGGTGTTCGTCAACGGCATTCCCAGCTCCTCGGCCATGCTCCTGATCAACCCGGCCGGGGGCCCCACGGCCATCATCCTGGCCAGCCCGGTCCGGCTGGTGAACGGAGCCATTCAATTTGGTTTCGCCAACGTGCCCGGCGGGAGTTTCACGGCGCTGACGGCTTCGAACGTGGAGTTGCCGGCAGCGAGCTGGACCGTCCTGGGCAGTGTTACGGAAATCTCTCCCGGCCAGTATCAGTTCACCGATTCGCAGGCGACGAACAATCCGCTGAGGTTCTACCGCATCCGCTCGCCCTGATCCCGGCCGGTTGTCCGTTTGCTGTTGTAGTGTCGAAGCTATGGCTTGCTGGGATTGGCGCACAGCGCCAACCCTACACCGGCTCCCCTTAATTGGATGTTAGACGTTCCCTCCATCGCGTTGTGCGCTATGAAGGGCAGGGGATGTTTCCCCTCGCCAATCCCGCCATCCGCCACCCGCCGCCCGTTGACACTGCACGCGCTTCTGCGAAGCTTTCACGACCGTGACCGCCTCTACTTCCATCCGCTCAATCGGCGTCTGCCTGGGCCTGCTCTGGCTGGGCTTCGCACTGACGGCCCGGCCCGCCGGCGCCGCCGATACGCTAGCCGCCAGACCCGCGACCATCCCCGTCATTCTCGACACGGACATTGGCGACGACATTGACGACACCTGGGCGCTGGCCCTGCTGCTGAAATCGCCGGAGCTGGACCTGAAACTGGTGGTGGGTGATTACGGCAAGGCGCCATACCGCGCGCGGTTGCTGGCGAAACTGCTCGAGCGCGCCGGTCGAACCAACGTGACCGTGGGCATGGGGCTCGACATCGCTCCGCGCGGCGACGGCCGCCAGGCCGCATGGGTCAAGGGCTACGACCTCAAATCCTATCCGGGCAAGGTCCACGTTGACGGTGTGCAGGCCATCATTGACACGATCATGAACTCGCCGCAGCCCGTGACGTTGATTTGCATCGGTCCGGTGCCGAATATTGCGGAGGCGCTGAAGCGCGAGCCGCGCATTGCGCAACATGCCCGGTTCGTGGGCATGCAAGGCAGCGTGCGCGTGGGTTACGATGGAGCGAAGCAACCCCAGGCGGAATGGAATGTGAAAGCCGATCCCAAGGCCTTGCAGCAGGTCTTTGCCGCGCCGTGGGACATTACCATTACACCGCTCGACACCTGCGGTCTTGTGACGTTGGCTGGCGACAAGTACCGGCGCGTCCGCGACGCGACCGACCGCAACATCGCCGACCTCATCGCCAACTACCGCATCTGGCTGATCAGCGAACCCACGTTGCCGGCGGACATGGCCGACCAGCACAGCAGCACGTTGTACGACACCGTGGCCGTCTATCTCGCCATCCGTCAGGACCTTTGCGTGATGGAGAAAGTCGGCCTCCGCGTCGCCGCCGACGGCTTCACGGTCATAGACCCGCGGGCAAAGCCGGTCAACGTGGCTTCGAAGTGGAAAGACCTCGGCGCGTACGAAGATTTCCTGGTGGAACGGCTGGCAGGCGGGCATTGATCACGATGCGGCCCAGGTTGGCCGAAGGCGCAGAGGGATTCAATATCCGAACACTGAACACTGAAAGTTCAAAACTGAGAACTCAGCCCATCCGTTTCCGGCGGGTGACCCGGGACCGGTGACCGGCGACAACCATGGCACCGCAACCAATGAGCAACAAGGTTGCCGCGGCGGGTTCGGGAACCAGCGTCACGTTGACGTTATCCATGCCAAATAAAACGACGCCAGAGTCGAACGGACCGGCAGCCACCAGCCGCAGGCTGTCAAACATCCCGGAAATACTCAAGGGCAGATAAACTATGCTGATGGGGTCGCCCAGAAAGTTAACCGTGTCGCTGGCCACGACATTGCCGCCGAATATTCCCTCAAGAGTCAAGGTGTTGGCGGATGTTGATCCGAAACCAAAAATGTCCATGGTGACCGAGGTCGCCATGCCGGAAAAATCAATGTTCGCCGAACCAAAACGGCCGAAGCCAAAACCGTTTCCCGGAGAATTGGTGCCAAACGTCAGATAATTGCGCGGAGTGAACCCCGTTAAAGGGAACGTCGTCGCCTCGATCGCAAACAGATTCGGTACGGGTTGACCCGGGACGCGTTGGTCCAGGCTGGAGAACGTAATGCCGCCGTCGGTGAATGCGGTTCCGGCTATGCCTTCGGTCATACCGTCAAAGTTTGCCGTCAGGACCACCGCTGCCCGGGCGGGGGCAAACCCGGAGCAAGACAGGAATGCGATCAAGACAGCGAGGCGCAAGACGACGCGTTGAGGTTTACCCGGCGGGCGAACTCTCATATTAATACCCTTTCTTCTACTTGATCCGTACTTTAGGCCCCGTTCTGTCCGGCTCGAGAAGAAGTCATTCACCACCCATCCCGTCAACCGGTCGCCCAGGGAAGTGGTGAAACTGCCGACTGATTGATGCCTGAAAACTGAAAACTTGTATTTGGCCGCAGATTTCACACAAAGGCGCCAGGACTGCAAAAATCCATTTAACGGGACACTGAACACTTGAAACTGAAAACTCATCAGGCTTCCGGCTCCTGTTTCAGCTCAATGTTGGGCGTTGAGCGTTGAATGTTTTCCTGCCGCGTGGCGCAGCCTTATGCGGACTTCGTGATCTTGTATTTACACCGCTGTCTAATCCGTAACAAAATCACAAAATGAGCAATCGAAAGCCCCAATCTTCCACAACTGATAACCGGACATGAAAGGGTCCCTACTCCCGCTCGTTTCGCTTCTGATTCTATCCGTCGGGCTGCCGGCGGCGGAGGTCGCTGGCAACCCCGGACCCAAATCCATCCCGGAGTTGCAGGCGGCGATTGAAGCGATTTTGGAAGATACCCGGACGCCGGGCGCGGCCATCGCCATCGTCTCCTGCAACCAGGCGGAATGGGTGGCGGGCATCGGGAAAGCCGATGTGGCCGCCAACCAACCCGTCACCACCAACACCCTGTTCCGCCTCGGCTCGATCTCCAAATCGTTCGCCGCCATCGCCGCGCTCCAATTGCAGGAGGGGGGCAAGCTCAGGCTGTCGGACAAGGTGAAGCAATGGGTGCCGGAAGTGGCCTTCGTCAATCCGTGGGAGGCAACCCACCCCTTGCGTCTCGTCCATTTGCTCGAACAGACCTCCGGGTTTGACGAAATGCATCTCCGGGAATTTGCGCTGAGCGACCCGACACCGGTGTCGTTGAAGGATGCCCTGGCTGATGACGCCGCCTGCCGGGTCTGCCGCTGGCCGCCCGGCACCCGGATGTCTTACTGCAATGCCGCCCCGGCCGTGCTGGCCGCCGTCATTGAAAAAGCGTCCGGCGAACGTTTTGAAGATTACGTGCAGGAACACATCTTCAAACCGCTGCACATGGACAGTGCCAGTTATTTCTATACCCCGGCCGTGGAACAGCGACTGACCCGTCTCTATCATCCCGATGGCGTCACACCTTATCCTTACTGGCATTTTTCACTCCGGCCTAGTGCCGCCCTGAATGCCTCCGTCACGGACATGGCCAATTGCCTTCGGTTTTATTTGCAGCGCGGCAGCCTGGACGGCACACAAGTGCTTCGGGCTGCATCCATCGACCGCATGGAAACCGGTGAGACCATGCCGTCGGCAGTGTTGGGCAGGATGTGCAATTACGGCATCTGTAGTTATCCATGGTCTGAAGGCCCGTTTGTTTTTCACGGGCACGGTGGGGTGGTCATGGGCGGCAATGCGGAAATGGGATATTTGCCCGACCAGGGACGCGCTTACATCGTCATGATCAATTCGGGAAGATTCGACGCCAGGTTCCGGATCGGGCAACTCATCCAGCGGTATCTGACCAATGATCTCGTTGCCCCGGCCCTGCCGCCCGTCGTGCCGGTCCAGTCCGGTCTGCGCCAGCATTATCAGGGATATTATCAATTCATCAGCCCCACCGTGCAATGGGCTTATGGCTTTGAACGATTGATACGCGTGAAGAAACTCACCTTCGACGCCGGCGGACTTTCGACCAGCACCTACGGCTTCATGCGCGACCGATGCGTGCCCATGTCCGATCGGTTGTTCCGTCACGAGAATGAATCCATCGCCATGGTCGCCTTGTTGCCGGATGCCGATGGCGAGACGTTGATCCAATACGACATGGCCACTTTCGAAAAAATCTCCGCCCTGCGGGTTTGGTCGCAGACCATCGCGATCGTGCTGATTTCCGCGCTAATGTTGAGTTCGGTGGTGCTGGCGCCCGTCTGGATTTGCCGGAAACTGTTTTGCAAAAGCTATACGCGGCCGGTTTTGGTGCGGGCCTGGGCGGCGGCCACTGCGGCCTTGCTGGTGACATCAGACCTTCTCATTCTCTGGACGTTTCGGGGAATCGTCACCTCGAAATACTTTCCTGATGTAAATATTGGCACCGTCAATCCCCTGACCGCCAGCATCATGTTCACCAGCCTGACCTTCCCCCTGGTGGCGGCGGCGGGACTTTATGTGGCCTGGCGCGAGCGCAATACGCCGATGAAACGCCGGACATATTGGCATTCCGTCCTGGTCGGGCTGGCCGCGGTGGCCGTGGCCGTTTATTACGCCTACTGGGGTCTGATCGGCCTGCGGCTTTGGTGTTAAGGAATCTCCGAATAGTACTGGTCGCAACTCGCCAGCGGATGCAATATCGCCTCATGAAATTGGTCGGGCTCCGGTTCTCCTCACCTCCTGATACATCCAAGTTGTCAATGCGTCCTGGCTTTTTGTTTCGGCTGGGAGCGTTGGCCGGTTTGGTTCTGGTCGTCGCAACGTTTGAATCGCCGGGCCAGACGAACCTTCCGGCGGATCCACTGGCACAGACCAAACAGATTGACGCCCAGCTGCTCGAACTGGACCAAACACCGGTCGGCCAAAAAATCACCGGAATCGAGAAGAAGTTCAGTTCCGCCAGGGCTCAGGTCTACAGTGCCAGAGAGGAACAGATGGACGAATTTCGCAAGCTCGCGGATACCGAGGCGTACCGCGACTATGAGAAGAAACGGCAAGCGCTCTATGAAAAACGTGACACGCGATGGGCCATTGAGCGGAAGGCCATGGCTGACGCTGCGAAAAACCTGTACTCCGCCCGGCACGCAGAGCTCAAAAAACTGGCTGCGAGCGACACCCCGCAGGCGCGGCAACTCGGCCTCGACGTCCTGACCTATCCCCGCGTGGACGGTTCAACGTCGACGCAACCGTTGAGTGTCATCCTTGCCAGCCGGGTGCTCGGCATTCCTTATGAATGGATTTATCCCGAACCAACGGGTTCCCCGTGGCCGGCCCGACCCAACCTGCCGACGGATCTCTATCTGTTCGACGAATACGAGTATTACCCGGCGGAGGCCGACATGGAATTTGCATTTGCCGCATCACGAGTCGTGGCGAAGCCGGCCAGGGCGGAACAGGAACGCCTGGCCATCATGATTAACAGCCTGCTGGCCATCAGCACGTCCACCCACAACGCGTACACCAACCTGATTGAGGGAAAGTGCGACCTGAACCTCACGGCCAGAGCTCCTACGGAAGACGAACTTGAACTGGCGCGGAAGAAGGGCGTCAAAATTGAATTGCGGCCGGTGGCCCGGGACGCGTTGGTGTTTATTGTAAATCGGAAGAACCCGGTAAAAACGATCAGCCGCCAACAGGTTCTGCAGATCTACCAGGAGAAAATAAAGCAGTGGGCGGATTTAGGCGTTGGAACGAATGAGATCGCGGCGTTCTGGCGGGAACGGAATTCGGGGAGCCGGGAACTGTTCGATAAACTGGTGGCTGCCGGACAGCCGGTGCCGGAACCGAAATACCCGTCGGACCTGTTTGGCAACGGTATGGGAGGCCCTTTCAACCAGGTCACCCGGTTCGAGCCCGGCCTGGCTTATTCGGTTTATTATTATGAGCATTACATGGCGCTGAGCCCGTACTCGCGGACGGTGGCCATTGACGGTATCGAACCGGACGCCGACAGCATCGCGTCCGGCAAGTACCCATATGCGGCCGACGTCTACGCCGCCTACCGGGCCGGCGAACCGGCCGACAGCCCGACGATGAAACTGCTGGGCTGGTTGGCATCGCCTGAAGGGCAAGCCGTAATCCGGGAAAGTGGCTACGTGCCGGTGAAGTAGCCGCTCGTTTGAGTGGGTCGAACATTTCCGCAACCGCCATCCGCAGTTGAAACGCGCTTCAACGTTTTAACGCCGCTTCCGAGACCTTCTTCGCCTCCCACCCCGGAAACCACATCATTGTGGTTCCAGTCGGATGATGCGTGAGCGCGGTCACTCGCCCTTGATCGCTTTTGATGAACCCGAATTCGGCGCCGGTAAACCGGTCAAAGAAATTGGTTTCCGACACGGGAAACAGCGGGAATGCACCGGGCAGGAAGTTCTTACCCGCGCCCCGGGCCCGGACGAACAACTGCCCGCCCTCGCACCAAACGGTCAGCTTCATTCCCGTGGGAAACGTCGCGTTCGATGCAACTTCAAAACGACCGACACACGCGTCCAGTTGATTGGTATCGAGCCTGACGACGACCGGCGGTTTCAACAGTTCGGGCGCCCTGGGCGGTGTAGCGGAGATTCGGTCGTATGTATAGGTTTGGCCATGGTATTGCAGGGCAAGGCGCAGTACCTGGCCGCGGTCGTCCCGGGAAAAGATTATTGGCACGCCGCTCACCCTTTCAAAGAAGCGGGTTTCGGACTCGGGCAACAATTCCGTCGCGACCTGCGGAAACAGGATATCCACCGGGTACACCTTTCGACTCCAGGTCTGTGCCCGCGCCCAATCTTCTATCGGGCACAGGTCCCGGCCGGTGCTTTCGGCGAAGAGACGGCCGCCTTCGCTGCGAATGCCAATGCCCGGCTGCCAACCGGCGCAAAAGATGTGGGCGGCCGCCACTGGCAGGAGCGGGACCAAAACCGCGCCGGCCAACATCACCCAGCCTAGAACGCGCCATCGTTTGCGCGCGCGCCAGAACAGTACCGCCAGGATAACCAGGCAAAGAGCCGCCGGAGCCACAGTGGCGGGCCTCGGCCGTTCAAGCGCATAATGCCGGAGCACAAACCAACCCAGCGCAAAATCGGGTGAGCGCCGGTATTGCCCGGCATACGCAGGGTAAAGTTCATTGCTGATCCGCACCGGATTGGGGCGCTGATCCGATTTCCATTCGCTATCGAGCAGGAGGTCGCCCAGACTGGACCTGGGCTCATAGGAACTGGCCAGGATGACCACGCCGCGGCGGCGCGCTTTGTCGAAACCAATATAGCTGCCATTGAGACCCCATCCGCCACCGGTGTGCAGCCTTCCGTCGCGCGGCGGGGAATAAGACAAGTTGGTGAAAGTTTTGTCCCAGAGCGGCCTCAGACGGGACGAGGTAATGCCCGCGGCAGAAAGGAATTTGATCAGGTCATTGGCGCTCGAGTACAGCCCGGCCAGGGACGGATAGTCGTCCAGGTGCCATCGGGGCATGGCGATGCCGCGTTGGCTGTGGTCGAAGGCGACGCGGGGTTCCTGCCCGGGCGACAGCACCAGCCGGGTATCGTTCATGCCCAATGGCCCAAGCAGTCGCGCCGTCAGGACCGATTCAAAATTTGTCCCCGCTTTCGCGGCGATGACCTGATTGATCACCTCCCGATCCACGGAGGGGTGCATGTGGGTGGTTCCGGGCGCGGCGGTTAATTGGCAGTTGGTCAGGAGGGCAAAGAACTTTTCGTGGGTGAAACCCTCGAAGGGAGCCTCGGCGCGCTGTGGATCGAGAGCGCCTTCGATGTCAGGATGAAGCCCGGAGGTTTCCTTCGCGAGCTGGCGCAAGGTAATTTGTTTGCCGTGGAAGGTCGGCATTTTGACCGATGCCGGCAGATATTTTTGCACCGGATCATCCGGCTGCAACTCCCCGCGGTCCACCGCGTCCTGCAACAGCAAACAGAAAAAGGTGTACGTGGCCGACTGGATTGCGAACAGCGTATCGCCATCGGCCTGCCGCTGGGTGCCGTTATCCAGATCGCCGCAACTGATGACGCTGGATCCGTGCTCGTCCACAATGCCAACCACCAGGCAGCCCTGCGGCACCTGCGCATGGACGTAATATTGCAGGTAAGCGGCAACGGCGTTGGTGAACTCCTCCGCGGAAGCGGCAAGGGATACGCAACCCAGGAACCAGGCGGAACCGATGATGAGGATGATTCTTCGGAAATTCGGCGCCATACCGGTTTGACAGCGTCAAAAGCAATTAGTCACGACACGGATGGCGCCGGGGTTACGGCGTGCTCGTATGGTCGCGCATCCATTGAATATCGACACTGCCCGGGTCCCGGATCTCGGTTCGGCCATAATTGATGCCCGGGGAGGTTTTGGGCGACAGCCATTTGTGGATTTCGCTATGGCCATCGGCGAAAGCAAAAACGCAGGCGCCATTGTGGTAGCAACCCGGCATGTCATCCCACAGGTCCGGGTTGTTCATCCGGGTGTTCAGCCAGGCATCGTTGATGGTATCGGGGTTTTCGTCCGCAAAGACCCAGAGCTCCGACGGGGTCGGGGCAATCAACTGGCCCTCTTTGTCATACGCGGCGAATCCCGAAACCCAAAACAGGCCGGGGAGCGCGCCGCCTTTCAGGAAACAGTTCATGGAGATACTGCGGACCCGCTCAGGAAACCCGCTGGCGACCTGGGTCGGTGACAGAAACCGGTCGGCCGGGCATTTGTAGATTTTGTACTCATGCGTGTAGGGAAAGAGCAGTCCATTGGCGATGAGCTGCCGGTTGGTGTTGTCCGGAGAAGTCGACCAATCCATCACCCCATAAACCCAATTGGGGTTCTCAATGGGCAGGCCGGTTTCCGGCCCGCCATAAGTCGGCCAGCCATTAAAGACCCAGTTATTGACCAGGCGCCCGTCATGGTCATCGGCGTAGAGGCGCCACGCCAAGTCCAGTTGTTTGGAATTGCTGAGACAGGAAATGGCCAGGGCTCTGGTCTTGGCCTGGTTAAACACCGGCAACAACAGCGCCGCCAGAATGGCGATGATGGCAATCACCACCAACAATTCAATCAAAGTGAACGCGGCTTTGCCGACTTCCGGATGACGACATTTCATGGCAGCCAACTCAATAACGCCCCGCGCGCCATATTTGTCGAGTGTTAATTATATGCGGCAACTGGACGCTTGAAGACAGCTGCTCGCCCATGGCAATATTCCCGCATGCCTCACCCCGCAGAATCGCCAACCCAGGAAAACCGCCATGCCAACGTACGTCTGGAAGGGAAAAGATCGTTACAAACTGCCGATCGTCCGGGAAATCAATGCCAATACCGTCGAAGAGTCGAAGGCCATTCTCCAGGCAGACGGCTGCACTGACCTGGCGTTGATGTCCGATGACATCATGGCCGCCGCCACGGAGGGCATGGCGGATGATGTCAAATTCTTCGGCGAGAAGCTGCACGTCAGTGAGACGGACAAGGTGAAATTTCAAGGGCAGAAATCGCCCACCTTTCTGACCGCCATTTGGGAAGGCGCGCAGCTGACCGGCGTCCGATTGCCGTTGATTGTCGCCGCGGTCGCCGCCTGGCAGATTTATCGTGGCAACATGCTGGGACTGGGTTTGGTTGGATTGGGCCTGCTGGCCTGGTTCGCTTTTCTGGTCACGATGTATTTGCCCGGGATATATTACGGGCGATTACACAAGGCGGCGGATTGGCATCGTTGGGATGAAGTCCGGGACCTCGTGGAAAAACTCAAGCAGGTCGGGAAATTTCATATCATCAAGGTGCCGGCGCCCGAGTTGGGTCGATATCGCGCCAAAGTGCTGACGGCCCGCGGGCAGCTGGACGAGGCCCTCGCGGAGTACGCACAATACGAGGATAAGCCGGGTTGTCCACGGTGGCTTTACCTCGCGTTCGTCGCCGGCATTTACGATCTGGCCAAGCAACACGACAAAGCGATTGAATGGAACTGGAAATCCATTCACGAGAAGAACAATCCCGTGATGCATCTGGATCTGGCCAGCCGTTATGCCCGCTACAAGGGCGACGCGGTCAAGGCCCGCGCCGCGCTGGTGGAAGCCGAAAAAGGCACCATACCGGATGCGCTCAAGGCGGGGCATTTGCGAATCCGGGGCATCGTTGCTTATGTCGAAGGTAACCATGCTGAGGCGAAGCAGGATCTGGAAGCGTCGCTGACAATCCTGGCGGGAAACCCAAACCAGCCGTTTCGCGATGGCAGCATCAATATCGCCCGGGCATACCTCTGCCTGGTACTGGACCGGCTGGGCGACCGCGAGGGTGCGAAGCAAAACTTCATGGCGGCGCGCGACTATCTGGTTGCCACCGGCGAAGCCGAATTGTTGGAGCAGTGCCGGACCGTCACGGGGATGTGATTCGGCATTTAATCCGTGGCACGAGAATAGCGCGCCCGGCGTTGTCGACCTTCGGCTGCCGTTTCATTTTGTAGCCTGCCGCGTGGCACAGCTTTACGCGAACCTTTAGCCCTGCCCCTCGATGTTCGATGTTCTGGGAATGATATAATCCCCTTCATTCTCCCGCCCAGCCTCGTCCTCAAAATCCTGTTTATAACTTCCGCTTGTCACCCGGCGATATCCGGATGCACCATCGCGTCATGGGCAATCAGAAGAGGATGCCCCTAAAGGAGTTGCGGGAACGGATTCATACTTTCCGCGGTAAACAGAAATTCGAGGACGACATCATCAGGCTCGAGAGGAGGATCAAAACCTATGTCATCTAACAATGAATCAGACAAGCCGGTTGCAACCCAGCCAGCATCCCCGGAACCCCCCGCCGCGAGACCGGCAAGGCAGCTGATGCCGGTCAACAGGAAAATTCTCATCATCACCGCCGCTGTCATTGTGGTGCTGCTGATCGCGCGAAGCGTCTTTTATGCACTGCGGACCGTTTCCACGGATGACGCTTATGTGAACAGTTACGTCACCTTCGTGTCCTCGCGCGTGAACGGACAAGTCGCTCGTGTCCTGGTGGACGACAATAATCGCGTGAAAAAGGGCGATGTACTGCTGGAACTGGATTCCGAACCGTACCGCGTGCAGATGGCCATCAAGGAGGCCGCATTCGAGGCTGCCAAGGCGGACCAAGTGGCCGCCAAGGCAAGTGTCCGCGGCCAGGTCGGGCAATCGCGCAGTTTGCGTTTCAAGCTCCAGCATGCCATCGAGGAGGTGGATAATCAGGTCGCGGTCCTGCGCGTCCGCGTCGCCACCCTGGACCAGGCAAATGCGGCCCTCCAACTCGCCCGGTCTGACTATGAACGAGCTAAAAAATTGACGGAAATAAAGGTCACCAGCCAGCAGGAGTTCGACGAGAAGCAGGAGGCTTATGACGTGGCGCGCGCGCAGGTACAGCAGGCGGCGGAGAGTGTCCGCCAGCAGCGGGTGTCGCTCGGACTGCCGAAGGATCCCGACCCTGGCAAGTCTTTGGATGACACCCCGGCGGACCTGGACCAGACGTTTTCGACGGTGCGGCAGGCCCTGGCTGAACTCACGCAAGGTGCGGCTGCGCTCGGCGTGCAAGCCTCTTCCTACAACCTGAAACCGCAGGAGGTGGTGGATGAATTCTACCGCCGTTATCCGGGTGGCGATATCGACAAGATTTATGCCGAGATCATCACGAACGCGCCGACGCTGAAACAGGCGGAGGCCAAGGTGATGCAGACCGAACGGGATCTCGACAGCGCCCGGCTCAACCTGCGCTACTGCACGGTCGTCTCGGAGATTGACGGTGTGGTGACCCGTCGGAATGTGAACCCCGGCAATCATGTGCAGGAGGGCCAGAGCCTGATGGCCATCCGCTCGCTCACAAACATCTGGGTGGACGCCAATTTCAAGGAAACGCAATTACGCCATCTGCGCATCGGCCAGGAGGTGGAATTGAAGACGGACATGTATGGTTCGAAGCACCTCTTCAAGGGACGCATCTCCGGTTTCACCATGGGAACCGGCTCGACGCTCGCGTTGCTGCCCGCCCAAAATGCCTCCGGCAATTTCGTAAAAGTCGTCCAACGACTGCCCGTGCGCATTGACCTGGTGGATTACGATCCCGCCCAATGGCCTTTGTTCGTCGGCATTTCCGTCGAGCCGGAGGTGGACCTCCACAGCACCCCGGCTGGCCCGAACGCTGGAAAATTCCTTCAGGACAACGTCCCCTCAACCGCCTCGCCCACCCCGTGAGCGCCGCCGCGGCCATCGCACCCACCGCACGACGGAGCGCCATCAATCCCTGGATTGTCGCGATTGCCGTGGTGGTGCCGACGTTCATGGAGGTTTTGGACACCACCATCGCGAACGTGGCGTTGCGTTACATCGCCGGCGGGCTTTCTGCGCCCGTTACGGACAGCGAATGGGTCATCACCAGTTATCTGGCAGCGAATGCCATCATCCTGCCCATCTCGGGATGGCTCTCGGTCCGCGTTGGCCGCAGGAATTATTTCCTGCTCTCCATCGCCATCTTCACCCTGGCCTCGGCCTTGTGCGGAGTGGCCGCCAGCCTCGGGATGCTCATCGCCGCCCGCGTGTTGCAGGGCCTCGCCGGGGGCGGCTTGCAGCCATCCAGTCAGGGAGTGCTGCTGGATGCCTTCCCAAAGGAAAAGCAGGGCGCCGCCCAAACGCTGTTCGGCATCGCCGCGCTTCTGGCTCCCGTCGTGGGGCCGACGCTCGGAGGGTTTATAACCGACAACTACGGCTGGCGCTGGATATTCTTCCTGAACATCCCGGTCGGTCTCTTTGCGCTGTGGTTTTGCAACCGCGTGGTGCAGGACCCCGAATACCTCCTGACCCAGCAGGCCGACATGCGCCGGACCGCCGCGCCGTTCGACACCCTGGGCCTTGCCCTGCTCAGCATGACGATGGTGAGCTGGGAAGTCCTTTTGAGCAAAGGCCAGGAATGGGATTGGCTCGGGGACCCCTTTTATCGTGTCCAAACGTGCCTCGGCCTTTTCATTCTGGGTCTGGGCGGATTGATCTGGCGCGAGATGAAAATCAAAAATCCGCTCATCAATTTTCGCACGCTGGCCGATGGGAATTTTCGCTGGTGCTGCGTCATTATTTTCTGCTGCTTCGGCGTGCTCTATGCCAACACCACTGCGCTCCCGAGCCTGTTGCAGTCGCTCTACGGATATGATGCCACGCACTCCGGCGTGGTGCTTTCCCCGGCGGGACTCGGAGCCATTGTCACCCTGATGATTGTCGCCCGGCTGCTCGGCATCGGAACCGATGCCCGCTATTTAATGGCGACCGGCCTGGTCGTCATGGGACTGGGAAGCTGCATGATGTCCCGGTTCACCCTGGACATCAGCCCGTGGCCCATTGTCATCGCCCGCACGATCTTCATCGCCGGACTCTCCATGGTCTTCGTCCCGTTGAACGTCATCGCGTTCCTGCGGATTCCGCCCCGGCTTCGCGGCGCGGCGGTGGGACTGCTGGCCCTGCTGCGCAACGAAGGCGGCAGCGTGGGAACCTCGGTTGCCCAAACCCTGCATGAACGCCGCGAGCAATTCCACAGCCTGCGTCTGGGGGAAAACCTCGATCCGTTTAACCCCGCGCTGAACGATTTTATCGCGCAGTCGCAATCCGGCTTCAATGCCGTCTCCGGCGATCCGGTTGCCGCCAATGAATCTGCGTTGGCGGCGTTGGAAAACCTGCGGCAGCAGCAAGCCTCCGCGCTCGCCTACTTCGACACATTTTTTGTCTTCGCCGTGCTTGCGTTTGCGCTTGTGATACTGGTGATGCTCATGAAATCCGCGGTCGCGCCCAAAGGGGCGCATCTCGCCGCAGAATGACCATGCCCTTCAATTTTTCACTTCAACCTTTAGCCTTTAGAGCCGCTCTGGCGTGTCGGAGATACGTTCGCCAGTGAGTATGGTCCCGTTCCAATTGACGATGACACGTGTCGCTTTTCCATTCCTGAGGCGGACAAAAGTCAGTTGTATATTGTCATCGGTCTGGCCGGGGTTGATGGCGAAGCTATCAGTTTTCACCGGAACGAAGTCGCCGGCGTTCTGCCCTGACGGGAATGCTGCCAGGCCGTGAACCGATGCGACGAGGTAGTCCCCCGTCTTATCCGTCACGTGTGAAACGCTGAGCGTTGGGCCAAGATGAAGCAGTCCAAAGAGAAATGATTTCCGATATTGTCCCACATACCGGTCGTAAGTTTGGGAATCAGGCTGAGCTGAAACCAGCGCTGGAGAAATATTCGTAACCGTGTTGATTTCCAGGGAACTGATCTGGAACGAGCTGCCCCCCCAATCTGCCTGCGAAGTGAAGCGCGTCGGCATCAGGAAACCGTCAAACGCCCGATAATCGCTGAAAGTCGATTTCATCCAACCCGATCTGCCTTGTGCCGATATGTGCGAGAAAGCTCCGGCTAAAAGAAAGTTGGTTGCGTCGTAGTACTCAAAATATTCGTGATGACTTGGGGAAACCACCTTTAGCTCGTAACATAATTTCCCGTCAAAGAGGGCTTCGCCCGGGCACTCTGCCGTCACGTTACTGCCAGGCTCATTGTACCAGCCAGGCTCATCGTACCAGCCAAAGAACCCAGCCCCATCCTTTCGCAGATCATACGCCTCGCCTCGAAGAACATGGCAGGAACCGTCGGGATCAATGTTCCAGCCGGTGCGGCCATCGAATCCCTCGACGTATTGGCCCAGGTTGGTTCCTGTCGGTACAATGAAGTCCGCGACCAGCCGGGACTGATTGGGCCGCAGCGCGAAATACTCCGTGGGCAAGGCGGGCAAGGATGGCATGCCAATGTCCAGTGTGCCCTTCGCGTGAAACGAGCGAATCGCCGCGGCGGCTTTCTCCCCGCCGCGGACGGCCAGGGCGCGTTCCAGGACTTCCGCGGCCGGGATGGTGGCTGGGGCGATCACCGGTGGCGGAGACACAGGTTCCGGTCCGGGCCGGCCGAACCATTGGTCCAAATCGGGCTCGTGCCGGCCCTTTTGCAATTCATCCGCC
>Ga0265338_10005018_pt1 | contig 17483 bp, 20 predicted proteins | sample 42126metaG_FD_193579 | JGI IMG/M metagenome (GOLD analysis project Ga0265338, IMG submission 193579) | Rhizosphere microbial communities from Carex aquatilis grown in University of Washington, Seatle, WA, United States - 4-21-26 metaG | ecosystem: Host-associated > Plants > Roots > Rhizosphere... | reverse complement strand
AGCAGGAAAGCAGTGAACGACCAAACTGCTAATAGACTCGATATTTTGACAGGGCTTATGTGGCTATCAGCAAACAAGAGAGTGTAGAGCGGATAAATTAGTATGAGGTCGTCGAATAGAGCAAAAGCATATAGTTTTGTAATGAGGCTTTTAGTTTTCATTACTCGGCAAACCTACTGCCAGATTTAGTATATGCTTCAACTTCATACTTATTGTTCCGATAGCCATGCCTAAATGATTGCCAGCTATACAAGAATGGATGAATAAGTGGTTCTCGAATACTCTGCTCAACATGTATCAACTCATGCTGACAATCTTTTATATCAGCAGTTGGTCCAAGTGATATGACATGCCCATTTGTAATTGCACGAATACCTTTTTTACTCGGAAGCCAGGTATACCACCAGAAGCTACGTACATAGACAATGATACCTAATTCTTGAGAAGAGAATTGCATGCTTTTTGGTAGAGAAATAATAGCTAGAACAAGTCCAATTATCGTCCAAGGTAGATTGAGAATGAATGCTAGGTATCTTTTCATTTAAATCTTCACTTCAGTATATGAATCAATAATCTGATCAGCCTTCGTAAGTCGATCTCTGGTCGTGCTGGTCGTAATTGCAATGCAGTACATCCCAGCAGCTTTGGCAGCTTCAACGCCATGCGGAGCATCTTCGAAGACAATACAGTCTGATGATGACACACCAAGCTTCTTGGTGGCATACAAGAATATGTCAGGATTTGGCTTTGAGACAAAGCCAATGTCTTCGATTGAGTAAATGTGATCACCAAATAGCTCGTCTAGCTTGAGTTTGGCGCTGATTGGTTGTAGAAACTCATGAACCAGCGAGGTTGCCACAGCTACTTGGTATTTACTTCGTACTTGAGCTTCAAAGAATTGCTTGAAGCCATCGATGAAAGCAATCTCTTTACTAAACAACTCTTGAGCAATTTTGTGACGCTCTTCGTTCAACTCGGTAATTGTTTGCGGAAGATTGAGTAGTTCTTTGTAGATTTCAGTCGCTTGATCAATGCTTTTACCCATCACAAGATGGCGCATTTCGTCTGGTTTGAATGTATCGTTGTGCGATTCAAACCAAGCATAGTCGACATCATCCCAGACTATCTCACTATCAATGACTACACCTTCGAGATCAAAGAGGATGGCTTTTGGAGTTTTCACTTGATAACTTTAGCTTTTAATCTCTAAGATGCCAAGTAGAGCGTCAGACTTACTGCCTGGATCAATAAAAGCATAGCCATCACGCTTGGAGTCATCTCTGTCTTTATATTTATGATGAATGCCCTTAAGCTTCGAGCGATCATAGATCAGCCATATATCCATCTTATTGGCTGGCTTTCCATGAAGCTCAGCACCATAGATATGAAACCCTTCTAGAAGCGGTTGGCTCAACTTCTTGCCAGCAGCAACAATGCAATCTCGACCAAAAAAGTCGATATGTTTATTCGCAACATTCTCATAGCGATCGCCCGACCGCTCTGGATCGTAACGATCATATCCTTCTCGCTCTATCAAGCTCAGGAGTTCATCCTTGGACATATCATGATCTTGAGAACTTATGGTTCTAAGGACAATCTTCTTGCCATCGAATGTCTCTACAAGAGACTTATCAATACATTTGCCAATGTTAGCCAAATCGAGTTGATCGTCGACAATGTATTCTGGACATTCGATGGAGATTATCATGAGTTTTCACTCCTATCGTTCAATCGAAAAGCAAAATCATTCTTACTCCAAAACCATAGTGGCGGATGCATATCAATCGGACTGATTCCCGTACCATCAAGAATCTCACGCCATCGGGTCGAAATCTGGTCTTTCGTCAGTTTGATTGCTTCTTCATCGTTGATAACTCCTAGTAAGACAGAACATTTGGTTACATGGGTATCGGGAGCTATCTCGATGTATTCCCTGTTTGATAATGGTACGCCACCATATGTACTGATAATGAATGACCAGTAGTTAAATATCTTTGGTCCAGAAAGATACGGGAATTGCTTCTTGTGTGAACCTTGGATGATGTCTCTGAGCTTTAAGTAATCGTTGTCGGTTGCCCTTATAAGTCCGCTCACCGTCTGCCAATTCTCGTATATGGTTTGTGAGACTCTCTGCCACGTAGCGATGTGCTTGTTTGGTTGCAATGCTACTTTGTACTTGAGTAACTTTGTTCGCAATTCATCTTCGGACATCAGCGCAGATGACATAATGCTAAATACGTCCTTTGTTTCTTTGTCATTCCAAGTTTCTAAGGCTGATTCCCATAGTTTGTAACTGTTGCGCTGATAGTTGAGCGCCATTGGCAGGGTAAAGTATACCAACCGTTCTTCTTGCTGTGCGTCAGTGAAGTCTGGGCTCGAATCTTCTGGCATTATTGTGTTACCAATGCTGCCATCTTCGTAGGCTGCGAGTAACTTTTGGCAGTTGTCTATAATCTCTAGCTTGTCTGTATTTGTCATGACATTACTTTTCTAATTTAGCAATCAAAGTCCTAGCCCCGTTTAAATACCAGGCCATGAGCAATTGCTTGCCCTCTATTATGTATTGAGGACCATAGTAAGGATTTGGATCATTAATAACATATTTACTGCCTTCCTTACCCACGACTACTACCGAATGATTACTATCTTTATGTGGACTTGCCTGTAAACCACTACCACGGACGCCAATTTTGATTGGTATCTTTTGCTCAAGTAATCCATTAAATAATGATAGATCAGGTATATCGTTACTGTACTTTGCGCCAGCTTCAATAACTTTGATATCCAATTCAAGTTTCTCGCGACGATAGTGACCAGGCTCCTCCGGGATCTCGGTCAGTTTATCGCGAAGCTTACCGACATCTTTCTCTGATACATGCTCAATGTCTCTATCTATCACACCAAGGTCATGCGCAATATAGGTTACGTCATAGCCTCTCTCGGCTAGCCAAATTGCTGGTCCTTGGCTATGCATGCCACTCTCATGGATAAGATAGGGCTTGAGTCCGTTCGCTATTTCTTCCATAGTAACCATATCATGGTAATAGTGCAGGATCATTTGTACACATACTGCTTGACAGTTGGTACTGTTCTTCTCTTGGAGTATTTGAGGGACATCTAGTCTCATATCGTTATCTTATCAATAAAGCGATAGAATTCACTACTTGTGGGTATAATATTAAGTTTCTCAAGATATTCATTTTTAATTTGCGCTAAATCCCACCCCGTCAGTTGCTCTGATTTGGTGATACATTTTGCAAGAGTGCCAATACTACGATAGAGATCTCGAGATTGTTTTTCTGTTGGATTCTTTTTTGTAAATTCTCTCATGATTGTGTCGATATCGATTAAGTAAATCTTATGCTTAGAATCCTGACTAGTATTGCCATACATATAATTTGAAAGGCTTCGTGATATATCAGACAGATACTGTCCACCATTCTGCCATATACTAAAATGATATGAGATAAGGCTTCGCAACAACAGCTCAAGATCTGTTTGAGTAACGCTTGGGTGAGTTTTCTCAAGTTCAGTATCAAGCGAAACTCCTTCGACAAGATCTACAATCGTATAGGCAATCAATCGGGCAGGATCATTCGGACTGTCGTCTACCACGTGGCTATGATCAACAACATTAATGCCATACGTTTGTGACAATCGATCAAGTAGTCGATCTCCTAGTTTGAGCTGGTCCGCAAGATCATCAGCTCTCTTTGGATGAGTCCATTCTCTATATGAAACTCGCACAATTTTATCCGGCTTTGTTTTCACTTTCATGATGTATGTGTGAGTCATATCCTTATACGGAATGAACGGATCAAGTTCCGAGTCAAAAAGGTTATTGTTCTGACCATCAAATGGTTTCAGGCCGTTTGTTTTCTTCATGTTCACATCATACCAAAACTCAGTTTATTTATAATCTTGTTGGGACTCGCCCATTCTCTTCATAAGTTCTTCTTTTGAGATCAATGGGCTGTCGGTAAAAGCCGGATGACTACTTTCTACAAATTTCCAAATGGCTTTACTGTCTCCATCGGTGTATTTATCGAGATATCCTTTGACTATCTGGAAACTTTTTTGCTCTCTTTGGGTTTGCTTAGTAAGTTCATCCTTACTTAGTCGGTCTTCACATATTTCAATATCTACCTCATACGAGGACCCGAGCACCTTGCGAGCAAGATATTCTGTCCTCTCACGATGATCAGATGAGGTAACAATACAAACTTTATGCCAATTGTTCTTTTCTAGAATTGCTTTGCTGTATAGGAAATTTGTGAGTGTATCTACCGATTCTGCTTCAGTCAAAATATTATCTTTTGGAACTCCGTGTTTTATCGCATAGCCAGCCATGGCTTGAGCTTCGGTCTTTAGGAATGGTGTGGTCGCTTTATAGCTCCAGCGGCCAGTAAACAGAATCTTTGAGGCTGTATTATTACGAAAAAGTTCTACAGCTTTTTCTGCACGAGCTTCTGCTTGAATAGGCAACTTGCCTGTTTTATCGACGCCACGAGACAAAACGAGAATAACATCATATTTGTTCTGCATGGTTTTATTATAGCAAAGGAGGCTATCTATAGATGTTTGAGCTAGCTTTCTAAATCAACTTTATCAAGTTTGATTACGTCATCGAATAATTTGTTGGCTAGATTCTCCATAGATTCAGTTATGTCTGTCACGAAGAAAGTGCGCGTGCCTTTTTTTGTAAGTCGCTGCTCAATATCAGTATGTCTGGCAAGATAATCAAGTAACTTCGGTGGGACAACTTCGTCCTGACAGATAACATTTACATTGTCACCAACGATCTCACGGATGTTTTGCTTCAGCGCCGGATAATGCGTACAGCCCAGAATCAAGGTATCGATTTGAGCCTCTGTTAGTGATTTCAGATATTTTTCAAGCACCAAATTCGCCCATTCTGTTTCGCCACTTTCGAGGATTGGCACAAGTAAAGGAGTGGTCTTTGACGTTATCTGAACATCCGCTTTGAGTTTCTTTAACTCCCTCTCAAAGGCTTTTGACGTAATTGTAGCTTGAGTGCCAATAATACCAACTCTGTTATTTTTGGTTACTTCTGTAGCTGCTTCGGCAGCTGGAATGAGAACGCCAAGTATTCTTCTATCAGGATACTCTTCGACCAAATACTCTTGCTGGAGCCTTCGTAAGGCCTCTGAGGAGGCAGTGTTACAAGCTACAACTACTAGATTACAATCATGCTCAAATAAGAAATCCATGCCTTGCTTGCTGAAGTTATAAATCATCTCTTGTGAGCGACTACCATACGGAACACGAGCTGTGTCGCCCAGGTATACGAAGTCATACTCAGGCATTGCCTCGACGAGACTATGAGTAATGATGAGACCGCCAAGTCCCGAATCAAACACTCCGATTTTCATGAGGATGGCCAGCTTCTTCGTTGCATATAAGTAATGCCAGCTCTGATTCCAGCCCGCCGACCACCAGCTTCCTTAATTACATTGTCCAAATTTACCAAAATTCGTTCTCCGTAGGCAGCCATGAGCTGGCGCTGTAGCTCTTTGTATTTTGGCACCCTTTCGCCAGTGGGGTCATCTGGATCATAATTCTCGAAGTATGCCTCTCGGAAGACAGATACGGGAACTTCAGTACTACCAAATGTACATAGAAGTTGCAGCAGATGACGTTCCTCACGATAACTAGAATCTAATTCACTATTACCCATCATTTCTTTGTTCAAGTCCTCTGTAATTGCTTCGTTTAACCAGCGGAAGAGGTAAGGATGGTTATTGGCCGGCTTGAACTCGAGTCCAACTCTTTGATTAATAATTTCTTCTCGATTTGTTAGATTCCCAGGTTGATGTATGAGCGCACGCCCTGAGGTCGCATGCAGCAGTTCATGAGAATAAATTCTTTCCTGTTCATAAAAAGGCTCAAATGATCTGACTCGTGCAAGTGAAAGCCTATCACTAAAATCACCACCTACATAATAATCTTCGCCCTTCAGCGACATAGCTTCGACGTAATCAAAGAACGTTACCCGTGTCTCAGTGATCCTACGATCGACTAATTCTGAGTCTACGCCATAGCGACTCAACCTCTCTCGAAATCTGTCTTGCCATTCAGGAATTCGGCGCTGGCAATCCTCGTAGCGACGCAACTCCTCACCAACATGAAACTCAAGCCACTTAATGTATTCTCTCAGTGCCTCTGGATCATTATTATCAAGTTCAAGACTTGACCTGCTAACTCCAACCATGCGAAGTTCGCTGCTTAGAAAATGTTCGAATTGATAATCCAAGTCAATACCTTCTTCAACACCGAGCCTCCGCCTTCCATAATTTAGTTCGTTCAGAAATCCTTTGTCTGTGAGCAAACGATCGGGGTCTTGTGCTTCATGTAGCTTATTCACTAGGTCTAGACCAAATATGCCAGGTCTGGCTCCATAATCAGAGAGTCTTTCACGGTCTTCACGATAAAGATCTGAGTTATCAGAAATTCGAGAAATACCTTCTGGGAACATGGCTTCAAGTCTTTCGGCCACTTGCGGAATAACCTTAGATAAATCACGCCATTCATAGCCATTGAAGTTATATGGAGAATTTTTGCTTTTTGAGGCCTCAGCTAATTTTGCAAAAGCCTCCTCGAATGATTGATTAAGCTCTGGGTCGGCAACAATTCGGTCGAATACAGACTGCCTGAACTGCTGGTCATACCGCCAGGTACTTTTAAAATCACTGCTAGTTAGAAAATTACCTACAACTGTGCCGTAGTTTATCTCTCGGCCATAAAGTTCGGCGCGTTTCTGACGTTCGGCTATTTGTTTATCGGGCAGTCTTTTTTCAACGTCCATTTTTAGCTTAAGTAGCTCAAGTCCAGCACCAGGTTCCTTTTGTTCAAGTCTCATAACTGCTCCATATAGGCCTGAAGGATATGACTCTTGTAGCTCGCGTTCGAGTAGGTTATGCCAATTGGACGCTTCGATGTTCTGCTGAGCCTCTTCGCCTTTCAATCCAATATCAAAATACTGTGGGAATTTTTCCACTACATCAAACATATATCTAGTAGCAGAGTATCTTGCTGATCTATCTTGCTGAGAGCGTTCGAATAGCCCAAGAGCCAGGTCAGGCGCCTTATACGCCATATGCATCGCTATGTATGGAACTTCTTGACGAACCTTAGCCTTCCGAGTCATAGCATAGTCTATGAGTGGCATCGCTTGCTCTGGAATCTCGCGAGCCGGGCCGACAAGGGTACGAACTGCTCTGGCACTAACATTGTCATTTGGGTCATGGATTGCCTGGTCAATTAGCGGAAGTGCTTCTTGCGGAAGCTCGATGCCTGTATTAGCTAGTGCTTCGAGTCCTGCGGCCTTAATACGAGTTTGCATGTCAGGATTTAGAGCTTCATTAATGACCGGGATTCTATCTTCCGGTCGTTCATGCTTTAAGCTTCTGAGTAGTACACCCCTTTCCTTGTCTGCGGCAGACTGAAAACGCTCGACGGCATCGGGGTCATAATTATACTCAACCTTTTCTGAATCTTGGGTTGGTCCTGTTCCAGGTATCTCGCTCATGCCATCAGTATATCAAAAAACGACCGTCTCAGGTTGCTTGAAGTAACTCCTGGCTCCATGCCTTTAGTCTCTGATTAACCACAAGGCGTTTGAAAAATCCAACAAAATCCGCTATAATACTAGTTGATAAGTAAATCCCTGTACGTGGGGTTCCGTATGGTTCCTCATCAAAGCGTGCAGGGTTTTATCTTTGCTCACGGATAGAGTGGGCTCTCCTCGATAATCACCTTCTTAATCAGATTGTAATATGTTTCGTCCTTATGTTCGTGCTTACGGAAGATTGCCCAGCTGGCAAAGTCCACGATCTGCAAACACTTCTCTTGCTGCGGTGTTCGAATATCAATGTTCATCTTCAGCTTATGAGTGTTGCGTACCTGATCTGACAGATAGCTTTTGAAATTATCATTCAAGAACTTGTTGGTTTCCCTCCTAGAGGCCACCAAATGAATCGTCTCATTGGTCGGGATCAACTTCCTGGTATAGATCCTATCGAGTAATATATTGGCTACATAGTTGTAGAGCACCTGCTTCTCATCTTGGAGCTTAGTGTAGACCTTTTTCTTATTCAGGTAGATCGTCATCACCGAGACGTCTTTTTGAGCTAAATCAGCCAATACCTTCTGCCGAGTCTTGGGATTTGATTTGTATGCATGTAGCATTCCCTTTTGGGCTTTGATTTGTTTCTTCGTCAGGCCTTTGAACACATTTTTTACAATCTTCTCCACTGGTCGTTTGTTTTGAACAAAAAGTAGGGTTATTACGAAGTATTTTGATGTTTTTGGTTTATCAAAATTAAAGCCCAAATCGCCACTCTCATCGAGAAAAATGTATGCCATATCACTACTAATCTTACTATAAAGATCTGTTGATTAGAAGGAGCTCGATTTCAAGACATTCGTAATTAGCTGCCCTTTGATGATAAAGTAATAGCAACGAAAGACGAGGTCACAATATGGGGACATATACCAGTTCTAGTTCCGGTCTCTGCCGGAAAGGCCAGTTTGCATGCTAACAATAGCAATGCCAGAGACTCAATCATACCTAATAATAACGGCGAAAAGGTAGGGTTGCGTGCTATCAATCGGAATTATCGGCTTGCCTAATGTCGGCAAGAGCACACTGTTTAATGCCCTGACGCAGGCGTCAGTTTTGGCAGCAAATTATCCTTTCGCCACCATCGAGCCAAATGTCGGCGTGGTCAATGTACCGGATGCGCGGCTGGATAAGCTCGGTGCGATCAGCTCTTCGGCGCGGGTGGTGCCGGCCAGCGTCAGCTTCACTGACATCGCTGGGTTGGTGCGTGGGGCAGCCGAAGGCGCCGGCCTGGGAAATAAATTCTTGGCGCATATCCGCGAATGCGGTGCTATCGCCCAGGTAGTGCGGGATTTCACCGACGACAGCGTGACCCATGTCGATGGATCGGCCGATCCGGCGCGCGACATCGAGACCATTCGGACTGAGTTGTGCATTGCTGATTTGGCGGTGGTTCAGAGTCGACTTGAGCGGCTGAAACATGATAGCAAAGTAGATCCGGCGCTGGCTGCTAGTCGTGGCGTCTTAGAGCGCGCCGTGACGATACTCGATCGAGCCGAGATTTTGTATGCACACCCGGATATCGTCGACGAGGCGACATCTGAGCTACCAGCCATTTTTCACGATCTGCAATTAATTACTGCCAAGCCGATGATTTATGTCTTCAATCTCGATGAAGCCGGACTGACGGATAGGTCGAAACTCGAGAAGTTGACGGATTTGGTGGCGCCAGCGATGGCGATATTTTTGTCAGCTCAACTCGAGAGCGAACTCCAAGATTTGGATGAAACAGCCAAGCAAGAGCTCTTGGCAACTCTGGGCCAACAGATGAGTGGTCTCAGTGCATTGGCACAAGCAAGCTATGAGATTCTCGGTCTGCAAAGCTTTTATACCTCTGGCGAGAAGGAATCGCGAGCCTGGACGATTCGAGTCGGCGCGACCGCACCGCAAGCAGCTGGTGTGATTCATACTGATTTTGAACGCGGCTTCATCAAGGCCGATGTAGTCGGATTTGATGATTTCGTGACTCACAATGGTTGGGCTGGAGCTCGCTCAGCCGGCAAAGTTCGACTCGAGGGACGTGACTATATCATGCGTCCAGATGATGTAGTAGAATTCAAGTTTAATGTCTAAGCACGCTCTAGATATACGCCTGAGCGGGTATCGATTTTGACTTTGTCGCCAGATTTAATAAATAGTGGTGCTTGGACTTTGTGACCAGTCTCGAGAATGATTTCTTTGGTAGCGCCTGAGGCGCTGTTGCCTCTGGCATTGCCAGGCGCGTCGGTCACCGTCAACGCATTGTTCTTCGGTAGGTCGAAACCGATAATCTTGCCATTATAGAGAAGTGCTTGCAGAGTAGAACCTTCGGCGAAGTACTTCACGATTTCCGGCGCTAATTGTTCACTTATTTCATCTTGCTCGAAAGTCGATGGATCCATGAACACTAAATTTGTTCCGTCTTGATAGAGGTACTGTTTATCAAGCCGCTCGACAGTGGCTGGCTCGATCTTGGCATCGTTCTTGTAAACCTTCTCAAGTAGTTGTCCAGTGATGAGGTTTTTGACCTTGACGCGTACCGTAGCACCACCCCGCCCCATCTTGGTATGACTGTAATCGGTCACACGATATGGTACATTATCAATATCAATTAACGTGTCTTTTTTGAGGTCGGTGATGCTGTACATTGTTGTTTATTTTACAACGAATGGCAGTAGGCCGATATGGCGAGCGCGTTTGATCGCGAGCACCAGCATGCGTTGGTGTTTCATGTTTGCGCCAGTACGTTTGCGTGCTTCGATCTTACCTAGAGATGTCATGTACTTTTGGAGCAACTTTACATCCTTGTAGTCGATGTAATCGATATTCTCTGAGTAAAAGCGGTTTTGCTTATGAAATTCTGCCATAATATTTATCCTGTCTAGAACGGTATATCATCTAGGTTAATTTCGCCGTCGCCGAGATCTTCAATCACCACATCCTCGGCTTTCTTCTTGGCAGCAGACTTATTTGGCTTGCTGGTAGTGGTACTCTCTTGAGATTCTTCGCCGATAGCTGCAGGCCGGGTAGAGACTGAAGATCCACCACCAGGAGTATCACCGACCCGATCGACAAATGTCACGTCGTTGGCGATGATCTCGGTACGTTGCTTTTTGGTGCCATCTTGACCATCCCAGCTACGAGTCTGTAACCGCCCTACCACGAGTACTCGACGGCCTTTACTGAGATAGTTGCTAACTAGCTCACCGAGTTTACCCCAGGCGACAACTTCGCAATACTCGACTTCTTCGCGACGTTCGCCCGAAGCATCATTCCAACTTCGATTGGTAGCGACAGCAAAATTTGCAACGGATTGACCACTTGGCGTAGTGCGTAGCTCAGGATCGCGAGTTAAGTTGCCGAGTATAATTACTTGATTGAAATCCTTAGCCATTAGACTACTTCCCTCGCTTCAGATTTATCAGCTTTGACAGCTGGTTTCTTATTCTTGTCTTTGAGAGGTGTAACCCGACGTGGATTATCCAGATTGACGATCAAATAACGAATTACTTCATCAGTAATTTTGAGCGTATTGGATATCGACAAAACTTGGGCTGGATCAAGACTGACCTGGAAGAAAACAAACACTCCCCAGTCCTGGCCTTTGATTCTATAAGCCAGTTTACGCTTTCCCCAGTTGTCTTTTTTGTCGATGGTGCCGCTTTTGTCCGTGATAATCGTTTCGATTTTCTTGAGAGGAGTCTCAATATCAATTTCGAGATCCGGGTGCAGCACAATGGCAATTTCGTAATGTTTCTTGTTCATAATCTTGTTGTAACCTCGTTATTTTAGCTTAAAATTGTGCTCAGGTCAAGTTATAATAGGTGTATGCAGGTCAGCGCTCGAAGTCTCACGAATGTACCAATTATTGGCTTCTCGACAAATGAGAAACTTGGCCTGATTCAGTCGGTAATTATCGATCCAGCGAAAATGAAAGTATTGTTTCTCACAGTACACGCCACAAATAGCAAAACCCATGCTTTTCTACCTGCTAGCGAGATTCGTGAGATTACCCATCGACATTGTATTATCGACTCTCAAACGAGTTTGACGACCTCCGAAGACCTGGTTCGTCATGAGAGACTCATCGTAGATCCCGTCTTGCTCCTACGCTACAAAGTTGTCACCCACTCTAGCCATTCGCTTGGTCGATGTTATGACTTTGTCTTCGATTCGCATACCATGGCTCTGACAAAGATTTATGTCCAAGCCACCCATTGGCAGCGGATCTTTATCAACCATCATATCATCGATGTCAGTGATGTACTTCGGATCAAGACGAAGCAACATGTCATCGTCGTCCGAGACGCGCTTTTGACGGAGCTCAAAGAGGCCAAAAACGTCTTGCCGGCACAAACCAGTTAGGCTATACTGATAGCTGAAATACGGAGGGTGTGTGGCAGTAATTGTATTGTGGCTCGTGTTGATGATGGTCGCTTTACGACTGGTCTTCACTAGTCGCTAGCTCGAGAGCCTGTTTTACTACTGAGAAAGGAAATCCCTGGTGTAACATGTACTGGATCAGCTTTTGCTGGTCAATGTAGCTGGGGTTTTTCATTTTCTTTTGAATCAAGGTGCAGGCTTGCTGGAGCTCGATATCTGGATCAAGTCGAGTCAAAATTTGGTCAATGATATCTGGCTCGATTTTCTTCTGACGAAGCTCTTGTGTAAGCCGTCGTCGTGAGCTAGGTTTGAGAAGTATACGATTCTCCACCCAGATACGAGCGAAATCGGCATCATCAAGCATTTTGTTTCTCAACAGTCTGTCAATTACCTGCTCAGCCACTGCCGGTTCATAGTCTTTGCGCCGCAAGTAGTCGGCTAACTCACCACAGCTCCGTGGTCGCCGAGCAATGTAATTGAGGCAGTAACTGTAAGCTTTGCTGGTATTTGCAAGGTGCTTAAGCTCATCAATTTGTTTCTCTGTGATGTCTATGCCAATATGAATGTCATGCTGGCGCAACTCTGTGTCACTGAGACCAAACTTGAATTTCCCATCGACGTAGACATTGAATATGTAAGCGTGTCGTTGCTGTGGCGAAATATCAGTGACGCGCATTGACTTGCGACAAACCTACTTGGCAGTAGCGTTTTTGCGAATTGCAGCTTCGATTTCAGCCATGACTTTGGGGTGTTCTTTCAAGAACTCTTTGGCTGATTCGCGGCCTTGACCGATTTTCTCTTGTTTGTAGCTGTACCAAGCACCTGATTTCTCGACAATGTTGTTGCTGACAGCGAGATCGATCAGATCGCCGGCCTTGGAAACACCTTCGTTGTACATGATGTCGAATTCAGCAATCTTAAACGGCGCTGCCACCTTGTTCTTAACGACTTTGACTTTGACATGGTTGCCTATGCTCTGATCACCGTCCTTGAGCACTTCAGTGCGACGAATGTCGAGACGAACTGATGAGTAATACTTCAGCGCATTGCCGCCAGAAGTAGTCTCTGGACTTCCAAACATAACACCAATCTTCATGCGAAGCTGATTGATGAAAATCACCGTCGTCTTGCTCTTACTGACGACACCGGCCAACTTACGCAGGGCCTGGCTCATCAGACGAGCCTGCAAGCCCATGTGTGCGTCTCCCATTTCCCCCTCTATCTCTGCTCTCGGGACCAGTGCTGCCACTGAATCGACCACCACGATGTTGACACCGCTGGATCGAACGAGCGTCTCACAGATCTCCAGTGCCTGCTCGCCCGTGTCCGGCTGAGAGATCAGCAAATCGTCAAGCTTGACGCCGATTTTGGCGGCGTATTCCGGATCGAGAGCGTGCTCAGCGTCGATGAAAGCGGCCAAACCGCCCGTCTTCTGGACTTCAGCGATGGCATGTAGTGCTAGGGTCGTCTTACCGCTCGATTCGGGTCCGTAGATCTCGATAATCCGGCCGACCGGCAAACCGCCACCCAGCGCCAGATCCAAGCTCAGACTGCCCGTCGGGATGGTCTCCACCTGCACTTTGCTGTTCTCGCCGAGCTTCATGATCGAACCCTTGCCAAACTGGCGCTCGATCTGCTCCACGGCGAGATCAACCGCCCGTAATCGCGCGGCTCGGTTCTCAGGCTTGTTGGCTTCGGTGTGATCTTGGCTTTTGTGATTCGGGGCTGGCATTACCTTGGCTTTCTGCTTACTTTTTTTGACTGCGATTTCTGTAGTCTTCGCGGCTACTTTTGTAGCTGTTGCTTCAACTGCTGTTGACATTGTACACTCCTTATTTATTGTTGGCTATTGTTGACGTCTGCCCACAGTATACCGAACAGGAAGCGTACATGTCAAGACTTTTCTCACAAAGTATTTGTACTCTTATCAAACACAAGATTATTCTTGGTCTCGCCCACCGCACCGAGCACCCCCAAATCCTTACTCACCACGAGCGTATTTGTCAGCACAGCATCGACCACCCCAGCATTGCCGACGCTGATCGACAGCTGGTTGGCGCCCTGGAAGGTCTGCTTGCTACCGGCCAACATGGTACCGCGGAAGATCTCGACTCCATCTGCTTGGACGATGATCCAGCTGGTACCGGAGCGAATATGAATCACCACCTGGACGCCATTGAAGGTCGCCGGAGCTGCTGGAACTGTCGGAGTCGCGCCAGCCGCGCCAGGTGCCGTCACCACCGGTGCCACCACGCTCTTCGGCAGCACGGCGTCAAACCGCTTCGTCACCGTAGCCACCTTGCCGAGATGGTTCTTGGCCGTCACACGGATCTCATTGGCGCCCGCCACCAGCGCCACTTGCTCGCGAAAGTTGCCGCTGCTGTCGGTCAAGATCGGTGAATCATTGATCGCCACGTCGGCGCCCTCGTTGACATGCCCAGCGATATAAGCCGTACTACTCTGCACCGTCTGCGGCCCCGCGTTTTCCAGCACTAGGTGTGGTGCGGCCGCCAGACCAGTGAATTGCCAAACTAAATACACCAGTATCAACCCCAGGAAGCCAACAATCGCAAGCACCACGAAGCTCCGCGGTGTGATAATCCAGCGCGGGCTGCGGATTGGAGTCAGACCAATCTTCTGTGGTGATTTGCCACCTCGTAGCTTGAGGCTCTTCGACCGTGTCTCGCGTTCCTTCCTATATAAGAGCAGGATCGGCGCTGTCTCCAGTCCGAGATAATCGGCATAATTCTTGACGTATCCACGAGTATAAATATCATCACGCAGCCGCTCATAACTGCCGGCCTCGATTTGCTCGAGATACTGTTTGCGGATCTTGGTGTCGCGAGCCACTTGATCGAGGGTCAGCTTGAGCTCGTCGCGGCGTTTGCGGAAGAGATCGCCCAGCGACAGGGCGGTTTTGTACTGGTTGGCTACGGCAGGGCGCGGACGATCACTCCGCGGTGTCACCAGCATCCCCCGCTAGATCTGCCGCCGAGTTAATTAAAACCTCGCGTGGTCGAGCGCCGTCTGGCGGCCCGATGACGCCCCGTTCTTCGAGCATATCCATCAAGCGTGCGGCGCGCGAGTAGCCGACACGCAGGCGGCGTTGCAGATCGCTGGCCGAAGCCCGGCCGCGCTGCATTACCACTTCGACCGCCGCTTCAAACATGTCGTCGTCACCGCCGTCGAAATCGCCACCGCCACCACCGCCACGTCCACCGACTCGGACAGATTGCGCTAGCACTTCTTCGTTGTAAGCCGGCGCGCCAGCCTTGCGCAACCAATCAGTCACCTTCTCGATCTCTTTGGTCTCGAGGAAGACGCCCTGAATCCGTTTCGGTTTGGTGAACTCCGGCGACAGATAGAGCATATCACCATAACCAAGCAACTTCTCGGCACCGGCTTGGTCGAGGATGGTCCGCGAATCGACCTGACTGGTGGTACGCAAGGCGATCCGGGCCGGCACATTGGCCTTGATAACGCCGGTGATGACATTGACATCCGGACGCTGGGTAGCCAGCACGAGATGAATTCCAGCCGCGCGACCCATCTGTGCCAGGCGCACGATCAGCGCTTCCATGTCCTTGCCAGCCTGACTCATGAGGTCGTTGAGCTCGTCGATGATGATGACGATATATGGCATGCCTTCGGTGCCTTTCTTGCTGTTGTACTCGGAGATATTACGCACCCCGTTGTCCTGCAAGAGCCGGTAGCGGCGCTCGGTCTCGGCCACCGCCCATTTCAGTGAGCTGATGGTCTTCTCCAGCTCGAGGCCGGAAATCACCGGCGTGAGCAAATGTGGGATATTGTCGTACTTGGTCAGCTCGACGCGTTTGGGGTCGACCATGATGAATTTGAGCTCGCTGGGCGCGTTGCGATAGAGCATGGTGGTGATCAGGGTGTTGATGGCGACGGATTTGCCGGCCTTGGTGGCGCCAGCAATCAGGACATGTGGCATCTCCTCGATGTCGGCGATGACGATGTTGCCGGAGACGTCACGACCGAGTGCGAAGGCCAGCTTGGATTTCATCGCTTTCATCTCGTCTGAGGCGAGGATGTCGCGCAATTTGACGATGGCAGCTTTCTTGTTTGGTACCTCGATGCCGACGACTGACTTGCCGGGAATCGGTGCTTCGATCCGGATGGTCTGCGCGGCCAAGGCGAGAGCCAGGTTGCGATCCAGTCCGGTGATTTTGTTGAGCTTGACGTTGCTGGCCGGCTTGAGCGTGTACTGGGTGACAGTCGGGCCGATGTTGACGTCCTCCATGGCAGCCTCGATGCCGAATTGACTGAGGGTGTTCTGGATGATGCTGACGTTTTCTTTGACATTGCCGGCATCGGCGTGCGAAGTCAGGCTCTCGAGCAAGTCAAGCGGTGGCAGTTTCCAGCTAGCGTCGCCCGAGATCGTCAGTGCCTCGGCTTCTTTCTGATCACCGCCCTTCTCGGCTTTGAGGGTGCCGCGGATCGGCAGCTTGGAGTTCAGGCCGGCGCTTGGGTCGTTGATTCGGACACCTTCGGTGCCGTCTTCGCTCTTCTTCCAGAAGATCTCACGGACTTTGGTCCAGACGGTCTTGATACGCGTGTTGGCGGCGATCACCAGACAAATGAGCAGCACGGCGATGAGGACGATGACGGCGACTGGCTTATTGAGCACCGGCAAGATGCCCTGCGAGATACCGTAGCCGACCAGACCGCCCTGCTGTTTGAGGCTGGCCAGGACGAAGCTGCCACCCGGTTTGCTGCCCATGATGACGCCGAGGATGCCCGACAGCGCGGCGAAGAAGCCGACGAGTCCAAGCAGATTATTGCGTTTGAAGGCCAGTCGGTCGGGCTGGAAGAGCACCCAAGCGACCAGCACCAGCGCCAGAGGGAGCAAGTAGGCCGACAGGCCGATGAGCGTTTTGAGGAAATTCAGTGAGCTGCGACCGAGCGATCCGGCCACGCCGATACTGGCCAGCAAGACGAGAATCGCCAGGGTGATGAGTACAATTGCCGTAATCTCGCGTTTGGCCTCGGTGGAGAGCTCAAAGCGCGGCTGATCGAGCTGCTTGTTGCCCCGTTTGCTCGATTTACGTGCCGTTTTTTTACGCTTTTTGGCCATAAGCCCTATTATAGTGGTCCGGTCCGAAGCTGGCCAGACTGTTTATAGTGCGCGATTGCGATTGGAGAAGATTCACCCTCTTCATGTTAATCATTATAGCATCTATGGTCGCGTATGTCAATCGAAACGCTTAAGCTTATCTTCAGCCAAAGTGTTTATGCTCGAAAGTACGGGGTCGGTCACAGACGGCCCCACCCTACCCTCGCGTAATTTGTGGGTGCAGCAGCAAATCTAAAAGCAAAAAATCAACTCAGATGTGAGTTGATGGTAATAATCTCAGAAGTTTGATAGTGAGGGAGGTCGATTGGATCGACCTCCCTCACTTTGTGCCCGCTATTGGATTCGTTGTCGTCGGCTAGGCCGCGGACTTGGCCTTTC
>Ga0265338_10005017_pt1 | contig 17492 bp, 18 predicted proteins | sample 42126metaG_FD_193579 | JGI IMG/M metagenome (GOLD analysis project Ga0265338, IMG submission 193579) | Rhizosphere microbial communities from Carex aquatilis grown in University of Washington, Seatle, WA, United States - 4-21-26 metaG | ecosystem: Host-associated > Plants > Roots > Rhizosphere... | reverse complement strand
TTCAAGCGCGAGGTCGTTAAAGGGCTGGCGACGCATGAGATCCTCAGCCGGGTGCTGGCGAACCAGATCGATATCAAGGAAACCGTTCGCGATACCGGTGTGCCGGTTAACGAGGAATACTCTGACCCGTATGTGCCGGTGGCAGAAACCACTGGGGCGATGGTCACCGGGGACATGGTCCTGGACGCGGATGGGGATGTAATTGGGGCGAAAACTGAGGGCGGGGCTCCGCCAGCTACGCCCAATGGACCATTGACTACGGAGCCGGAGCCAGAGCCGGATGGGGAAGAAGAGCTGCCTGAAGGCGGGACTCCGAACCTCAAGAACCGGGCGTCGGACGCGGCCAACAACGCGATCGCAACGGCGGCGGGCGAGGACTTGTCCCATGTGCTGGAACGGCTGCAGGCGATTTCGGAGATTGAGGACGATACGATTTTTGAGCGGAGGCTCGGTCAGTTCCTCGCGGATTTCCCCAAGCTGCAGAGCGATGTGCTGAAGGACTCGGCGACCGAGCGGGCGCTTTTGCCGATGCTCATGAAGGCGTTTCTCGAAGGGCTGAGCAAGGGAGCAAAGGGCGGAGGGCAAGGGGCAAAGAGCAAACTATGAAGCCAACTATTTTGAATCGCGAGTTTCAGCATCCGGCTGATGGGTGGTATCAGATCGAGCCAAAGGGGGAGCATCCGAATCGGCCGGCGGGGATTGTCCAGGTGATCGATGACGAGGCGGCGACGGCGATCGTGAACCGGTTTAATGCGGACGCGGCGGCCGGAACTCTGCGACATGGGCACGAGATGCTGATCGACCATGAGCATTTTGCCAGCGACGCGGATAAGGAATCGCGGGCTTATGGCTGGCTGGCTGAGTTGCAGAACCGCGAGGATGGAATTTACGGCCGGGTCCGGTGGACTACCACGGGCAAGGCGGCTGTGGATGGCGGGGATTACCGATTTTGGAGCACGGAGTATGACCCCAGCGACCTGGTGCCGGTGAAGAATAGGACGAATGCGGCCAATGCGAGCAAGGGGACTTATGTGCGGCCGACCAGGCTGGATGGGCTGAGCCTCACCAACATGAACAACAACCTGGGGCAGAGGCCGATCACGAACAGAGGCCAGAGCAACGATTTACGCCGCGGCGCGGATGCGTCGGCGGCGGGCAAACAAGAAAAACAAAACCAAAGGACAATGATGAAATCAGTAGCAACGAAGCTTGGTCTGTCCGCCGAGGCGTCCGAAGAGGCAGTCCTGGCGGCAGTGACCAGCGTAATGAATCGCGCCGAGACGGCCGAGGCGTCGCTCGGGCCGGTGAAGAACCGGGTGACGGAATTGGAAACCACCAACCAGGGTCTCATGACCGAACAGGTGGACGCGCTCCTGGACGCCCACGGGGTCAAGGAGGAGAAGGTGCGCAATCGGCTGAAGCCGGTGCTGGGCGCGCTGAAGAATCGCCAGGAGCGCATTGATGCGCTGGGCGATTTCGGGTTCAAGCTCGGCGAGGTGAATCCTGCCGCCACCACGCAGCAACGCAAGCTGCACAACCGGGACACCAAGGCGCCGGACGATGCCGGCGGCGCTGGGGATACGGCCGCGGAGAATGCGCGGGTGATCAAAATCCAGAACCGGGCGTGCGAGCTGCAGAAGCAGATGCCGACCTTGAGCACCGCAACAGCCTACACGATGGCGGGACGGGAAATCAGCTAGAGCTGAAATGCTGAAACGTTGAAATCCAAAACGAACCAAAAGCTGAAATAGAATTATGAACGTTATTTTAAATCCTGGGCAGAGCGACACTCGGAAGGGTGCGCGGACTCTGCTGGCGACAAGCGACCTGACGGGCAAGGAGAATTACTTGCTCAAGATCACCAATGACGGCGGGGTGGCGAAGTTCGCCTTGCCGGCGGCGGTGACGGACTTCGCGGTTTTCATCTGCGCGAGCGGAGATGTGGCGGCGAACGATAACTCGGCGGAGGCGCCCGGCGTGGATGAGAATTGCCGGGTGCTGCTGACGGGGACTTGCAATCCGGGCGACCCGCTGTGCCTGGACCCCAACAACTGGGGGAAAGTGTACGTGCCGGCGGGCTCGAGCGGGGCCACGAATGTGCTGTTTGTGGCGGAGGAGGCGGGAGTGGCCGGGCAGCTTGTCCTGTCGCGCCGGGTGGGACCCTATCCGAAGACGTTCTAAGCGCAACAAACGAGAATGGGACGGTCGTCCCTTACCAATAACCAAAACCAAATAAGGAAGTAACAATATGGCAGAATCACGAATAGCGCAGTTGGCGACGAGCCCGCTGCTACAAAACTTCGCCGTTACGGCGAGCCAAAAGGCAATCCGGCCGGTGGGTAACTTCATCGCGCCGATTTGCGAGGTGCCGGACTTGACGTTCCGGTACAAGAAATACAGCGAGGCCAATCGGTATCGAGTGCCCCGCACGAAGCGGCAACCGGGCAGCCCGGCGACGGTGCTGGGATTCAGCGGCGATGACGCATCGCTGACGCTCGAGCCCAATGCGCTGGATTTCCCGATTCCGAATGCCGACCAGCTTTCGGATGAGGGCGCCCAGTTCGCCATCATGGAGGCGCAGGGGGTGCTGGCGGATGCCTCGGCGCTGGCGCTGGAGAATGAGATCGTCTCGGCGGCCCAAACATCCGCGCTGGCCTCCAGCCTGACCAAGGCGGTGGATTTGACCGATGACTCGGTCGACCCCATTGCCATCCTGGACGACCTCATCCTGGCGGTCGCGAAGGCGGCGAAGAATGGCGCGCCGGTGAAAATCCTGTTCGGAACGACCAAGTTCAAACAGTTCCGGAACAACAAGAACGTGAAGAGCCGCTACATCGTGGCGGCCGGCGGTGGTGCCGGCGGCAATGCCAGGGTGGGCACGGTCTCGCCGACGATCGAGGACATCGGCGGGCTGCTGATCACAAATCCCGAGGTGCAGCTATCGATGATGGTGATCGACACGAGCGCGCCGGGAACGGCGGAGAACATCCAGTTCCTCCTGGACACGGTGATCATTGTGTTCGCCAGCAACTCGACGCCGAACCGCATGGACCCTTCGTTCATGAAGACGTTTGCGCGGATGGGCGGGTTCTTCCGCTCGGGCTCTTACACCACGGTCGACCAACGGGACCAGGTGCTCAAGATGGACTGGACCACCAACCCTCAGGTCACGAACACGGCGGCAGTCGGGGCCATCAAGTCCTGAACGCTAAAGGCTGAAACCAAACATTAACCGGGCGCCGGCCTGGCGGCTGGCGCCTACTTCCAAAAACGAAATGAATATAAATCTACTGAACAAATTCACGGGCCGCCTGAAGGCGGGACTCCGAACGGGGCGCCTGGCGGCGTTCTCTCTCATCGAGATCATGGTTTGCATTGCCATCATCGGTTTGCTGGCGTGCCTCACTTTGCCGAAGGCGCGGGCGGATTCGCAGGGATATCCGCAGACTTACACCGCGCTCACAAACCTGCCGAGCATCGTGAATATCACTACGTCGAGCAACCAGACGTCGTGGATTCCGTTGCGCATGGGGCGCGGGCTGGGCCTGCAATGGCAATTCAACACGTCGTCTCCTGGCACCAATACGCTGGGGAATTCCGGCATGTGGATTTGGCCGAGCGTGGACGGCACGAATGCCGCGACGGTGGCGCCTTGGGTTTGGACGGTGGCGCAGACTAACGGCACAACCACAACTACGGCCGCTACGAACTGGACCGGGGATCAACTGGTCGGATTCAGCGCGCTGCTGGTGAGCACAATGACCAACTCATCTCCAACGGTGACACTGACCAATAAGGGGGTGCTGTCCAATATTCCAAATCTTTAGCGCGGTCACGTGCGCGCACCGAGCAGCTCTCCCGGCCGCTCGGTGCAACCAATAGAAAACAGAATAATCCAACCGACATGAGCGAGACCTGGGTCAGTTTTGTGGATGAGGACGTGTTCGCCAAGAAGGCGCCCGAGCGGCTTACGGTCGTGGCGATCAAGCGGCGGGATGACCTGGCGGACATCTGCGGCCAGGTGGCGAGCCAGATTCGGCAGGCGTACGCGTTCAGCAATCGGGACCTGGGCGATGACGGGACGATTCCGGATGGACTCAAGGCCCGGGCGATTGCGATCGCGCTGTGGCGGTTTGTGACGGAGGGGATGCCGAAGAATCCAGCGCTGCAGACCCGTGAACGCGGGGACGCTTATACGGAGGCGACGAAGTTCCTGGAGCAGATTTCATCGGCGGAGATTGGGAAGGTGTCGGCTCCGGCAGTGGGCACCAAGCATCGGAGGTTCCGTCATTCGGATGAAGATGGGGTCTGAAAGCGAATGGATTTAACCACACCAGCGCAGTTTGTTGAGGCACTGAAGAACCTTCAGGCTAAGGGGATCATGCCGACCAACTTGGATAGCGCGCAGTTGCGGACGCTTGCGGCGGCGGTGCGGAGGCAATCGATTTTTTCAGCGGAGACGATGCAGACGGGCTACCTGGGGGATATCAAGGATGCGGTGGAGAGCATCGCTAATCCCAAACAGGTCCTCCGGCCTGGTGAAACCCAGACGGTGACTGAGGGGTTGAATCCAGCGACGGCCAGGGCGCGACTGCAGTCGCTGTTGCGCGACACTTACGGCTATACGCCGGCAGAGGGCATCGCGGGGACGATTAAGGATTTGAGCAGCTCAGGGCGGATTGACCTGGTCGTGAAGACTAACGTCGAGCTGGTCCAGGGCGCGGGCAAGTTCATCCAGGGGAATGCCAACCCGGATGTAGTGGACCTCTATCCGGCCTGGGAGCTGGTGCGCTACGAGGAGCGGGACAAGCCAAGGGATTGGGAGCAACGCTGGCGGATTGCGGCGCAGACGGCCGGAGACGCGAAGGCGTTGGCTTGCCTCGAACAGACAGGGCGGATGTGCGCGCTGAAGTCGTCGGGGATCTGGCAGGCGATCGGTGACGGTGCCGGCGGCTACGAGGATACACTGGGGAATCCCTTCCCCCCGTTCGCGTTTCGCTCTGGCATGTGGTGCGATGATGTGTCGCGCGATGAGGCCACGGAGATGGGATTGATGGAGGAGGGGGATGAGGCGGAGCCGGCGGAGTTGGATTTGGCCAGCCTTTTTTCAACCGCGAATTGACGCTAATGAACGCTAATCTCGACAACTCTTTTGGTGGGGTAGTTCTGCTGGTTGGTGACGTCTCAGCATCAAGGCTAGAGCGCCATATGCGTGCTTGTGGGAGGGTGCTGCTCGTTGATGATGCCATCCTTTTAAAGGATCTAACAGTCGCTGGGCCCGTGAAAGGACAACCAAGGTTTTTGCGCGAGGTGTTAGAGGAGGCTGATGCTAAGCGCGAGCGCAAGCGGCTCAAGAAAGCATCCAGGCTATGAGCATAGCGGCAATCATCATACGCGACACGGCGACGCCTTACCTGGTGGACTTGCTGGGGGTGCTGACTCCGCAGCGGATGGCGGCTGCCATTGGGCCTCGATGCGCTCGGTTCACACAGCAATGGCTGCGCGGATTGGGCACGAATGAGCGCGGGTGGCCGACTACGAATTTCTGGGCGCGGGCAGCCAAGTCCACTTCCTGGGCGCCGGTGCCTGAAGGCGCGTTGATTTCGATCAATCAGATTGGCGTCCGGCAGCGCTGGTTGGGTGGAAGGATTGAGCCGGTGAACGCCAAGGCGTTGGCGATTCCGATTTCGCCGGTGTCATATGGGCATGTGCCAGCTGATTTTCCGGGCCTGTTCCTCCTCCGGACGAAGAAGGGGGCATACCTGGTGCAGCATGGAGCCGGTATCGGCGCCGCGAGCAAGACGGCCCGGCTAAGACAGAGGCTGGGCATGGGCGGGCACGCTATGAGCCGGGCGGATGCGTCGCTGAACTTTTTGTTCAAGCTGAGCGCAGGGGTTAACCAGGCGGGTGATCCCCGGGTGATGCCGTCGCGGGATGGACTGGCGTACGAAGCGAAGACTGCCTTGCTGGCGGCAGTGCGGACGACTGGAGGCCGAAATGGGTGACATTCGCGCAGTCGAGGAGTTCCTCTTTAATGGGCTATTAAGCTGCGATTTATTCGCTCCTTACAACATCGTCCTGGAACGGAAGTTTTTGGCGCAATCGGAGATTGAGTTCAACGCGATTTGGCAGATGCCGCGTGTGCTGAATGGACCATCTGGCATCGGGATGTATGTCGAGATGCCCAAGCTGCAGGTGCCGAAGCCGAACTCGCTGCAGCGCAACCTGGTCGCATCCATCGCGGTCATCGAAGAGCGCAACATCAATATGACCGAGGGCGTTGGGACCGGGATGTCGTCCGAGGACTTGGCCGAGCTGGCGCTCGACTTCATGTTTGGCTGGATAATGGGGCTCAGCTCGGGGCTCACGCCGGAAGTAGGGGCTGTGACGCCAGCTACTGATCTGGTTCAAGCGGAGGGCCTGGTCAGCTATCGCGCGAGTGTGTCAATGAGGCGGGAGCATCGGGCTACGGCGCGGTGTGATCAGCCGACAATTACCGAGGGGCCGGCCGGGGTTTTCACGTTGACCAATGGCGCCGCGACTCCGGATGCCAATATCTATTTCACGACCGGGACCGATCAGGGGGACTTAGGGCTGCCGGGGAAGGCCAATACTGACGCGGTGCAGTACGCGGCGCCACTGGTGCTGCCGGCGGGGTCCTGGATTAACTGGGCGGCTTGGAGAGGGGATAGGCTGCCGTCACATATTTCCGTAAGGAGTATTTCATAATGCGTAACCGGAGCAAAAACAACCAACAGAAGTTAACGACGAACACGAAGGAAAATTATGCCAGCTCTTGATCTTAGTCAGATTAATGTCGGTGGGCCTTGCAAAATCACGGACGGGGCCGCGGTGATTTATACCGAGGGGGATGTGAAGCTTGAACCGGTGCCGACGTACCGGGGCATACCATCATCGGTGGGAGGTGAACAGGATGGGACATTGGTCGACCTGGTCTACAAAATCTCGGGCGTCGCGAAGCCGGTATGGACCTCGGCGATCCGCGCGGCGTTGCTGCCGAGCGCTTATTACAATTTTACAACCACGGGCGCGCGGCTGATTGGAGCGGCGAACCGGGCTGTGACCATCCTGGGCGCCGATGGGGAGCAATACGCGCTGACGCGGGCGATCGTGACGAAGATGCCGAATTTGTTCCTGGGCCTAGGGAAATCCCTGTTCGACGGCTTCGAATATACGGCGTTCATCGGGCAGGGCAAGGCGGTCACAGATGCGGATGCGTTTTACACGCAGTCCACTGGTGTGGCTTGGAGCCAGGCGGATTATCCGACTACTCACCAGGAGGCGCTGTGCCAGGCGGCATGGGGCGCGGTGACGGGCTGGAGCGCGATGTTTGCCGAGGAAGGGTTCACGCTATCACACGAGCTCAAGCTTGAGCCGGTGAAGCAGGGGAATATCACGGTGGATTTCCGCGTGAATGGCTACCGGGCGATGTTCGCCTATAAGCCGCAACAGCCGACGTCGGCGCAGCTACTGACGGCGCTGGGCCTGCAGGGGACAAGCATGGGCATCGGGACCAGGCTATCGTCGCGGGCGAATGATTTCGTCGTGACCGGCAGCGGGATTTCGGTGACCGGCAGCTCGATGGCGCTGAATAAGGGGCAGTTCATCTTCGACGGGAAGCTCAACCGGCATGGGGAGTTTGGGATGATTACCGCCTTAACCACGCCCGGGAACAGGTTAACTCTGGCCTGATTTATACAGGAGGAAACAGAGAGAACAGAGAACACACCAAAACAAAAAACATTATGGAAAAACAATTGCAGGATATGGCGGCGGCTCTGGCGAGCCTCGAAACGCAGGCGGCAGCAATGCTCAAAGATCCTTACCACGGTCGGTCGCCGCATGCGGGGCCGCTGCGGTCGCGGATTTTGGCAGCGAAAGAATCCATCGAGCATCACGCGGCTTGGGTGGCAGCTAACCCCCCAGTGAAAGAGGCAGCGCCGGCTAAGGCTGGTTAGAGACTCCTCACGTCGTCTCCAACAAGTGAAGATCGAATACAGAACGCCGGCGGGGACGGGGAGTTACTCCGTCCTGGCGGATGAGGGGTCGACGACTGACCGCATTAAGGGGTATCAGCCGCGGCTTTCCAAGCAACCGCTGGTGTCGCCGCTCTTCCAATCTCTCGCGCCGCTGGTGGCTGACCTGGGCAATGGGCTCTGGACTTTGTCGTTCGCGGTGGACCGGGTGCATGCGAGTGCGGATGCGGCGGCGCTGTTTATCGCGACGCACGCGGCGACGTTCAATGTGGTGGGGAATTTCGATCTAAAAATCACCGTGGGAGGGCAGGTGGTTTACATGACGGCTTGCGTGATGACGGAGTTTACGCCGGATCCGCACTCAGACCAAAGCACGGTGTGCAAGTACGGGTTTATGGGAGGCGGTTACACGAACACGGCGCCCTAAGCGGGAGAGAGAAGAATGAAGAGAGCAGAGAGGAAAAATATGAAGATGATGCGACGAATGGGAGTGATGGGACTCATGGGGCTGATGGGAGTGGCGACGGCGCTGGGGCAGGTGGCCACGCCGATACATATATCAATGAGGGAATGCACGGGGAGCTCGCAGAATCGCGCGATTACGATCATGTCGCTCGATGGACCGAGGGGGTTCTTTGGGACCAATATCGTAGACTCGCCAGCGTTTACGGTGCAGCCGGCCGGCGGGGTGGCGGATACGAACCTGGTGCTCGGGAATTACAGGTTCACGTTTGCCGGCAGCTCGGCGGCGATGACGATTTTTTGGCCGGCTGACCCGACGATCACGAATGTGGCGGACTCGAGGCTCAGGACAACTGGGATCGTGCAGATATTCCAACTCACGAACTGGACGGATTTTGCGGGGTCGGCGGCGCGGGCGGGGTATGCGACCAATGCGGGGTCGGCGGCGACCGCGGTGAGCGCGAGCGTGGCGACTTATGCGACGAATGCGAACTATGCGACTAATGCGGGGACGGCCGCTAGCGCGGATACGGTGTCGGGGGCGGTGAGCAACTCGCTTTTGCCGGTAGTGGTGGGCAGCAATAACGTGACGGTGGTTTCCTATATTTTAGGTGGAAAGACTTACTTTTTCATTTCTTCGGCTGCGGGGGGCAATTCGTTGACCAATGGAGAATCGGGGGTCGTGCTGGATGGCACATTCACTGGGACACTAACGGGGAATGCAACTACTGCGACTACTGCGACCAATGCGATTCATGCGACCAGCGCGGACAGCGCAACCACGGCAGGCTCGGTTTCGGCTGGGGTTTCGAACGCTTTTTATTCGGTGAGTAATCCGAGCAGCTACGTGACGGCTGCGGTCACCAACGGGCTGGCTTCAACCGCGTACGTCAATGCCGCGACGAATGGCCTCGTCACAGCGGCGGTGACCAATGGTCTGGCCACGATCGCCTATGTGAACGCGGCGACGAACGGGCTCAGCGGCGGGGGTGGTACAAATGGCGGGATACCATTGGCGGCGGGGACTAACGTCACGGTGGTTCAGTCGGGAGGGACGAACATCGTTTCTGCGGTGGTGTCGCATGCAGAGGTGTCGAACACAACTAATGGCTTACTCAGTGCTGCATATCATTCAGCCTCAGAGTTTCAGTCGGCTTTGGGCTACATCCCGGCGACCAATAGCGCGGCGGGAATCAACGCAGCGCTCGGAGCGGCGGCGGTTACGAATGCGCAACATGCGACCACGGCGTCGGGGATGTCTGGGGCTGGGCTGACTGATGGGACTGTAGGCACCAACAAAGTTGACTCGACATTTTTCAACTTGCTGCTCGGCGGCAGCGGGGTCACAGCTTCGGGATCTAACACTTTCAGCGGTGTGAATATCATGACTAATCCGGCCAATGTGTTCGCTGGGGACGGATCGGGGTTGACCGGCGTGCATCCGTTTTTCCTGGGCGGGATGTCGATCACGAATTACGGCGCGGTGCCCTGGAAGATTTCCGGAAACGCCAGCGTGACTAGCAATTCTGTCACAGTGCAGATTTCCGATGGCAATTTCACGACCAACGATCTCGGCAGCGGAATTAAGATCAAGGGGGGAGGCGTCTACGGTGGTCATGTGTCCGCTGGGCTGGTGGTGTGGCACGATGACGTGATGGGGATCATCACCAATATTGTGGATTCTCAGCATGTCCAAATATCGCAGATTGCGAGCAACACGGCCGGGCCACTGGTGGCAGTCTGGGGTCCGGATAATGCGTTGGCGTTTCAGGCAGCGAATAATTACATGGCCACAAACGGAGGGATCACATTCATACCAGTCGGACGCTGGGGTATCGTAGGTAGCCGACAAGACCCAACAAACAAGAACGCAATCTTGATAACGCCAAACATCGCGCAATACGGTATGGTACCGATTATCTCTTACGAAGGGGTGGCAATGATTGGGATTAACGATTGGGCTTTTGATAAAACTCCCGCGACCTTCTCCAGTATCATTGAAGTGTGTAATAACGATCCGGCTTGCTCTGCCTTTTTCAAGGTTAATGGAGGACCAGCAAACGGAATCAACGGCGGACCTGGAGTGTCGTGTAAAAATATCGGGATCATTATGCCAGCCAATCCTCAAATGGCATGCCTGGATCTGCAAGCGGCGGCGACGGCCAAAATTGATGATTGTTACATCGGCACGGACTCCGACGCAGAACCTAGAAACACGAATGGCGTTGGAGTGTTGATGCCGGGAGTGCTTAACCAATGTCTAGGGAATGGGAGGCTGTACAACACCCTTCTGTCGGGGTTTTGGACCGGCGTTAAAACGACTGAGCATCAGATATACAGGTTTTGCGCTTATGCTTGCAAGGTTGGATGGGAAGTTGACGGGAGTAACGCTCATGATGGGATTGTGGTTGATGATTATTTCGCCATTGGGGTTACGACGAACATTTTGGTGGCCGGTAATCAGCCCATCGTGATTAACAAGTTTTTCACTGAGGGAGGAAAAAATGCGGATATTGGATGGGACAGTGCGCAGATTGACCTCTACGACCCGGCGAACAACGCGAGGGGTATTGTCAACTTCGGGAACAACAATACTTCCGACGTGATGTATAAGGTTGGAGGGGCACATGTGCGGGTAAACATGATTAACGACGTTTCCCAGTTCACGCTTTTGGAAAAAGCCAATCCGTCCAGCTATATGACTTTTTTTTCTACCAATGCGGGTGGCGTTGGTCATTCACGCGGCGGGGTGAGGCTCGGTGGCAACGGCGGGGAGACTGCATGGTTCCAGTTCCGGGACTACAGCGACAGTGCGGATAATTATTGGTTTATGGGGACGGGCCGGAACTTCGGGGATGGGAATACGGTAATGATGCAGATTGCGTCGAGCGGTTCGTTCCACATGAACGCATTTAGCAGTTCGGCGGATTTGCCGCTGATTTTCGAGGGTGGACACTCTGGCACGGCGTGGCTGATGTTGAGCAACGGTGGAAATGCGACCGTAGCTGGAAAACTGACGGCTAATGGCGGGCTTGCCGGATCGCTTAACGCGACGAACCTGACAGGAACGGTGGCGATGGCGATGCTGCCGAGCGGGGTGGTGACGAATAATGCGCAAGGGCTGTCGCTTTGGGGCACATTCACTGGCACGCATTATGGATGGGTGCGAGCGGTGACGCCGAACGCGACGAATGTGGTGATCGAAACTGCTTCCGGTGGTCCAGCGCTCCAATACGACGATTTGCACGACAGGTGGTTTGCCTCCGGTGGGTTGGGAATTAGCACCCTGTTTGATCCTAACGGCACGGAGATTACCTCGGTCAATGTCGTGAATCGGGAGTTGGGGGATTCTGTCGGGGGGGTAGCACTGGAATGGAATGCTCGATTACTGGACGATGCGTCGTCGCAGACGGCGTTTGACTGGGCTACGACGAATCTGACGGCTGCGCCTGGGCATCGGTTTGCGGGAGATGCCGGGGGGCTGTCCAATGTCGTGGCGGTGGCAATCAACGCGACCAATGCCGCTCCGTCGAGCGTGACGGTGGGCACTACCGCGCCCGACCGTTGGCTAAAAATCACCAACAATGGCACGGCCTTTTTTGTGCCGGCTTGGATTGCGCACTGAGCCGGGAGATTAAGAGTAAGACGACGATTAAGAGTAAGATCAAGAACTGGGGCGGAGAATGGCTGATACGCGAGAGTGCAAGATCCTGATTACTGGCGATGCGACCGGGCTGACGGCGGCGTCGGGGCAGGGCGCGGCGGCGCTGAAGGGGGTCGAGGAGGCGACTAATAAGGGCTCGGAGGCGGCGGAGAAGCACACGACACATTTGCATGCAATGCACAAGGTGTTCCACGCGCTCAACGCTAAGCGCTGATTATGCCTGACGAGACAGTTGACATTTTGCTGCGGACGCAGGGGGACACTGCCGGCGCTGAAAAGGTGACCGGGGCGGTGGACGAAACGACCGCGGCGACCCGACGTAGCGTGCCGGCACAGGAGGAGGCCGGGAAGGCGGCGGAGAAGCATGGATCGGCGCACCGCGAGCTGCACCGGCTAATGCACCAGGTGACGGAGGAATCTCCGATATTGGGCCTGGCGATGAGGGCAGTGTTCTCTCCACTCGGAGCTATCATCATGGGGGTGGTGATGGCGATCCAGTACTACAAGACGGCGATCGAGGATGCGAAGAAAAAGGCCGAGGAGATGGGAAAAAAGGCATCCGAAAGCTTCGGGGACATGAAGGAGTCCATGCACGATGCCCACGACGAGACCGAAAAGCAGCAACTGGCTTTTGACGAGTGGACCAGGAGCTTTGACAAGTCAACGAAGGCGGTCAACGAGGCATTGGACTTGGAGATGGTAAAGGTGAAAGCCATCGCGGAGCAATACGAGAGGATTTTGGCGGCAAAGAAGGATACATCCATCGCGGAGGTCAGGGAGAAGTTGCGCGAGGGGAAGATTTCTCCGGAACTGGCGGCAGTGCAGGAGGCTGGCATCGAGACGGCTTATACGCGCGATGTGAGGGGCGCCAAGGCGGGGGCAATGGCAAAGGAGAAGACGGAGACTGAGGCGGCGCTGCGGTCGATTAAGGACCAGGAGGCCGCCTCCAGAGCCAAGGCCGAGGCGCTGAAGACTGAGAGCGAGACGGAGATGGCTTTACAGAAGGATCTGCCAAAGCGGATAGCCAAATTAAAGGAATCGGCGCCAGAGCTTGCACAGGCTTATGCGGAAGCAAGCAGCAAGGCGGAAGGGATTCCTGAGGTGACCAACCGGACTTATGGATTTGTGGGGGCCAACCAGGGGACGCTAGACATTGCCAATGCACGCAAGCGCAAAGCGGAGGAAGAGGCTAACTTGGCCAAGGGGCTAGTGGACAGCAACCGCGAGGCCACCGACAGGGCTGAAAAGGCGCTAAGCGCTCTGAACCATCAGCATGATGTACATGTGGCCGCGTTAAACGCTGCTGAGGCTAAGACCAAGGACCTCGACGGGCAAATGGAAGCGCTGACCAAGCACTTGCAGTTGCTGGAGGTCCAGGTCAAAGCCATAAATGATGCAGCGCCCGCGATTGCGGCACAGGAGAAACGGCAGGCCGCATTAAAGATGATGGGGCAGGGGCAAGGCGGGTTGATTGAGGCATCGGACGCTGCAAGGCAGGTTCAGGAGGGCGAGGCGGCTAAAAAGCGGGCGGCGCTCGGTTACCACCTTAGTCCGGAGGAACAAGCAGCAATAGCGCGGGAGTCCAGAATTGACCCGAAGGTCGTGGCATCGATCACCTATTTCGGAGACAGGATAAATGAGACGTTCGGACAGATCATGGCGGGATTTCATGCTCCCATGCAAAAGAACGTGGCCGCACTGGTGGCGCTATCGACCGATGTGGCGGCGATGAACGCAGCGATGGACAAAATCCTAGCTGAACGGAGGAAGGAATCGCAGGCTTACCCATACCGGACGATGCCAGGAGGGAATCCGTAGGCCATGGCGGTGACCTACTATACGCTGGAATACGATGGGACTGAGCAGACGTTCCAGGATTGGGGATTTGCAGCGCCGATGCAGCATCGACGGGACCAGGCGCCAGGGGGATTCACGGTGCGGGTGCCAGGCATAGCTAACCTGGTGGCAGATCCTCCAGTGCCGTTCAAAGGCCAGGTAATAATCCGCAAGGGCCGCACGGCGGGATTAACGGGTGGCACAGTGGTGTTCCAGGGGCGCCAGACCACCGACCGGATTACCGCCAACAGGTCGCCGGCAAACACCCTGACGTTCAGTGATGCACTGTGGGATCTCGCCAATACTCCTTATCAACAATCATGGTTGTTCAAGGCCTCGGGAGTTGCGGCGGCGACTAAGCCATTTTCTCGGCTGGTATTGATGCACAATTATGCCGACCGGACGGTGCATGGGGTGCATTACGCGGCCGGGGCGCTGATTCCCAATGGGGTGCAGATAGAGGACATTGTGAATTTTGCGGCGACAAGCTGCGGGGTGGCTTTGCAGGTCGGGACGGTAGATCCTGTCATGCCGCTGACGTACTACCCGGTGCGCGGGTGCTCGTGCTTGTCCGCGATTCAGATTTGCCTCAAGCCCCAGCCGGACGCGACGATCTGGATTGACCATAGTACTACGCCGCCGACTTTCAACTGTTTTGGGGCGGCAAGCCGCACGCGGGTGACAATACATTATGCCGCGTCCCCTTTTGGAGATGTTGATTTCTCGCCGCGGCCGGATTTACAGGTGCCACAGGTGGTGCTCCAATATCAGAAGGTGAACCAGGAGGGAGATACGTCATGGTCCACCCAGGCCGACGACAGCTATCCTGCGGACGGATTTGGAGGAGGGCCAACGGGCGGACTGGCTGTCGGGGCGCTGGTGGTGCCGATAGATTTGCGGGGCGCGCGCGTGACGGATGTGAGAGTGACGGCCGCAGCAATGCCGAGCGCATCGGATTTGACCAGCTTTGCGGCTTCCGGGACCTGGTGGACGAAGAAATATCCACGATTTGCCGACACGCACCGCATTAAGAATGTGACGATCGTTACGACTCCGACGACGCTGAGCATTAAGGATGATGCGGGGGCGGATGTTGATCTGGCAGATTGGCCAAACGAGCTAATCGAAGGGCCTGTAAACCCTCTATGGATGCGCAACGACTCGAGCGACACAATCGACACGAAATGGGTGACAGTGAAGGCGGGGTTTACCTATGACGAGTTTGATGTGTATTCGGGGGTGGATCGATTACATTCGAAGGCTGGCGTGGCAGGAAGCTCGGGCGCGGTCGCGCTGCATCCTCACGAGATTGCGGTAAGGGTGAGGCTGACCAACTCGGCGACCGGGACGATCGTCTATAGCTTCATCAATGACGCTGGAGAGACGGCTCCGACCGGCCTGGCGCAAGCCATTTATACAGCGCTGCATCCGCTCCAATACGAGGGGTCGGTTACGATTAACGAGAACAATACGCAGGGGATGCCCAGCGCACAGACGGACGTCGACACGAAGCACAAGCTGTGTATCTCCGGCGGCAAGGCGGAGTGGGCAACCATGGACGCGACGGTGCGTGGCGTGGACATCGATCTCACGACGGGGGCCACGACCATAACGGTAGGGCCGGCTCGGCATCTTTCCGCCAGCGATTACGAGGAACTGCTGCAGTTCTGGCGGTTCCGCTCCGTTGTCGAGACACCACAAGTGCGCATTGACGCAAATTTCTCAGCGGGGTCGATGCAAGGGGGAGGAGCTGGCCAGGCGGAGAATACCGCGACTGCAGCGCAGATGAATTCGCTGCATACGGTGGCCGGAAATCAGACGGACACGACACCAGGGATTGGAACGGTGACGAACTCTGCAGGGACGACCTATATTCAGCACGATGGGCAGAACGAAGCTATCGTCCTGATGCGCGTCGGGCAGCACTTGGCGGGCGACGGGGTTACTCCTCTTGCGCTTGACCATACGCACACGAGCCCGGCCGAGAGCGACTGGCCGATCATCAGCATTAGTCTTCGGGATATGGCGGTGCTGCTCGGAGCTGGAGCGCTCAATCGGACCATGCAGTTGAGATGGTTCTACTTCAAAGATGCGAACGATTCCTGTTCGAGTAAGAAGATGATAATTCTCTCAACCGCTCCGGAGGCCGCATGAGTGTGCCAGGTGGGGCGGTGTTCATGGACAATTGCTGTACGTGCGACAACCTGGCCGTCTACCAAATACACGTCACGCTTTCGACGGAGATTTTCACGCCTCCGGGAGATGACCCAGCGCTTTACATCGCGGCAACGATGGCCGCGGCGAGGGCGATCGCGATGGGGTTCGATTTCACGGCTACACCGCCGGTGCCATGGGTGTATTGGACACCGGGGGCAGGTGGCCCCATTATTCCGAAGTTTTACTCACTTATATATGCTAACGGAGGAGGGGAGGGCTGTCCTGGATGCACAGACACCCCATGCCTCGGTGAGGATAGCGCGGACTGCTACTGCTGGATTCCATCGCTGAGCGTCGATGTTTCTCAATTTCAATGCCGAAGCACCAATCTTGCATACGGCCCAGCATCCGTAATGCAGGTTACTTTGGTGGGGGATTCCTGTGTCTCTCCTGGTTACCCGAAATACTGGATAGACGTGTCCCGGACCTGGTTTGTCGGCTACTCGACCCTCTGCGTTAGTGACAGGGAGTCAGCGATGGACGCCGACCAGGGCTACCCCGACACGCAATGCGACCCGCGCGGCGCGCTTGCGATCCCGGTGACCCTTGTCTCATGCGGCACGCAAACCGGCTCGACGGCTGGGTTTGGCGTGGATCCGCCGGCGACGTTCACCCCAAGTTCTATTTTATCGACCTACAGCGTTGAGACGCATTACGCGACGGTTTGGCTGAACGACGGGAGCCTGAGCAATACCACATGCCTGGACTGCACATGCCCATGAAGACGCCAGCCAGGATCTCACTCAAAGAAGCTGAAGCGACGGGGGGAAGGGCCTACGCCGAAGCGCTGAGGGCCTCGGCCAAAGTCGACGGCGATTGGGCGGTGCTCGACTTTGCCGACCTGATGCCGGTCATGAAGGCTCATTTTAAGCCTACTAAGCCGTTTTCCTTTCCTCCATTGACCGTTCAGGCCAAGAACTTCGTCGCATTCGCTGGCAGGACCGCATCGCGGATTGGGGCGAATGCCATAAAGCTGGTAAAGGGGGATAAGCCAGACCCGATCCTCGTTCCGGCGGAAGTAAAGGCGGCGCGTCAGTTGGAATGCACGGGAGGGGCTGGAAAGGCGCCCTGCCCGAACTATGAAGGCGGACGCTGCAGGCTATGCGGGTGCGGGTTGGATATGTTGGCTAAGAAGCTAGCTTGGGCGACCTAGCGGTGCCCGGATAACCCGCCCAAGTGGGTGGCCTGGAATGGGCCATTAACGGGCAGTTAATTGGGGGTTGGAGTACCGGTACATTTGGCAGTATTTCTAGACGGTTCTTCTCAAACCTTTTCAAAACCTTCCCAAACCGGCCGCGCTTTTACAAGATCAGCAA
>Ga0265338_10005016_pt1 | contig 17495 bp, 11 predicted proteins | sample 42126metaG_FD_193579 | JGI IMG/M metagenome (GOLD analysis project Ga0265338, IMG submission 193579) | Rhizosphere microbial communities from Carex aquatilis grown in University of Washington, Seatle, WA, United States - 4-21-26 metaG | ecosystem: Host-associated > Plants > Roots > Rhizosphere... | reverse complement strand
GCAAGCGGCAGCAGGGGTGCCTCCCCGACCTTCCGATTCTCCAGAAGAACGAAGGACTCCTCGGCCGCACGAAGGGAGAGCGCCTTGGCTTCAGGGTCGTCGACAGGATTGGACCTCGCAGGAATGTCGACATAAGGGCGCTCAAAAAGACCTAGGGCGACCTTGACGCGGAGAATCCTCCGAACCGCGTCGTTCAGGCGATCCATTGGCACAAGGCCGGAGCGAACCAGGCGCGGAAGGCACGGCAGATAGAGATTGCTCTGCATATCCATGTCGACTCCGGCCAGAAAGCTCTTGCGCGCCGCCGTCGGTTCATCGTTCGCAACGCCGTGGAGCATGATCTCGCGGATCGATGTCCAGTCGCTCACAACAAAACCCCGGAAGCTCCACTCGCTCTTCAATACCTGCGTGAGCGTGAATGCGTTGGCGCTGCAGGGAACACCATCCAGCGAGTTGAAGGCCGACATGAGCGTTCCCGCGCCCGCGTCGACGGCGGCGTGAAACGGGGGAAGATAGACGCCCCTCAGGGTGCGCTCGGAAATCTCCGTTGTGTTGTAGTCGCGCCCTCCTTCTGCGGCGCCATATCCCACAAAATGCTTTGCGCATGCAATTATGGAGGACGGATCGTCGAGGCGTGTTCCCTGGTAGCCCCGGACGTAGGCCCGAGCAAAAGCGCTGCCGAGATAGGGATCCTCCCCGGCGCCCTCGGCAATCCGGCCCCAGCGCGGATCACGCGCTATGTCCACCATCGGCGAAAAAGTCCAGCGAACGCCCTGGCTAGAGGCCTCGATTGCGGCCCGGCGCGCCGTCTGCTCGACCAAACCGGGGTCCCAGCTCGCCGAAAGGCCCAGGGGGATCGGAAAGACCGTGCGGAAGCCGTGGATCACATCCAAGCCGAACAGAATCGGAATGTGCAGCCGCGACCCCTTGATCGCCATCGATTGATAGTCGTTGGTTTCCCGGGCGGCTACGGCGTTAAAGAGGCTGCCAACGAGGCCCTCCTTGATTAGCTCATCTCCGTTGCTTACGATTCGCGCAGGCCCTGTAAGGGAGCCGACCGACAGCTGGTTCAACTGACCAGCCTTCTCCTCCAATGTCATCTGGCCGAGCAGCGCCTCAACGCGGGCGTCCGCATCACTGGTGCCGATCTCAGCGGCTCGGACGCCAAGCCCGCCAAACGGCGCCCCGAAAGCTAGGAGGAAGCCAAGGGCCAAGAAAGGTGAAAGGCGTTGGTGTGTATTCATATCGATTCGGAAGGCACGAGCAGCTCGGGAGCCTTTAGATCGATCGGCTGGCGCGTCAAGCGGTGTAACCAGAACCGACCGGCTCCTGTGCAAAGACCCACCTCCCAAAGTCTCTTTTTGACAACATTTGCATTGCAACCAAAAAGGAATTGTAAGGTGTGTCCACACTCCGAACTTCGCACTCCACCCATGCGCGTTTGCCTATTGGCCTCACTCTTGATAGGTTCAACCCTGTCCGCCGCCGAGCGCGGAGCCACAGAGTCCGCCTACGATCGCCACGTGGTCTTTGACCAATGCCTCCCCGCTCGCTTCTATTATCGCAGCTACGGATGGGTGACGGCGCCCTCGTCCGTTGACCTGATCGCAGGGAGAATTCCCCTGGATGCGGAGCATTTCCACGTACCGGCAAATTCCCTTCGTCTTTCCTGGAAATCCTCCACCGGAGGCGATTGGCGCATGACGCTCAAGACCCGATCGCGCTATGGCCTCGTTGACGATTTTGACGGCGACATGCTCACGCTCTGGTGCTTTTCGGACACGGGGCTCACTGTGGACCAAGCACCCCGAATCCACCTCGAAGACGCCGACACCAACGGCACCTTCACAATAAACCTTCTTTCCGGGCTCGGCGTGCTGCCGGCGGGAAAGTGGGTCCAAGTGTGCCTGCCGATCTCGAGTTTCCGCGCGATCTACCGAAGCACAGACGACGACAAGTTTGAGCTGCGCCATCTCGCGAGCGTGGTTTTTGAACAGGGACTCGACGACGGCAAACGCCATACGCTCTATGTCGACGATGTCCAGGTCGGCTGGAAGAACGCACCAACGCAGCCGGCGCCTTCTGAGCCGTCCTCGCTCGAGCTGACCGCAGGCGAACGACACTTTGATCTGAAATGGGCGGGAGATCCGAAAGGTTCCATTCTCAGGTACAAGATATACCGTTCACTGGACGGCGTTTCATATTCGCCGGTCGGAAGCCAGCAGGGAGACCTTCACCGCTATGTGGACTTTGTCGGCAAACCGGGCCAGAAGGCCTCTTATAAGGTGAGCTCCGTCTCGCTGGGCGGGATTGAATCCGGCCTGTCTCGGATGGTCTCAGGCGAGACCCGGCAATTCAGCGATGACGAGCTTCTCACAATGGTGCAGGAGGGTTGCTTTCGCTATTATTGGGAGGGCGCGAATCCAAATTCTGGCATGGCGCTCGAGATAACGCCCGGAGACAAGAACTTGGTCGCCGTCGGCGCCTCGGGCTTCGGTATAATGGCGCTTCTTGTCGGAGCGGACCGGGGGTTCGTGACTCGCGAACAGGCCGCCCAGCGCCTGTTGACGATCACGCGCTTCCTGGCCGGCGCCGACAGGTTCCACGGCGTATGGCCGCACTTTCTCGACGGCCGCACGGGCAAGGTCATACCGTATTTTGGCCGTTACGATGATGGTGGCGATCTCGTCGAGACGGCGTTTCTGATGCAGGGTCTGCTTACTGCCCGGAGTTATTTTGACAGGGAGACCGCCTCAGAGCGTGAAATCCGCGAACGGATTACCGGACTTTGGCGGGGAGTCGAGTGGGACTGGTATCGCCGTGAGCCCACGAGCGACTTCCTCTACTGGCATTGGTCGCCTGATCACGGTTGGTACATCGGCCATCCCCTCGTCGGCTGGAATGAGACGATGATCGTCTACCTGCTGGCCATCGCCTCGCCAACCCATCCCGTACCGGCAAGCTTATATTACACGGGCTGGGCGGGCCAGTCTGCCCTGGCGGTTCAGTACCGCCAGGACTGGAGCCGCACCACGATCGGCGACCATTACACAAACGGCAGGGAGTTCTATGGGACCAAGCTCGATGTCGGCGAAGGCTCGGGGGGAAACCTCTTCTTCACCCAGTTCTCCTTCCTTGGATTTGACCCCCGCGGCAAGAAGGATCGATTCAGCAACTATTTCCGCAACAATCGAAACCTGGCGCTGATAAACCGAGCCTATTGCATCGAAAATCCCCTGCACTTTGAGGGCTATGGCCCAGACTGCTGGGGACTTTCCGCGGGAATCAACTCCGGCGGCGGCATGCCGCAGCCCAGCGCGGACAACGGCACAATTTGCTGTTCCGCAGCCCTCGGGGAATTCCCTTATACGCCCAAGGAGTCCATGGCGGCGCTCAAGCACTTCTACCGTGATCTCGGCGCCAGAACATGGGGAATATACGGCTTTTACGACGGCTTCAACGAGACAGAGAGCTGGTTCCAGCCCGTGTGGATGGGACTTAACCAGGCCCAGATCACGGTAATGATCGAGAACTACCGGTCGGGCCTCGCGTGGACGAATTTCATGGCTAATCAGGAAATCCGCTCGGCGCTTGACCGGATCGGCTTCATTCCGGACAGCGATCCGGCCCGCTGAGAGCCCTTTCGGACAAGGCTCGGGCGCCTGATAACGTTTGCGTGCTCGGTTATCCAAAGAGTCCTGTGTCCGAGCTAAATTGGGCTAAATGCGTTTTTTTTATTGCCATGACAATGTTGTCATAGATCATCGCCATCGCTTCTTAGTTCCACCCCCCATGTGCGCCTTGAGAACAGGTTTCGCGCACTCTGTTAACACCCCCAACCTTACCCTCCCAAATGCAAACACCACAAACTAGCAGATACACGTTGGCCATCGTGCTGACGCTCGGCCTGATGGCGTCTTCGAAAGCGCAGACGGCCCCGGCAAGTGCCCCCGATCAGACCGCGCAAACCCAGAGCCAGGCCGCCAGCGAGGAGCCCATAGTGCTCAATACCTTCACCGTCGATACCTCGACCGACAAGGGATACGTGGCCGTCAACTCCCTGGCAGGCGGGCGAAACAACACCCCGCTTGCAATCACGCCCACGTCGGTGTCGTCGCTGACCGCGGTCTTCATTGAGGACCTGCAGCTGACGAACGCAACGGATGCGCTTAAGTGGACCATGAACGCGATTCCGCAGAACTTCGCGCCCAATGTCGGCAGCGGCAATCAGTTCAACTCATGGGCGACGAATCTTCGCGGAGCTGGCGCGGGCCCGCAAGGAGGCACCCCTCCAACCGTGAACTATTTTCCGATGAACGCTGTGAAGGACTTCTTCAACGTCGACCGCTTCGAGGTAGACTTGGGGCCCAACTCGATCCTCTTCGGCGTCGGCAGTCTGGGCGGCGTGACTTCGGCTTATACCAAGAAACCGCGCTTCGACAGCGACTTCACGGAGCTCGACCTTGTCGTCAACAGTTTTGGGGGTGCGCGCGCGGTGGTCGACAGCAACACGAGGCTCTCGATCCTGAAGAAGAATGACGTGGGGATCCGGATAGACCTCCTTGCCGACCACGACGAGGACTGGCGCAAGGCCGATCTGATCAAGAACTACGGCGCGTCGATAGCGACCACGTTCAAGATCTCCGACAACACGTCGGTGCGGTTGGACGGTGAGCTCTTCGAGAGGATCAGCCCTCAGTTTGCCGAGGATATGACCGACCACTACTCGCAATGGGACGGCAAGACCGCCTCTGCCACTTGGGGCGCGGCCCCGACCGGGGGCACCGCGAACACGCAGAGCATGGCCGAATGGGGTGGCCCAAATTCCTTCCTGCTCTGGATTCCGTCGCAGGGCACGCTGCAGAATTGGGGAGCCGGATACTCAGGCACGGGGCTTTCGGACGGACCCTATTATTCGTATGCCGTCTTGAGGCCGTCCTCATACGGACTCGTCGGAACAAATCAGACGGTGCCCGGGCTGCCGAGCAGGGATTTCACAGTCGGCCCGAAGGACGGCGACAACACGATGAAGTATTACACCCTGACCGCCTACATCGACCAGAAGTTTGACGAGCACTCCGAGCTGGAGCTGTCCGCCTATCGTTTCGCGGACACAGAGGTGTCCAAGTTCTTCGAGTCTCCATCGAACGCCGAGGTCGACATCAACAGGCAGCTGCCAACCGGGGCGCCGAATCCGGAATTCGGAAAGCTCTACTCGGACATGTTCCTCGACAAGCAGCAGCAGGATCATTCCTGGAACGAATTCCGGGGCCAGTTCAATTACCACTTTGAGACCAGTATCTTCAACGTTCCGGTCAAGGAGTGGCTCAGCATCTCCGGGGGCGTCCAGTTCCACCTGCTTTTGACGCGCCAATATATGGCCAGCTACGCCAACAACTATCCCTACCCGTGGGACGGCTCGAACTGGACTGAGGACATGCTTTGGGCGCGCGAGTATTGGGACCAACCGAACACGTCAATCAACCTGCCGACCCAGGTCAACGGGCACCCCATCACCTTCCAGGCCCTTCCCTTCAACTGGTTCGACCACGACCTGCAGGAAGAGACCAAGTACTATGGCGGAGTTTCGCAGACGCGCCTGTGGGACGACCGGCTCAACTTGACGCTGGGCGCACGCCACGACGCATACTCGAACGACCTGCTCCAGAGTGTGCGGCCGCCCTTCGGCCTGCCCTATCCCCAGGGCCACAGCTTCGAGGATGCGTCCGGAAACACGTATTCTGCCGGCGTGGTGGGCTTCTTCACCAAGACGCTCGCTGCAACCTACAACTTCTCGGAGAATTTCGCGCCAATAGGCAACGGCACGGCCCCGAGCCTGTCAGGCGTCGCGTTTGGTCCGGCGACCGGCAAGTCGAACGAGATCGGCCTGCGCTTCTCGACCGACGACGGAAGATACTACATCACGGGCGACTATTATCAGGACAAGGCTCATGGCCGGATCACGAACGACGGCATCCCGATCCAGGGTATCTGGAATGACTACTACAAGGCTGGTGGAACCGCGACGGACGTGGGGCAGGCCGGCCAGATTTCGGGAACCGCGCCCAATCTGGCGACCCAATTCAACTACGCCGACACGGAGGACGTTAAGGACACCGGTTATGAAATCTCCGCCGTGGCGAATCCGACGCCGAACTGGCGCTTCCAGCTGAGCTACGCCATTCCGAAGTCGGTGACGGCAAACGACCTGCCGGGCAGCCGGGCATATTTTGCCGCGCACCTGACCGAATGGTCCGCAATCGCGAGCGGCGGCACGACCCTCGACGGTCAAGTCAAGCAGGACCTGATCAACTCCGAGACGACCCTGGCCAACACTTCGATTTCCGCAAACAACCAGGGCACCGTAAAGTCGACGTTCAGCGTCGTCGGGGCCTATACGTTCACCGAGACAGCGGTCAAGGGCTTGACGATCGGCGCGGGCGCAACGGCCCTAGGCGAACAAGAGACGTCGACAGGCGGGACATTCTACTCGCCAGCCTACACGACCTACATTGCCTTCCTGAAATACGTCACCGTCTATGACGTCGGCGGCCGAAAGTACCATGTCACGTACCAGTTCAACGTGGACAACCTGGCCAACAACCGGAACCTGGTCTTCACGGGCTACAATCAGAGCGGGACAACGGTGCAGGGCGCGGGATTCTACTACCTGGATCCGCGCAAGTTCTCTCTCTCAGCCGCATTGAAGTTCTGATTCCGGGACTCCCGACAGAGGCACGGATTCATCGAAACCCAGCCGAAGGCACCTGCCGTCGGCTGGGTTTCTCGTTGAACGGGGCCTGGCCCGGTTCAGCCTAGTTCGAAGCCCGCATTCTGGAGCCTGTCGGCGCATTGACAATCAAAGGGTGCGGCTTCTTCCCCATGGGTGCAGAAGAGCGATCTGGAAGAAAGGAACTGACGCCTCGCGGTGCCAGATATCGTTGCCTGTTCCGCTCCCTGTTGGTCGTTGGAGGCCCTCTTGCGGCCCTCCTGGCGCTTGAAGGGGCCCTGCGGATCGCCGGGTTCGGGAGGCCGACCGGCCTGTTCATCTCGGATGACGTGCCTGGTTACTACCGCACCAATCCAAATTTCGCGGCGCCGTTCTTTCCGCCTCGGTTTGACATCACTCCACCCAATTTCCGCATTGCCCGGCACAAGGAGCCCGGTCACCTGCGTATCTTTGTTTTGGGAGAATCTGCAGCCCGGGGGACACCTGAACCAGGATTCGGAATTGTGTCTCAGATGGGGGTGCAGCTCAGGGCCGCATATCCAGGCAGGCAATTCGAGGTCTACAATCTGGGTATCGTCGCCATCAACTCGCACGTCATCTACCAGATTGCCCGGCAGGTGGGTGATCTTGAGCCGGACCTTCTGGTTGTCTACATGGGCAACAACGAAGTCGTGGGCCCGTATGGACCCGGATCCGCCAACCTCTCGTTAATACCCCCTTTGTGGATGATTCGGGCTTCGGTTTGGATTGGAGGCACGCGCACGGGCCAGCTGCTCCAGCGCCTGTTTGGCAGGTTTGTCCAGCCCGCGGCTAGAACACTGGATTGGCATGGCATGAGCACGTTCCAGGACCGAACCGTCCGTGGCGACGACCCGAGGCTGGCGGCTGTCTATCGGAATTATGAGGCCAATCTCAGGGGCATCGTGGGAGTCGCCTCTAAAGCAGGAATAAAGACCGTGCTGGCGACTGTCGTCGCAAACCTTAGGGATTGCCCGCCATTCTCTTCGCTGCACCGGCAGGGAATGACGGAGTCGGAGCTGAGTGCGTGGAAGTCCGCCTATGCGAAAGGAAAGGAACTCTGGGAACTGGACCAGTCTGATGCGGCCATTCGGGCCATTGGCGGGGTGCTGGACATCGACCCTCAATACGCCGAAGCCCATTACATCATGGGCCTTCTGCTTGAGAGAAAAGGCGACACGCAAGCCGCTAGAATGCAATATCTTGAAGCATTGCATTGGGACGCGCTCCGATTCCGACCGGACACGCCGATCAATGCTATTGCCAGAACTGTGGCGTCCGAGTCCGCGGGATCGGTGCTCCTGTTGGATTCGGCTATGGAGCTTGGTTTCGACCGTGCCTCTGCCGCGATGCCGTGCGGCAGAGAGATTTTCCTTGAGCACGTGCACTTCAATTGGGAGGGCAACGTGCGCATGGGGCGTATGCTCGCCGCAAGTTCCGCGGCCGCGCTATTCGGGCGGGGCTTGCCTCCGGGCAAATGGCTCGACGCCGAAGGCTGCGCGAAAGCCGTTGGGTACACGACTTTCGGGCGCCTTCGAATGCTGAGGCAGATGGACGCTATCCGCGCCAAACCACCGTTCACGGACCAGCTCACGTTCGGAGAGGATCAGGCACGATACCAGCACGAGATCGACCTGGCGGTGCGGGAGGCGACTTCGGAGGCGGGCCTCGCGGCGGCGCACCAGCAGCTGGAGAGCGCCGTCAAGGTCGACCCGGAGAATCCCAACCTTCTGCTCCGCCTTTCGGAGGTGCAATCCCAGTCGAACCGTCCCGACAGGGCGCTAGTATTGACGGAAGAGATCCTGGAGCTCGTGCCGCGCACCCCGGAGCTCCTTGTACAGCGCGGCAGGGCGCTTGCGTCGCTTCAGCGGTACGAAGAGGCGCAGGCCGTGATTCTGGAGGCCCTGCGGATCGACCCATACAACCTTCCAACCTATACGGCCTTGGTGGACGTTTTGAGGAATACGGGCGATTTCGAAATCGGCCGGAAGGTATTCTTGGCGGCACTCGCCGCGATTCCCGACAGCGGGTTTGTCCGTCTCTCGTATGCCGACCTCCTCTTCTTCCACGGCGACAGGGACCAGGCGGTTCAGGAATGCCGGTCTGTGCTGGCTCGCGAGCCCGGCAATCCCGACGCGCTCCGCCGCCTGGTGTCCCTCTTCTCGGGCGAGGGCCGGAAGGAGGAGGCCTTCTCGCTCATGTCGGAGGCTAGAAGGACGCAGCCCTTGAACTTTGAGAACAACCTGGCGTTGGCGAGGATCTACGAGGAGCGAGGCGACGCCGAGCGCGTCGCCGACTGCCTGCAATCAGCCGCCATGAGCGGACCGGCAACGGCCCAGGCCCACATCTACCTCGCCCGCCACCTCAGCAAACTGGGCCGTTCGGTCGAGGCGCTCGTGGAGTTAGCCCGAGCTAGGCGCGTCGCAATGCTGATGGGGGACCCGGATCTGGCTGCGCAGATATCCGCCACGATTCGTTCGACGGGGAATCCCTAGTTCGCATTGGGCTCGTTCTCTCGCGGCCCGAATAGCGCAAGATAGGGTGCGAGCCTGCCGTGCTCAAAACTGTTTTTCGAACCCTGCTTATTGCACTTGTTGATTCGAAACCGGGTCAGGGAACTTCGTAGACCTCAACGAGAGCGATACCCGAGTCGCCATTCGCACCTGAGATTTCGGCAGAGTAAGCCCCGGGTGGCAGGGTCACCAGAATCGCCGAGTCGTTGCTCTCGCCAAAATTCCAGGTGAACGCCCCGACCGAGGCGGCCGCAGCGGAGATCTGCGGGTCTCCACCCCAGGCGCTGTTGCTGGCCAGCAAAGTGGCTCCGGAGTACAGTTGCAGGAGCGGATCGGGCAGCGTGCCCGTCAGTCCAAACGGAATGAGGGCGGGTCCCGAAGCCCTTATCAGGACTGTCTTGGACGTTGAGCCGCCTATCACAAACCCGGCGATCAGGACGTTCCCACCCGTGCCGACCATCACGCGGGCGGAGATATTCACGATCCGAGGCTTGGTTGGCGTGTAGGTGCCCGCGGGAGTGTCGTCGTAGACCTCCGCCAGCGCCACGCCCGTATCGCCGCTCAGGCCGGATATGCTTGCCGTGTACGGTCCCGTGGAAAGGTTTTGCAGAAGGGCTGAATCGCGGCTCGACACGTTGGTCCAGGGAAACGCGCCCACGGCTGCAGCCGCGGCCGAAATGGGGGAGGCGCCGCCCCACCCAGTGCTGATTCCAAGCAGCGACGAACCGGAGAAGAGCTCGAGCTCGGGGTCCGAAAGCGTGCCCGTGACTCCGAATGGCACCAACGCTGGTCCCGAGGCACGCACAAACAAGCTCTCTGAACCGGTGGTGCCCTGCCCTCCTACAGCAAAGCCGACGATCAGGATGTTTCCTCCGGTTCCGACGCCCGCCCTACAGGAAATGTTGACGAGCCGCCCGATGTCCGGCGTGGAACTCACGGTGAGCACCGCGACATTGCTCTTCGTGTTTCCTCCCAAATTGCTCGCCACACAGTCGTAGTCTCCTGCGTCCGCCGCGGTGGCACCGTTCACCACCAGCGTGGGGCTCGTGGCCCCGGAAATTGGAGCGCCGTTGAGCTCCCACTGATAGGTTGGCAGCGGCGCGGCGTTTGCCGCCGAATTGAACACGACCGTGGATCCTGCTGCGATCGTCTGCGACTGGGGCTGCACGCCAAAGACGGGGACCGCGGTGACCGGGTTCACGGTGAGCGTCGCCGTATGGCTGGTCACGGAGCCGGCGGAGTTTGTGATGACGACCGTGTAATCTCCGGCATTTCCAACCTGGACCGATGAAATCGAATACGTCGAGCCGGTCGCGCCCACGATAGGCGCGCCGTTGAACTGCCACTGGTAGCTCAGGGGGACGGTGCCCGACCCCGCAACCTTCAGCGTCACCCCGGAGCCGGCGTTGACGGTCTGGCTGGCCGGCTGCGATGAGATGGTTGGGGCTGCGCCCGACGGGGCTGTTGCATTAATCGTTGTAGTACCTGCTGTTACGTTTCCAGATCGATTGGTGTTCTCCCATCCCTCGACCGTGAAATTGAAAGAGCCGGTGGCCGTGGGAATCCCTGAAATCGTCAACACGCCCTTGACCGCGGTCGCATCGCTAACGACCCAGAGATTCCCGACCAAGGTGGCGCCCTGCACGGTGATTCCAGGCGGAAGTGTGTTGGTGACGTCCCACGACTTGGCAAACGTCACCGCGACGCCCGCAACCGTGATATCCATCTTAAAGAACTGCCCCTCCGACACGTTGGCGGGAACTGCGACATCCGCGATAAGGTATGCGGGGCTCGAGGTTACCGTTGAGGCGCCCGCCACAGAATCGATTGCACCCAGGGCGGCAATCGACGCGACGGCCGCCTTTAGGAGGGCCGCCGCCGGGGACTCCATCGCATATTCGACGGAGGCCGCAGCAATCCGGACTGCCGGTGACCGCTGGAGGAGGACAGCAAGGAAAGCTGCGGACAGCCGGAGCCGCTCGAAGCGGGAATATAGTCTGAACATTTGAATCATTGGAGAAATCCTGTCTAATTGCACCCGCAGCCAGCGCCCCCGACGCCGCGGCCGCCGGCCGCAGCCTCCCGTGAGAAATAAACATGTTCTATCATCTCGGTCGCGAGGGGGTCGCGGTTCGGGTCCATCGTCGGATCCGCCAGCAATCCGCGCTCCCAGGGTTTCACACGAACGGCGCTCACCGTGGCGCAACCGGATAGGGCGCCGGCGGCGGAAATGAGGGCTACGACGAGGAGAATCTTGGACGAGGCTTTCATGACTCCTTTTCTGACAAGAGAGACTCGATCTCCTTTCGAAGAGCCTGTTCCGTCGCAGCGCCGTGGAATCCCTGGTGCACGAACCGCACCCGTCCCGCGCGGTCGATCAGGTAGCTCGTGGGCATCGTGGGGACCTGGACGGCCCGGACGAGACTCTGCCCCTTGTCCAGGGCCACGGGAAAAGGCGGATTCAGCTTCCTAACGAACGACTCGTAGTTCGACGGGCTCTCGTCAACGCTCACGGCCACGATCACAAGACCCCTCGCCGCATACTCCGAGAACAACCGGCCGTACGCAGGGAAGGAGGCCTTGCAAGGCGCGCACCACGAAGCCCAGAAATCAACCAGCACGATCTTCCCGGCGGTCGCAGGCGGAGTTCCCCCGGCCAGGTCCGCCGTTGCGAGCGGGGGGAACACGTCACCGACGCTGACGCCCGCGCAGGCGCGGATCGCGCACGCGAACCAGAATCCAGCCAACATGAGGACGAGCCCGGCCGTTCCCATGGGACGGCGGATAAGGACGTGCTCGCCGCCTCGAGCTTGATCTTCGCTGGCTCTCGGGTCGCGCATGGCTTACCAGGAGACCTTAGCTCCCATTGTGAGGATGTTCGCCCTCGGATACGCGCTTTGGGGCGTCACCATGTCGCGACCGCGCATCGCGTAGCGGTCGTACGCCAGGTCCAACTGGAGCCATGCGCTGGGTTTCCAAACCGCCTTCAACCCATAGGTCGTTGTGAATAATGATGATAAACGATAATCTGAAGAATAAGCCGGGCCGGCCGGATTCGGAATCGTGGTGGGGATGATGTCCGTTGTGCGCAGGTCGTAATAATAGAACTTAGCTGCGCTCTGCTCGTAATACCTCACGTCGGGTCCGATCGTGAACCGCTCGCCGATCTTCTCCAGCCACGTGAGCTCGACCGAGTTCGCGGCGATTCCAAACGTGTCGCGATAGTAGCGATAATCTCCCTCAAGGGCCCCGTGCAGCTCGGGGAAGGCCCTGTTTATCGAAGCAAGTACGACGCCCGCGTTGTGCTCATCCGGCCTGTTCTCGGCAAACACGAGCGGGAAGACAGCGCCGGGGAGAATCTCTACGTTCTGCTGCACGAGCTTGTACTGATCGCTCAGGTACCCCGTCTCGCGGCTCCAGGTGAAGTTGAGCGTCACCGATGTCCTCGGATCTAGCAGTTGGGTCACGCCCGCGATCGCGCTGAGCGCGTGCTTTTTGACGTAGGTGCGTCCGGGATTGTAGAATGTCTCAACGTCGTCTTCGTGGCCGGCCACACCCGCGAGCAGTGTCGTGTTCTTCTCGTTGAAGTCCGTGAGCGAGTTGAGCGACCAGCCTCTTGAAACATAATCGTGCTCCCGGCTCTCCGAGAGCCCGGCCGAGATGTTCACTAGGCTGAACTGTCTTGAAAGATCCGCCTCCCACGCCTTCCGGTGATCGCTCAGGTGGGCAAGGGGCACCTGGTCCGACGACGCCGGGGCGGGCAGGCCGGTCGGCGTCGCGCCGGCAATCGCGTCCGTAACCGCCGTCAGTCCGAAACTCATGTCGGCACCGATGGCCTGGCTGGCAGCAAATCCCTGGGTCTGCACTCCCACACGCCCGCCCGCCTCGGTGTAATTCTCAAACTTGTAGGTGATCGAGTCCTCCGCCCGCGCGGCCGGTTTCGGGGATGCCAAAAGCAGAAAGATCGCTAGTGGTATCGCAGCAGGCCTTTCCGAAATCTTATAGTGGGTATTCGGGATCGTTTCGGGACCACGCTTGGGAAATAAGGTTCCCAAAATGTAAGAAGTAGTCGTCATTTACCCCAGGGCGCAGAAGAAATCTCATCGAGGTAACCCAGCGTACCCAAAGCAATAATCTCGAAGCCTGAAAGATCGGAAACAGGTGACCTTCCGAGATCCAAAGCATTGCTCGACCATGGCTTGTGATTTGGTGCTCAGGAAGGGACTCGAACCCTTACGCCTTACGGCACACGCCCCTCAAACGTGTGTGTCTACCAATTCCACCACCTGAGCACTTGAATCGGGGAGAGGGGCTAATCAGTGGCATCGGCCCGGGGTTGTCCAGCCCTGAAATTGGGTTTTGACGCATCCGCATACCTGGAGGACCTTCAGGGCGGCCATCGCCCCATGAAACTCGACGAAATCAAGGCAGCCCTTCTCACCTCCTATGAGACGGACGGCGGGATCAACCATCTGGATGGTGTCAACCTGCCGTCGCAGGAATCGGTAAACGAGATTTCCCGAGATTGCATGCACCTCCTGTTCCCGGGCTACTTTGAGGAGGCGAAGCTCGAGAAGAAGGATGTGCCAAAGCTTGTCGAGACCGTGCTCGCCAGAATCGGGAACAGGCTTGAGGTCGAGATTGAGAAGAGCCTTCGGTTCGCCCGCGACCCGGAGCCCAAGCGGCGCGCCGGCGTTCTCGCGGCGGAAACGCTCGGCACGCTGCCCGACCTTCGGAAGGCGATCCGCACGGACGTCGAGGCCGCGTACCAGGGCGACCCGGCCGCCCTCAGCTACGAGGAGATCATCGTCGCCTATCCGTGTGTGCTGGCGATCTCGCTCCAGCGCTTCGCGCACATCCTCTACAGCATGAGGATCCCTCTCCTGCCTCGGATGATCACCGAGTTCGCTCACGAGCGCACGGGAATTGACATTCACCCGGGGGCGAAGATCGGCACCCACTTCTTCATAGACCACGGCACGGGCGTCGTGATCGGCGAGACGGCGACTATCGGCTCACATGTGAAGCTGTATCAGGGCGTGACCCTCGGCGCGAAGTCGTTCGAGACCGACAACCAGGGGAATCCCGTCAAGGGGGTAAAGCGTCACCCGGACATCTGCGACAATGTCACGATCTACGCCCACGCGACGATCCTCGGGGGAGACACACGTATCGGCGAGAACTCGGTCGTCGGCGGAAACGTCTGGCTCCTGGAATCGGTGCCGGCAAACAGCATCGCCTATTTCAAGGCGGACGACCTTGTCATAAGGCCGCGCCAGAAGAAGGAAGCCCTGGTAGGCTACGTCGAGGACTGGGTGATCTGAGAAGAGCGCCCGATCAACGGCGCTGCCGGTCGGCAACGCCCCGGGCGAGTTCCGCCGCAAAGAACGGGCCGCGGTAGATCATGCCTGTGTAAATCTGCACGAGCGCGGCGCCCGCATCCAGCTTCTCCGCGGCGCTCACGGCACCCGTGATGCCACCCACGCCGATTATTGGGAGCCGTCCGTTTGTCGCGCGTGAAACGTAGCGGATCACGTCGGTGGAGCGGGACCCAAGGGGCATCCCGCTGAGGCCGCCCGCCTCGGAGACGCCCGAGAACGCCCCGGGTCTTCCCAGTGTCGTGTTTGTCGCTACCAACCCGTCGAGCCCAAGGTCAGAGACCACGCAGAGCACCGCGTCAATCTGCGAGTAGCTCAGGTCCGGGGCTATCTTGAGGAGTATCGGGACGCGCCGCCTCCCCGGCACGCTAGCTCGTTCGGCGTTCGCTCGCGTCACCGCCGAGAGAAGCTCCCTCAGCCGGGACTCGTCCTGGAGCTGGCGCAGGCCCGGAGTGTTCGGGCTAGAGACGTTCAGTACGACGAAGTCGGCATAGCCGGCGAGCCTCGTGAAGCTGGCCAGGTAATCCCCGGGCGCGTCATCGATCTCGGTCACCTTGGATTTTCCGAGGCTAATTCCGACCGGAATCCGCCGCTTTCCAGGGGGCGACTGGCGCGCGAGCCGCGCGGCGACCGCCTCCGACCCCTCGTTGTTGAAGCCCATTCGGTTGATGACCGCCTCCTGCTTCGGGTAGCGAAACACGCGGGGCTTTGGATTGCCCGGCTGTGCCAGCGCGGTGACCGTCCCTATTTCCACGTGCCCAAACCCCAGGGCTGCGGCGGCGGGCCACGCACGGGCGTTCTTGTCGAAGCCGGCGGCGAGGCCGACCGCATTCGGAAACCCGAGCCCGAACGCCTCGACCGGGCGGAAACATCCTGGCGACAGCCGCTCGAGTGTCTCGAGCATCCGGCAGACGGGCGCAACCCGACCCAATAGCGCCATCGCATCGACGGCCAATTCGTGGGCGCGCTCGGGATCGAGACGGAACAAAAGGGGCCTCAATGCTTTTTCATAGATCGCGCCCATGTGACACGAGCGTGAAATCCGCCGGCCAAAACGCAAGTGCGGCTGCTGAAACCCTCGTCAGGCCAATGCGTTCCGCGCGTGCCCATTCCAACTGAACCCACGGTGTTTTTGTGCTTGTTATTAAACTCCGCCCTTGCACGCTGCGGCTAAAATTCCCTGCTATTACCGAATCCATGGCTAAACCCACTTCCACGCTCGACTGGTGCATTGTTCGGCTCGGCGAAGACCACAACTGGTGGGTCTGCGAAACGAGCGATCCCGTGCGCTGGGACGTGGACGGCCTGAGCATCGTGGACCCGAGGCAGGTGGCCCATCTCATCGAGCTCGTCGACGCGCTCCGCGACTACGGATTCCAGCAGGACCTGTTCGAGGCGGCCTTCATCCCGTTCAGGATTGAAAAGGACCTCGGTTCCGGAAAGGTGCGCGTGAAGCGCGTGAAGGAGTCCATCTTCGAGTCGGACGAAAAGCTCTTCGTCCTGCCGGACATCCTCGACGAGGAGAACGGACCGTACGCCGACCTGCTCGACCATCTGACGAGGTGCCGGGTGAAGATGCTCAACGACCTCTTCGCCTTCGAGAGCAAGCTCACCGTCGACGAGGTCGAGGATGAGATCCGCGAGGAACAGAACACGCATTTCATCGAGGGCAAGGCCGTGCACACGTTCACGGAGCTTTGCGCGATCCTCGACTTCATGCCCGACGGGATCGACTCGGACGAGGAGCATCCGACGAAGGCGGCCGAGGAGGAGGACGATGACCTGCCGACCCTCGACGCCGAGGAGGAGGAAAAGCTAAAGAATGACGAGTCCCTCAAGTGGGACGAGGACGGCGACGACGAGGAGAAGGACGAGAAGGAGGACGGCGAAAAGAAGGACGACGACAGCGAGGATGCGGCGGTGGAGGAGGAGGCGGAAAAGCCGCGGCGCAAGTCGCGCGGCAAGCGCTGAGCTCCGCCCGTCCCGCACCATGCATTTCCGCCGCGCAGCGTCGATTGCCCTCCTAGGAGTTCTCGCAGGCTGCGCGACCACCGAGCCCACCGGGAAGAACCCCGTCATCCCGTCGGCCGCCACGGCCTCACAGCTGCGCCCGGGCGACAGCCTGACGGTCGCCATAATCGGGGTCCCCGACCCGTCCACCAACAGTGTCCAGATCGACGACCAGGGGATCATCAGCCTGCCTTACATCGGGACCGTCAAGGCCTCGGGTCAGACCGCGGGCGGCCTGACCCAGCTGATCCGCGAGGCCTATGTCACGAAGAAGATCTACATGTCCGTCGACGTCTCGGTGAGCGTCACGGAGCGCTACGTCTATGTCGGAGGCGAGGTGGAGAAGCCGGGCCGGATCATCTGGACGCCCGACCTGACGGCGGCCAAAGCCGTGCAGGCGGCGGGGGGCTTCACCCTCTATGCCAAGGAGGACAGGGTGAGCGTCGTGCGAAACCAGGTCCTCTACGAGGTGGACATCAAGCTTGCGCAGAAAAGCCCGTCCCAGGATCCGAAGCTTGAGCCGGGCGACTCGATCCAGGTCTCCCGTTCGGCGTTCTGAGGGTGCCCTAGCCGTTCAGCTCGGCGGCAATGTCCTTTGCAAAATAGGTCAGAATCATGTTGGCACCCGCCCGCTTGATCGCGAGAAGCGACTCCCTGCGGCACTGCGCAAGGTCGAGCCAGCCTAGCTTGGCGGCAGCGTGGATCTGGGAGTACTCGCCGGACACCTGGTACGCGGCGATGGGCTTCCTTGTCGCGAAGCGCAGCTCCCGGATGATGTCGAGATAGAGCCCGGCAGGCTTCACCATCACGATGTCGGCCCCCTCGGCCTCGTCGAGCCGCAGCTCG
>Ga0265338_10005013_pt1 | contig 17503 bp, 20 predicted proteins | sample 42126metaG_FD_193579 | JGI IMG/M metagenome (GOLD analysis project Ga0265338, IMG submission 193579) | Rhizosphere microbial communities from Carex aquatilis grown in University of Washington, Seatle, WA, United States - 4-21-26 metaG | ecosystem: Host-associated > Plants > Roots > Rhizosphere... | reverse complement strand
CGCCGGCGTCAGCTTCTACAATTATCCCTACTCCTTCGGCTATCTTTTCAGTCTCGGTGTGTACGCCCAGCGAGACGCCAAGGGGGTCGGCTTCGCCGAAACTTATCGTAACCTCTTGCGCGACACCGGCCGGATGACCGCTGAGGATTTGGTCCAAAAGCACTTGCACCTGGATATACGCAAACCCGATCTCTGGCGGCAAAGCTTGAAACTGATCGAAGAGAAGGTCGCGCGGCTTGAAGCTTTGTGATTGGCGCGCCCGGAAGGATTGCTTCGGCCATCCTGGCCTCGTCCCTCGCGGGACTCGCCTGCTGGCTCGCGCTAAATTAGCATCATGCTAATTTAGTCGCCCCTCGGTCTTACAAGGATTGCCTCGGGCTCCTGCCCTCGGGCCTTCGGCCTCGCTCGCCGAGTACGGCGAGTCTCGCGAAAATTTAGCCTCCTGCTAAATTTTTTGAACCTCGGTCTTACAAGTTCGGATCATTCGGGGAAGCCAAACAAAAAGGGGCCGGTGGCCCCTTTTCGTTTGGCGCGCCCGGAAGGATTCGAACCTCCGACACCCTGGTTCGAAGCCAGGTACTCTATCCAGCTGAGCTACGGGCGCATTTTGAGAATGGTATTTCAACGCTGAACTCTGCTCAAGCAGAGTTAGCGATCTGCCGCGCCCTGGTTCGACAAATTTAGCAGGAGGCTAAATTTGCGCGAGCGCGAAGCGCGAGTCCGCAGGACGAGGCCAGGATGGCCGAAGCCCTCCCAGGTACTCTATCCAGCTGAGCTACGGGCGCGCATTTTGAGAATGGTATTTCAACGCTCAACTCTGCTCAAGCAGAGTTAGGCGATCTGCCGCGCCCTGGTTCGACAAATTTAGCAGGAGGATAGCCCGAGTCTATTTGGTGACAGTGCAGACAACCGCGGATTCGCAATCGACCGGCACGTCCAGCTCGAGATATGTAGTTCCACCGGCGTCGATGCCCGGCTCGATGCCCACGCTGTCCAAAATGTCTTTCACGTCGTTGATTTGATCGTCAGTCGCTTTAAGCGGAATTGTCGCCCCTGAGAGCTTGAAGGTCTGTTCAATATACGAAACCGGCGGGTGCGCTCTTTCAGTAATATAACCGCGGATGTGCAGCACGCCCGGTAAGTGAATTCCACCAATTACTGTGTCAATCGCCGTAGCTTGCTCACCGTGGAACGTGATCGTGGTCTCTGCAAATACCGTGGTGGCGCTCATTAAGACTGCGAGAATTAAGAGTTTCATTTGGAATCCCCCTCTTTAGGTTGGATTCATATCGCGAAACGTTCGCGGGCGTACTGAGTTCTGCCTATGTCTGAGATACAGACTGCCTATAACTCTGCTTACGCAGAGTTACGTGCGCGAGCCTCCGCCACGCGAACCGCCGCCGCGGCCGCCGCCACCACCGCGTGAGCCGCCACCGGACCGGCCGCCGCCCTGCGCGGGCTGCGCCTTGGCCGGTTGCGATTGCTGTTGCTGTTGCTGTTGCGGCGCAGGCGCTTTCGCTTGGCCCTTGCTTCCGCTAATTACAAATTCTTCCGTCAAAGGCTGATAATAGTCGGCAGCTTCCTTCATCTCGGGCGAAGTCGTTTCCGGCCACGACCAAATCTCAACTTTGCAACCGCGCGAGCGCATGTACCACATCAGCGGCAAGAAGTCCTTGTCGCCACCGACGATAATCGCGACGTCGATTTTTTCGGCCATTGTCACCGCATCGATCACCAGGAAAGTGTCCGCGTTTTTGGTCGGGCGCTTAATCTCGCCACCCAGGGAATGCCAGAAGTTGGTAAACTCCGTAGAAATCTCTTTATAGATCGGTTTGTAATACAGAATGCGGATGATCTCGCGGTCACCCACGTGCGCCAGCAGCTTCTTATAGTCCGTACGGCCCTCGTGGTGCTTCAGACTCGACATTTCGATATTCTCGGCATCAACGAAGATCGCGACCTTTTGAAACAGTAAATCTTTGGGTTTGCTCATAGCTGCGGCTCCTAGGTAGTCTCAAAACAAGAATAGGCTGCCGGCCCGAAAAAACCAATCTAAACGAATGTGTTGTTACCGTTTACAACGTCTGATTGCGTGCCGAGTCCAAGGCGGTTTCGACCATTTTAATGACTCCCAGCAGGCATGGAATTCGAATTGGTAAAAGTCCGTCGACAACCAACCTCTAAGTGGTTATCGATAGGACGGAGGAGCTGCGCCGAAGGCGCGAGGCTCACCGTCCAAATGGGCCCTGCCAAAACCCATAAGAACGGACCAAATTTTATGGTCCGTTTTTTTTTACTTTTTCGAGTGCTTTGACGTGATCACGGTCTTGATATTTCCGCGCACGCTAAAGTCGCCAACCACTTCGATGTCCCACGGATCGAGCAGCTTGACCAAGTCATCGAGAATGCGGTTGGTAACGTCCTCGTGGAAGATCTTTTCGTTGCGGAATTGGTTGATATAGAGCTTGAGCGATTTCAATTCCACGCAGAACTTGTGCGGAACATACTTGATGTGAATGGTGGCAAAATCGGGAAAACCCGAGCGCGGACACAAGCACGTGAATTCGGGACACGTGAAATCAATCGTATAACGGCGGACCAGAGTGCGATTTTCAAATCGTTCCAGTTGGTTATTACGAATGGCTATTTCGCCGTAGAGCTCTCCATTAGAGCCACTTTCTGTCGACATGTTAGACACCTTTAGAGAAATGTGATGGCTTTCAGTTAGCACTTCCAATATTGGTCAGCAATGCACCAAGGCTTGCTATGCGGTGCGTAATACGGTACAAATACTGTATGTCTGTGGGGTTAGCCGAACTCTCATTTAAAAACGTCCGTCTGCCGCTCCTGGCGCTGGTGTTCGTCGGTGGCCTATCCGGCTGTACGTCGGCGACTCCAAAGGTGGAGACCGAGAAAACGGCGTCGTGCGAGACGGTCGACTGGTATGAACTCGGCCGCCGCGACGGTTCTCAGGGAACCCCCACCAACAAACTCTCGAATCGCCAAAAAGAGTGCGCGAAGGCCGCGTCGCCTGACTGGGAAACGATCTACACCAACGGCCGTAACGCCGGTCTTGTTGAATTCTGTGATCCGAAGAATGGGTACGAGTTAGGCCGTATGGGCGTGGCCTATTACTACGTGTGCCCTTCGACCGTTGAACCGGCCTTCTTGACGGGTTATCGCCAAGGGCAGCAGGCGCGCGAGCTCGAATTGCAGAATCAGAAAATCGATGAGCAGATCGATCAACTTGTGCAAAAGTTGACGGCGGCTGAAAATCCGAACGAGAAGCAGGAGATCACGCAGCAGCTCGAGGAGCTGAAGAAGTCTCGTGCGAAGAACGATCAAGAGTTAACCAAAATCATCACAAAATAATTAGCGCTTGAGTTTCTCTGTCAAGAGGGCCTCGGGATTATCGAAGCAGCGCAGGTAATAGTTCGCGAGGACTTGGCGTTTCTCCTCTTGGCTGAGGAGGGCGCGGTCGCCTAGTTTCTTCGTTTCCGTGTGAGCCTTGTAGAAGATCAGCGCCGCCGCCACTGAGATATTAAAACTCTGTGCGAATCCAAACATCGGGACTTTAAATCTTCCGTCCACGAGACTGCGCATCTCCGGACTCACGCCATCCTTCTCATTGCCGAGGACAATCGCGGTGGGCCTCGTCCAGTCGATCGTATCGATGGAGTCATGCGTATCCAAATCCGTCGCCCAGATCTGGTATCCCTCATGTTTTAAATCGTGCACGACATCCGTGGCGCTCTTATAGGAGCGCGTGTCCAGCCACTTCTCCGTCCCTTTGCTGACCCGGTTGGCGGCCTTGAACCGAGCTCCCGGCTGGTCAACGAGGCACATGCGCAAAAAACCAAACGCTTCACTTGAGCGCATCACGGCGCTGACATTGCCTTTGTCATATATATTTTCGAGCACGGGCACGATATGTAGTGAGCGGTGCGCGAGGACTTCATCCAGCCGCTTCGCGCGCTCCTCGGTCATATGCTGGCCCAAGAGCCGAATGACCTCTTCAGCCTCAATCTTAAGGTCGCCGACGTTGAGCCAATCGCTCCACGTTATCTGCCAGCGCTTGAATTCTTCGGTGGACTCCATGCCCCGCAAGCTAATATAGAATGTCACTATGAATCAAGTGGCGGTCATCATTCCGGCGTTTAATCGCGGCCATGTCCTGGTCCGCGCGCTCGATTCGGTGCTCGCACAGACATTTGAGGACTGGGAAATGGTCATTGTGGACGACGGGTCGACCGACGGCACCGAAACCATGGTCCGTAAGTGGCTTGAGCACAAACGTCCTACACAGAATATACAGTTCGTTAAACTCGCCAACGGCGGCGTAAGCCGCGCCCGCAATGTTGGAGTCGGTCTCACGGCCGCGCCCTGGCTTGCCTTTCTCGACTCCGACGACGAATGGCTGCCTGAGAAGCTGGCCTTGCAAATGGAACTGACGCCGCACAACTCACTCATTCACACCGGTGAAATTTGGATCCGCAACGGTGTTCGCGTGAACGCCATGAAGAAGCATGCCAAGACCGGTGGCCGGGTGTTTGTGGCGTGCGTGGAGCAGTGTTTTATTTCGCCCTCCACGACACTTCTCGCGCGCGAATTGTTCGTCGCTCACGGCGGATTTCGCGAGGACTTGACGGTGTGCGAGGATTACGATCTGTGGCTCAAGATCACGGCTGAAACGAGTATCGGCTTTATCGAAACGCCGCTCATCAAAAAATATGGCGGCGATCCAGACCAGCTGTCACTCTCGACGCCGGCGATGGATTACTATCGCGTGAAGGCGCTTAAGGGCCAGCTTCACAACCGCTTCTTGAGTGAAGAGGAAAAGCGAGTCTGCGCCGAGAGCCTCATTCAACGCGCCGAAATTTTGCTCAAAGGCTTCAAAAAATATCCGAATGCTTCGCGTGAACGCGAAGTTCAAGAGGCGGTTCAGAGCGCCCGCAACGCCCTTACGACGAACCAAAACACCCATTCGGCGGCGGAGAGTTTTCCCCGCTCGGAATTCAACGACACTTTGTAGGGAAGGGTCAAATGCTCGCTCACTGCGGCCGATCCCGTGCTCAAAGTCACGATCAACTCGTTGTCCTTGCGGCGAACTTGCACACCCTTGCCGTCGGACGGCAGAGCTTCCGTACTTTGCACCGCGTGAACATTGATATGCGGAAACTTCGCCTGCTTCGCCACTTGCCCGCGCTGAGCGCTAAACAGCCTGTGAGCGATTTGCCCGTCAGTCACGAAATCCCATACCACGAGCTCTGGAAGCGGCCAGCGCTCAAGTAACTCGTTCGCCAAGTCGTCATACCCGCGCTCCACCGTGCTGGGAGCCAAAGCCGCATCGACGGCGGCCACAATTTTGTCATGCTTCGGATTCGTGCGGTCTACGTAGAGTTTCACTTTCACATAGGGAACGGCGGCGCGATAGCCGACTTCGAGCTTTGAATTTTCAATCGCCTTCTCAACCAATTCGGCGACTTCACTCTCAGGTAGTCCCAGTGTCGTCCAACGCTGCCAATGATAATCAGTCTTCGGCAAGATTTTCTGTAGCCGCGGACTGACTTCCTCCCGCCACATGCCTTCCAACTCGCGTGGAGGTCCGGGCAAAACGATGTAGTGCCGTTGCTCGAGCTGCATGTGAAATCCCAGCGCCGTCCCCACGGGATTGCGCAATCGATCGCTGCCTACGGGAAACCAGCACTGGTGCTTATGCGCCTCTTTCAATTGGAGCCCGCGCTGGGCGTGGACCGCCGCCAGCAGCTGGTGAACCTTCTCGTCAAATTCAAGTGCGGTGCCCGTGTATTCGGCCATGCACTCACGCGTAATATCGTCGGAGGTCGGACCCAGGCCGCCCGTCACAATCGTTAAGGGGTGGGCTTCCGACAATTTAAGAGCTTTCAAGATGTCTTCGCGTTGGTCCGGAATTGTCAGGTGCCCATATACGCGAACACCCATGTCCTCAAGTTGAGCGGAGACCCATGCCGCATTTGAGTTAACCACTTCGCCGGAAGTAATTTCAGTCCCGATAGTGATTAAAAAGGCCTTATGCATGCCTCTCTTTTATGGCATAGTTTGGCCCATGCCGCAAAAGAAAGAGGCGCTCAAAACTCTCCGCACTTCGCTCCTGTCACGTGGATTTTCATTAGCGAAAGCGTCACTTCGCCCCGGCCGCATGAACCAAATCGAAGCCATTGTGAAAGAACTCGGCCAACTGAAGGGCTCGGCTATGAAGGTCGGCCAGACGCTGTCAATGTATGGCGAACATCTGCTGCCGAAAGAAGTGACGGAGATGTTGAAAACCCTGCAGTCGAATGCGGCGCCGCTCAGTTGGGCGCCCATCGCGCAGGTCTTGCAAGAAGAACTAGGCGCTGAACTTTTAGCCGAACTCGAAGTCGAGCCTGAAGCTTTGGGAGCGGCATCGATCGGACAAGTTCATCGCGCGCGGGTGAAGGCGACCGGCGAAGAGCTGGTTTTGAAAGTGCAATATCCCGGCGTTTCGGAAGCGATTGCCTCGGACTTAAAACTCCTGAAATTCTTTTTGAATATGTCGGAACTTGTGCCGCGTGGGCCGCGCTTTGATCAGATATTTGAAGAGATCAAGGAGATGTTGGCCCAGGAAATTGACTATACGATTGAGCGCCGGTTCTTGGATTCATTTTACGATGTGCTCAAGTCTGATAAACGCTATTTGCTTCCGAAATCTTTTTCACGCTACTCGACACGTCGAGTGCTCGCGATGGAAAAAGTTTGCGGAGTGCGCGTCGACAGCCCCGAAGTGCAGGCGTTGTCATTAGAGCGGCGCAATGCTTTAGGATTAGCGTACTTTGATTTGTATATGCGTGAGTTGCTGGAGTTACGCCAGGTGCAAACCGATCCGCATCTGGGCAACTATTTGATTCGCGTCGATGAAAGCGGCGCCGATCAGTTGGTGCTCTTCGACTTCGGGGCTGTGCGCGCGGTTCCGAAACCGTTCTTAAAGCACTATTACATGATGATGAGCGGAGGCGTGCAGCGCGATCCTCGGCTGATTGAAATCGGCGGGCGGCAATTCGGTTTACTCCAACCCGAAGATAAAATCGATTTGGTGCGCGACTTCTGCAATCTCGTGATTTTGATTTTGGAGCCATTCAGTAGCGGCGTCTACGACTGGGGCGCGAGCGATCTGCCAAAGCGCGTGGCGAAGCAGGTTTCGCATATAGCATTTAGTTATAAACTACGTGCGCCGCCCCGTGAGCTCGTCTTCTTGGACCGCAAACTCGGGGGCGCGTTTATGTTTTTGTCAGGATTGAAGTGCGTCGTCGACGCGCGCCCGGTTCTCGAGCGACATTTAGCGCGCGTGAAAGTGGAGCTTGGGGGGTAGGAATTCAGCCCGGGCAGAATTATTCTGGCCGCCCGGCGCGGTGGCGAAGGTCGGCAGGTCGAAGTCAGATGGTTGCTGCGCCGTGACCCGGAAAAAGAACCAGGTACCTTTACGGCAACCCGTTCTTCACAATATCGCGTGTAATATTCTTCTGATGCGCTTCGTTCGTCCCGCCGCCGATCTCCATCAGCTTAGCGTCGCGCCACAAGCGCTCGACCACATACTCGCCGACGTAGCCGTAACCGCCTAACACTTGAATCGCCCGGTCGGCGATCTGTTTACCGATAGGCGCGGCGACGAGCTTCACGCCGTCGGAATCCAACCGGTCACCCTGCGAATCCAACCGCATGCGGCGGGCGGTGTCGTAGACGTAGGTCCGCGCCGCCCGGTATTCCGCAAAGGAGGTCGCGATCATGTCTTGAATCTGGCCAAAGGAAGACAGCGGCTTGCCGAAGGCTTCCCGCTCCTGGGCGTACTTGGTCATGATTTCCAGGCAACGGCGTGAAATGCCGAGGCTCATGGCGGCCAAAGTCAGCCGCTCAAGTTGAAGGTTGCGCATCATGTGCAGCATCGACTCGCCTTCTTTACCAATTAAATGAGACTTGGGCACTTTGCAGTCTTGGAACACCAGCTCCGCCGTGTTCGAGGCGCGCATCCCCAGCTTGTCCTTGATCTTCTGGCCGACCGAGTACCCAGGGCAGGAGCGATCGACCATAAACGACGAAACCTTATCGCCGGTCTTGGCGTAAACCAGCACGCAATCGCCCGGCGTACCCTTCTCGTCGACGGTGCCGTTCGTAATCCACATCTTGCGTCCATTTATAACGTAGTGATCGCCCTTCAAGACGGCCGTGGTCTTCATGCCCAACACGTCGGTTCCGACATGGGGTTCTGACATAGCCATAGAACCGATCCATTCTCCCGAGCAGAGTTTGGGGAGCCACTTTCCGCGCTGCTCATCGCTGCAATTCACAAACAGGTTGTTCGCGCAGAGCATGGAGTGCGCCAGATATGCCAGGGTGAAGCCCGGATCGCTCGCCGCCAACTCCTCGTTGACGATGACGGCGGCGGTTCCGTCCATTCCCGATCCGCCAAACTTATCGCTCACTGTAACACCGAGTAAGCCCAGCTCCCCGAGCCGCTTGAACAGCGGCAGATTAAACAATTCTTTACGGTCATATTCAGCCGCCTGGGGCTCGACTTCCGAAACGACAAAGTCGCGAACCATCTTGCGGAGCATGGAGTGCTCTTCCGTCGGATTGAACAAGTCGAAGGACTGCCAAGTGGTAGACATAAATCTCGCTCCTCAAGAAGTAATTTTAAACCCTAGCCTGATCTTGCCAGATCTTCAAGATACCAGTAGTTTCTACGGCTCGGGGTGTGGGGATGTCTCTAAAACCAAAAGTGTTGTACATTGGCTTGACGTGCGCGGTGATGATTTTCGCTCTGCGCGTCTTTGCCGCCGATAGTTTTTACGATCAACTCATCACCCTTTACACCAACGCCGGCAAAATTAAGAATGTCGACAAGGACCAGGGCATCTGGACAGGCAAATGCTATCCCCGAGTTCCAAGCGGTGATCAACGCTCGGACGTTCAAGATGTCGAGGCTTTTATCACGCATTGGAAATGGTCGCCGCCACCAGGATCTCCGCTGCAACCGATTGACGCGTATAAATTCCAAATTCGCCCCCAAAGCAGCGATCCGGGCTACGATTGGACAAATTTTCTGGCCGAAGCGGGGAATTTAGGGAGTTTTGAGGAATACGCCGAAGAACACGTATCTCCGAACACGTGGGGAATTGCCTTCCCAGAGCCGGAATTGGCGACTGCTCAGGAAGCAGACGTTAAGGAAGATAGCAAATATATGTATGTGTGGCTTCGCGCGGTCAATGATTCGCATTGGGCCTGCTATCTGAGTTTTCAAGGCTTGCCGTAGGTCTAGACTTTCACGGCGAGAAATTACCTGGTTCCATTTTGGCAAGCTGCTTGCACTTCTTTACTCAATAGAAACGTAAAAGAAGGAGGCTTTATGGACCCCCAAATTGAGTTCCAAGATATTGAGAGCCCTAGCCTACGGCAGCAAGCGAAGGATTTGTTAGAGGACCTTACTCAACTTTTCCCCTCTGACTCCGCGGTGAAAGCCACCTTCATGCATTTTCAGGATTCCTTTTTGGCTGAAATTAAAGTGGCTTCCGAATCCGCTTACATGACTGCCGTCGATCAAGCGGGAGCGCTCGGTGAAGTACTCGAGGGCGTGAAGCGCAAACTTATGGGGCAGATTATTGATTGGCGTATCCACAGATTCGCCTCTTAATCAGAGTGAGTTGAGGAGGCGGCCCGGAACAAAGGCGGTTGCGAGACCGCCTTTGTTTTATTTGTGCCGCAAGTTGATCAGAAACCTACGGAGAATCGTCGTCGCCTTCGGAATTTTTTCGTCGGGGCGCTCGTAAGGCGGATGTCCGCCCTCGCCTTCCCAACGTTCGACGTCGACGGGACGCAATTCAGTTGTGCCGCGGGTTTTGTTGTTGTTCCGAGTTGTGTTGTTCATAGGTTCTCCTAGTTATCGCAAAGTCACGAGGACGAGAGCATGTGACGCCTTCGGTGGCGCGCCCACTTTCGGCGGATGCACGAGACCCGCGCTCTCAAGAGACTCTTTCAATTTCACATTGGGAGATGTGTGCATGAACTTCTCTAAAGCATTGGGTTGCTCGGCCATGTTGAACGTCTGCGTGTTGGTTTTGATCGTATTTGATTCTATGTAACTGCGAATTTCGTACGAACGGCTGTCGGCGATCTCGCGTTGCTCTTGATCGAGCTTCTTTCCACTCGTCGTCGGCGCGTCTTCGTCACCCCAAGCGATGATTGTGACTTCACCGATTCCGCCCTGCCTTTCGGCATCGGCCAACATTTGGTGAAGCTGCGTGCGCGCGTCGACGGAAAGATCCTTCGATCCCTTGTCGAAAACCAATTCAGTCATGAGCTGGGAGTTGCCCTCACGTTTCAGATCGTTCATTTTGGTGTTGGTAGCCCCATGGGCTAACATCATTGCCAGACCGAAAACCGATATAGAGTAGAAAATATCCACGTGAGCCTCCTCTACATTGGAAGGCTACAATTCCTATGCCGTTATGAAGCGGACACTAGCATTCAGCGCAAAGAGGTTGCAGAGCTTTACTCGAGTCGCGGTAAATGGCGAGCGACTTGAGGCCGAGGCGCCAAGCCCGGAGGAAGAGGTCGCGAACTTCCTGGACGGTGAACGAGGCCGGCAGATTGACAGTCTTGGAAATCGCGCCACTCAAGAACGGTTGCGCCGCGGCCATAATGCGCAAGTGACCTTCCGGAGTCACGCGCCGCTCAGGATGTTGGGGTGGCGGAAGCGCGCAATCGAAGATCGGTGCGTGCTCGGGTCTCAGTCCCGGCGCGCCGACAATGCGGCCGTTGCTTTCGACGAAGTGTTCGATTGCTTCGATTTGCTCGGGGGAATACTTCAGCGCCGTTAGCGCCTCGTGAACGGCCTGATTGACGATCATCATTTCGCCACCGCCCGCGAGACTCTTGCGTTTAATCAGCGCGAAATCGGGTTCAATGCCGAGCGTGTCGCAGTCCATGAGCAGACCGATCGTCCCCGTCGGCGCGATCAAAGTCACCTGTGCGTTGCGCAGACCCGTGTGTGTCGCCCCCGCGATGGTGCTGTTGTACAGGTCTTCAACCCACTTCATGTCTTTGAAGCCGAGTTCTTTCCACGCCCGCGTGTGACGGCCGAGGACATCGAGCGCCGGATCGCGGTTTTCATTCCAGCCGGGGAACGCGCCCATGAGCTTCGCCATTCTCTGAGATGTGTTCAGCGCCATCGCATGCATCGCGCCGGTGATCTTTTTTGTCCACTCGGCTGCAAGCTCGCTGTCATAGGGAACGCCGAGACGCATAAGCAATCCGCCGAGGTTCGCATAGCCGAGACCGAGCGGGCGGAAATTGTGGCTGTTTTCGGCGATGGCCGCCGTCGGATAGGCGGCGTAGTCGACGAGGATGTCTTGCGCGATGAGAAGAATCTGCGCGGCTTGCGCAAAGGAGTCCCAATCAAAGCGGCCCGCTTGTAGAAACTTGACGAGGTTGAGCGACGCGAGATTGCACGCCGAATTGTCGAGAAACATGTATTCGCTGCACGGATTGCTCGAGCGAATTTCGCCGGAGTTCGGGCACATATGCCATCTTTGAATTGTATCCTGGAAGTGAATGCCCGGATCGGCGCATTCCCAAGCGGCGCGCGCCATCTCGCTGAGAATTTCGTCAGCCTTCAATTCGCGCATGGCCTGCCCGGTCTTTCGGTACGTGAGCGCCCAAGTTCCGCCGCTGGTGGCCGCATTGAGAAAGGCATCGCTGACGCGTACGGAGTTGTTTGAGTTTTGGCCGCTCACCGTTCGGAAGGCTTCGCCTTCCATGCCGCCGCTGTAGCCGTTGGCGAGGAGCAAACGCGCCTTACGTTCTTCATTCATTTTCCAACGGACGAAGTCGAGGATTTCAGGGTGATCGGCGTCGAGTACGACCATCTTGGCGGCGCGGCGGGTGGTGCCGCCGGATTTAATCGCGCCGGCGGCTTTGTCGAAGATTTCGAGATAGGAAATCAGGCCGGTGCTCTCCCCACCTCCCTCAAGAGGTTCGCCTTTCGCCCGCAAAGTCGAAAAGTTCGTGCCGGTGCCCGATCCATATTTGAAAAGTTTGGCTTCGGATTTTAGGAGCTCAAAAATTCCCAGCAAATCGTCTTTTACGTCTTGAATGAAACACGCCGAGGCCTGCGGATGAACGTAAGCCGTGTTGAGCGGCTGGGCCTTTTTTGCCTTCTCGTCCCATAGAAAATTTTCCGCGTTGCCGGCTCTCTGGTAGGCCGGAAAAATTCCCACATTAAAATAAACGGGCGAATTGAACGAGCCGATTTGGCCGAGCAAAATGTGCATGAGTTCCTGCGCGAAAATTTCGGCCTGCTCACCGGCGAAATAGCCCTGCTGCACGCCGCTCTCGGTGATCGCATTGACCACGCGGCCCATCAATTGGCGCACACTTGTCTCTCCATCTTTACGGCGGAAATATTTAGTGGCGGCGATTTCTACGGCATTGTCTGACCATTCGGCAGGCGCTTCGACCTCAAGGTCCTTCCAGCGCACTTTGCGCCATTTGAAGGCTTCAGGAACCGGCTGCCCCGTCTTGGTGAAATGGCGTTTGAACTCGGTCATTGCCTGATATATAGCATACTTATGCCCGCAATGCCGCTACCGATTTACATGGACCATAACGCCACAACGCCGGTCGACCCGCGCGTCAAGGAGGCTATGGAACCGTTCTTGGCGGCACAGTTTGGAAACCCTTCGAGCGTGTCGCACGCTTACGGATGGCAGGCTCAGATTGCCGTGCGCAAGGCGCGTGAGCAGGTGGCCGCTTTGGTCGGCTGTGAACCGCATGATGTCTATTGGACGTCGGGCGCGACGGAGAGCAACAATCTCGCGATTTTAGGTTTAGTCAGATTTTTTAAGGGCGAACGCCCGCACATCATCACGCAAGCGACCGAGCACAAAGCCGTGCTGGAAGTATCTGAAGCGGCGGCAGAGCTTTTTGGCGCCGAGGTCACGGTTTTGCCGGTCGATAATGACGGTGTGATTCGCCTTGAGGACCTTGAACGCGCAATCACACCCCGCACGGTGTTGGTTTCGATTATGTCGGCCAACAATGAGATCGGCGCGCTTCAGCCGGTGCGCGAAATTGCGGAAATCTGCCGCGCGCGGAAAATCGTGTTTCATACGGATGCGGCCCAGAGCCTCGGCAAATGTGGCGTTACTTTGAAAGACACGTCGATCGATATGCTGTCGCTCTCGGGGCATAAGATTTATGGTCCGAAGGGTGTAGGCGCATTAATTGTTTCGCCGAAGAACCGCGATTTCGAGCTCAAACCAATTCAGTTTGGCGGCGATCAGGAAAAGAAATTGCGTCCCGGCACCTTGAACATGCCCGGCATTGTCGGTTTGGGCATGGCCTGCGAAGTGATACGTACCGCGATGGGCGATGAGTGCGAGCGCTTGTGCCGGTTTCAGGGTCAGATCATTGCGGAAGTTGTTGGACGCTTTGGTTCAGCGGTGAAATTGAACGGTCCACGCGATCACCGTTTGTGCAATAATATCAGCTTTTCGTTTCGCGGTTTGAATCCCGACGACATGATTCTGGATTTGGCCGGTGTGGCCTTCAGTTCAGGCTCCGCGTGCAATTCGGCAAACCCCAAGCCCAGCCATGTTTTGAAGGCTATCGGCCTGGATGACCAATTGGCCGCCGCCACCGTACGCCTGGGTTTAGGACGTTTCACGACCCCCGCGGAAGTGCGTACTGTAACTGATAAGCTATTGAAAATGCTTGAGAAAACCCTAGGAAAGGGCGTACACCCCTAGCGCTTTTTAGGTGGGTGTGCTAGACTGAAATTATGATCCAAGTCTCTGAATCCGCAGCTAAAAAGATTGCCTCCCTGAAGGTCGAAGACGGCGCCACATCTGAGGCGTTTTTGCGTGTCTTCGTGAAGCGTGGCGGCTGCTCGGGTTTCTCTTATAAAATGGATTTCGACACCGTCATGAAAGACGGCGATAAAGTGTTTGAAATGAATGGCGCAAAAGTCGTTGTCGACGGCGCCTCGTTGCTGTACTTGCTCGGCATGACCCTCGATTATGAGGGTGGTTTGAACGGCAAAGGTTTCATCTTCTCGAATCCCAACGCGACCAAGACATGCGGTTGCGGCTCGTCTTTCGGCGTCTAATTTCAGATGCGAAAAAATCTTATATTTTTGCACGGCGGTCCCGGATTTAGGGATTATCTGCAGCCTTATTTTCATCCGCTGAGCGATCAGTTTCGATGCTTTTTCTATTCGCAGGCGCGCGGGCCTTCGGTGACGATCGACGATTTGGTCGCGCAGCTGCTGGTTCACGTTCAGGCGCGGCCGGAGGCGGTGTTGGTCGGCCACTCCTGGGGTGGAGTTTTGGCCGTAGAATTTGCGCGCCGGTATGAGAATTTGCTGAGCGGCGTGGCGTTACTTTGTGCGGGACTAACGGCGCCTCAGTGGCACGAGTATACGGATGATCTCGAGCGCCTGGGTTTGCAGGAGGCTCCCGACGAGCAGTTGTTTTTGGTCCCGGAAGATATCCCGGCGGGCGGTAAAGTCTTGCTGGATAAACTGATGGCTGATTTTTCGAGTGAGACGTTTGAGTCGCTCTATCGGTCTTATGTCAAATCGATGGATCTCTTGCCGGCGCTTGCGGCGCTGAAGCTTGGCGTGACGAACATTTTTGCGGAAATGGATTTGCGGTTTCCGCCGCGGATTCCTAGGTCTTTTCGCCCGCTGAACCCGCGAATAGTGGATCATGAAATTAAAGGCGCGGGGCATTTTCCTTTCTTACAGGCACGCCATCGCGAGGAGATATTAAAAATCCTGCGGATGGCCTTATTTACTTCGTAAATCTACTGGCTTGGCAATTGCTCTCCCTCTCTGGTAAACGCATCTTTTCACGGTCGTTTGACAGGGAGACGTATGAGCAAAGTAATCGCCGTTCTTTTTATGAGCCTGTGGTTCGCCGGTTGTATCGACCAGAACCCTTACGCTGATAACCCCAATTACAATCCACCCAAGGCTGTGGACAGGGGCCAGTATATTCACCCGGCCGCTATGGGCTTGGCTACAGTCAATGCTTCCGGCGTGAGCCAAAATGCATTCGATATTGATCTTACGCCTGGCGGTTCATTTCAGAAAGTTTTTGTGACTTATCAATTCGACTCTGGCTCGGCGACGAGCTTGCAGGTCAATCAGCCGACACTGTCGGCCGATGGTTGTACGTCTCAACCGAATATTGGTTGGATCGAGGTACCGGATAAAGATGGCAAAGGCTCGACGATTTCGACCAACATTTACTGGAATGAAGGCGATAAAGCCCAGACTCAAGATGCGAATCTTCCCTACGGCCAGGCCCAGCCTATAACTGCGCACACAGGAGAGAACGTGACAATGACCGTGATCGCCGACCGCTCGTGCACGAAGCTTCATGGGAAATTTACCGTTAATTTGAAGTAGCTAGCCCTGCGGATTCGGGCGCGCTCCGCCGCCACCCGAGCCGCCGCCGCCGCGGCCACCACGGCGTCCACGGCCACCGCGTCTGCGGCGTGCGCCGCCACCTTCGCGTTTGCCTTCGCCGCCTTGTCCGCCGCCACCGCCTTGGGCTTGCTGTGCGTTGGGTTGTCCGCCACCCGACTGTCCGCCGTTCGGACGTCCGCCACCCGGATTTCCCGCGGCGCCGCGGTTCTGTCCGCCGCCGCCATGGCGTCCGCGGTCGCGGTCGCGATGACGATCGCGCCCTCCGCCTCCGCCACCACCGCCGCGCGGTTTTTCGTTCAGCGAGGCGCTGCCGGCAACGGGCTGCACGTTCTCAGAAACATCTTTCTTCAATTCCTGCAGCAACTGTTCATCTTGTTCGATCAGTACGCCACCTTGCGAATGGCTCTCTTGCGCCGAAGACTTGTGAACTTTGGCCAAGAACTTTTTCGTGACGGGACCTTCTGCGAACTTCGCCGTCTGCTCGGTCAAATCGACCGTCACATCTCCAAAGCAAAGAGTCTGACAGCTTAAGCGGCGCTGATCGATGTAATAACCTGTACCGATTAAATTCAGCTCTTTGCGCGAGGGCGGATTCGTATTCCAGTCGCCGTCGACGACGCGCACGCGGCATTCCGCGCACGAGGGCATTCCATTACATGTCGAGTGAATCACAATCCCGTTCTCATGCGCGACCGACATAATCGTCTGGCCGGGCTTGATCTCGAGTTCGACATTCTGAGGAAGAAACTTCACCTTCATGACTGCACCTGAACTTTAACGAACTTCTTCTTGCCGGCTTTTAGCACGAAGGAGTCACCCTTTTTGAGATCCCATTTTGTCTGGGGATCCGTCACTTTTTCGCCTTCGCGCTCGACAGCTTTGCCTTCGATCAAGCGGCGAGCTTCGCTATTCGTTGCCGCGAGGCCGACATCGACCATCAACTTGCAAACACCAACTGTCGCGGCAGCGACCGTCCTCGACGGAATGTCATCTGGCAAACCCTTGTCCACAAAAATACGGTCGAACTCTTCAACAGCTCGTCCTCCGGCCGCCTCGCCGTGGAAACGCGAGGTGAGCAATCGGCCGAGTTCCACTTTCACCGCACGCGGATGCTTCTTGCCACTCGAGACATCAGACTTTAGCGCAGCAAGATCGTCGACCGAAATATCGGTGAGCAATTCATAGTAGCGGTACATCAATTCATCGGACACACGCATCGTTTTGCCGAACATATCGCGAGGCGTGTCTTCGACGGCGATATAATTATCGAGGCTCTTTGACATTTTCTGAACACCGTCGAGGCCCTCGAGAATCGGCATCGTCAAAATACATTGCGGCTCTTGACCGGCGTCTTTTTGCAGCTCACGTCCGACGAGCAGATTGAATTTCTGATCGGTGCCACCCAATTCAACGTCAGCCTTTAAGGCAACCGAGTCGTAGCCTTGCACCAGAGGATACATGAATTCGTGAATGTAAATCGGCGTCTGCGATTGATAGCGCTTCGTAAAATCGTCGCGCTCGAGCATGCGTGCGACCGTGTACTTGCTCGCGAGACGGATAAAATCCGCCGGCGTGAACTGGCTCATCCACTCGCTGTTGTAACGGACTTCGGTTTTGTCTTTATCGAGAACTTTGTACACTTGACGCGCGTACGTCTCAGCGTTGCGCTTGATATCTTCCGGCGACAGTGGCGGACGCGCTTCATTGCGGCCCGATGGATCGCCGATCATGGCCGTGAAATCGCCGATCAGGAAGATGACCGTGTGACCGAGCAATTGGAACTGGCGCATCTTATTCAGCAAGACCGTGTGGCCGAGATGCAAATCCGGTTTTGACGGATCCATTCCGCACTTGATGCGCAAAGGTTTGTTGTCCTTCGCGCTCTTCTTCAACTTGTTCAGCAGTTCGCCGTCAGAAACGACTTCACTCGATCCCTTCTTCAACTGCTTAAGCTGTTCCTCAGGTGCCAAAAACATCAGTTACCTTGCGTGTTCAACAATGCGGGTTTCGCAGACGACGGCA
>Ga0265338_10005012_pt1 | contig 17505 bp, 10 predicted proteins | sample 42126metaG_FD_193579 | JGI IMG/M metagenome (GOLD analysis project Ga0265338, IMG submission 193579) | Rhizosphere microbial communities from Carex aquatilis grown in University of Washington, Seatle, WA, United States - 4-21-26 metaG | ecosystem: Host-associated > Plants > Roots > Rhizosphere... | reverse complement strand
GCGGCAGCCGGTGGATGCAGACGTTCAAAAAGCTGCCCACCATGCAGCCGAACACGAAGAACACCACCGACCAGAAATGGAACGGCACAGCCGCCCAGGTTTTCGGGTCAAACATCGTGTCAATGCCCATAAACATTTTGCTCCAGCGCGCGGCGCATCACGTCAATCGGCGCGGTCTTGCCCGTCCAGATTTCAAACGCCGCCGCGCCCTGATGCAGCAACATGCCGAGGCCGTTCGACGTTTTACAACCTGCCGCCTTCGCCGTCGCAAGAAGCTTCGTCTCCGCCGGCTTGTAAATCATGTCATAAACCGCGCGGGCTTGCTTGAGCGAAAATTGTTTTTCATCCACCGGCGACGGATCGCCCGGCTTCAATCCGATGGGCGTGGCGTTCAGCAGCAAATCCATTTCACCTTTGGGAAAACCGACCGTCACCTTCACGCGGGGATAACGCTTGCGGATCTCCTCCGCCACCGCCTCGGCCTTGGCGATGACGTAATCCGTCACAAATAATTCGGCCACGCCTTCCATCGCCAGCCGCAACGCCGCCACCTGCCCTGCCCCGCCCGTCCCGACCAGCAGCACTTTCAAGCCCGCCAGTTTCAAACCGAGGTCCTCGCGCAACGCGTGGGCGATGCCGTCGGAATCCGTGTTGAAGCCCTGCGTCCGGATTTCGCCGGAAATGGATTCTGTGAAATGATGCAGCGGCTGCCACTTTCCATCGGCGTTCTTCGCCTCGAACCGGACGGTGTTCACTGCGCCCCACGTTTTTGACGATTCATCCAGTTCATCCACGATTTGCACCGCGAGCAACTTGTGCGGCACGGTCAGGTTCAGACCGGAGAACTGCATCGCCTTGGCGCCGACGATGGCGGCGCGAAGATTATCGGGATGCACTTCAAACGCGAGGTAGCGCCAGTTCAGGCCGAGCTTGGCGAACGCGGCGTTGTGCGTCGCGGGCGACGCGGAGTGTCGGATGGGAAAGCCATAGACCGCGCACAGGCGCGTCGCGGCGTTGATAACGGGTTGAACCGGTTCGGACATGCGGGATTTATACGCAGGCGGCGCGCCGGATTAAAGCGTTAATTCCCGAATTCGGCTCAAAAATTCAGTCAATTTATTCAAAAACCCCTTTATTCACGGCCTTTTCTAAAAAATCGCGTATGTCCCCACAACTGGTGACATGCGCGATTCCGGGCTTGGTGTATTATATCGGCAGTGGTGTTGAGCAATTCTCGAGAGTTTTGTGTGTAGTGTGTAAGAAGAGGCCGGACCCGGTGTCCGGCCTTTATCTTTTTTACGGCGAAGAGTCCGATTCCAATTGTTGCAACGTCGGCGCCGCGACGTCCGCGAGGTGGTTTCCAGCCATATATATAACCACGGCAAACCCCGCCAGCACCACCAGCAGCACGGCGAACGCCCGGAAATGCCGCGCTTCAAAACGCTCCAGCGAGCGCGCGAAGGCAAACAGGCCAAACAGCGCCGACACCACAATTACCGCGTCCACGCTCGCGCGTTGCCAGTAGCTGCCGCCCAGGTGCAGCCACATCCCGAATTCATCGAACGTCAGGCCCATCGCCACGCCATACAACAGCGCCGTGATTTCCGCCGCCCGGCCCGTCGGCCGCCGGAACACGCTGTAGCCGCACACCGCCGACATCAGGAAGATGCCGTAGTTCAGGTGATGCACGTGGGTGCCGTGCATGAAGAAATAAAGATTCGGCATCTCTCCGGCCATGATGAGGAACACGAGCACCCGCGACAGGACAAACGTGAGGATGAAAGCGAACAACGCCCGGCGCGCCAGCCGGTGGACTGTTTCCCGATGCATGCGGTGTTCCGTATTCATTTCAATCGTGCGGTTTGAATTTTCATACACCCGCCGCCGGTGACAAGCCAGTTTTTTGCCCCTACGATGCAGGTGATTCATGCCGACGTGTGGGCACGGGGTCTGTTTGCATTGCGCACATGACCGGGGATTGGCACCTTTGACGAACAAGAATTAAGTGTTAGTCTCGCGTTTGGAAAGCAGGAATTGAAAATTCATGGATCGCAAAGGAAAATTATTTATCCGGAGCGCCTTCACGGTGGCCATTCTCCTTGCCCTGAAATTGCCGGCCCCGGCCATAAACTTCAACGTGACCTTCGACACCAGCGTGACGAGCCTGACCAATGCCGCGCAGGTGGAGGCCGCGTTCACCAATGCCACGCTGGTGTTCCAGAACCTTTACACCAACGCCATGACGGTCAACATCACCGTCTTCTTCAGCAGCGGCATCTCCCTCGGCGAGAGCAGCACTTCCTTCACAGGAAATCCCACCTACGCCCAGTTGACCAACGCCTTGCGCGCCGCCCGCACCACCGCCGCGGACAGCAATTCCGTCGCCAGCCTGCCGCCGGCTGATCCGACAGACGGCCCATGGTGGATCCCCCGCGCCGAAGCCAAGGCGCTGAATGGTTCTTTCGGTGTGGCCACGAACAGCGCGACCCAGGATGGTGCAGTTTATTTTTTATCCACCGCCACTTATACCTTCGACGCCACCAACCGGGCGGTGTCCGGCGAATATGATTTCATCGGCGTTGCCGAACATGAGATCTCCGAGATGCTCGGACGCGGCTATATCCTCAACGCCGGCCCCAACGGCTTCCAGCCCTACGACCTATTCCGCTTCACCAGTAGCGGCGTGCGCACCTTCAGCACCAATGTCGCCGGCGTCTATTTCTCCGTGGATAACGGCGTGACGGCCCTGAAATACTTCCATACCGACGTCAACTCTGGCGATCTTCAAGACTGGCAACCCAGCAGCCCGGCGGATTCCTACGATTATTCCATCACCGCGGGCCAGAAAACATTCCTCTCCTCCGCCGACCTCACCGCATTGGACATCCTCGGTTACAAATTGAATCTCACCGTGCCCCGCCTGTCGGGCGCGAAGCTTGGCAACGGCAATTTCCAATTGACCTTCACCAACGTCACCGGCCTGAACTTCAGCATCCTCGCCAGCACCAACATCGCCACCGCCGTGACCAACTGGACTGTTCTCGGCGCGCCTGTGGAAAACCTCGTCGGGCAATACCACTTCACCGACTCGACCGCCAACAAGGCACGCTTTTACCGCGTGCGCTTGAATTGATTGGAAAAATTTCCCGCAAACTTCCCCTCTTTCATTGCCCCGCGCGTCGGGCTGAATAAACTGTCCGCCTGTGGCCAACGACAACGCGCGCAAATTTCTTGAAGCCGCCGGCTGGGGCAAGGCCGCCCGTGAACCGCTCACCGGCGACGCCTCCGCGCGGAAATATGTCCGCCTGCGAAAGAGGGATCGAGCCGCAATACTAATGGACGCCTCGCGCCTGCCGGAAATTGTCGCGCCGTTTGTCAGGATTGACGCGCACCTCCGGCAGCTTGGCTTTAGCGCGCCGGATATTTTTGCGTGCGACGAGCAAAAAAGCCTGCTGCTGCTGGAGGATTTCGGCGACACGACATTCGCGCAATTGCTGGATGCCGGAACCGAGCCGGAAAAACTTTTCACGCTCGCCACCGATGTTCTGATTGCCCTGCACCGGCATCCGCAGGCAGTCCCGAAAAATTTACGCGTGTATTCGCCGGACGCAATGCTGGAGGACATCGGGCTGTTTCTGGATTGGCGCACACCCGGTATTTCTGAAACCGGCTGCGCCGAATTCAGAAAAGTCTGGCGTGAGGTGTTGCCCGTGGCGCATCAGGTTCCGACATCGCTCCTGCTGCGCGATTATCACGCCGCCAACCTGATGCTGCTGGAGGATCGCGACGGCATCCGGCAAGCCGGTCTGCTCGATTTTCAGGACGCCTACCAAGGCCCGGTCACCTACGACCTCGTGTCGCTGCTCGAAGACGCGCGGCGGGAGGTGCCCGAGGATTTGCGAAAGCAAATGACCGCCCGCTACCTGGCGCAATTCCCGTCGCTCGACCGCGAGACTTTTGAAACATCCATGGCCATCCTCGCGGCGTTACGGCACACGCGCGTGCTGGCGATTTTTGAAAAGTTGAGCCGGCACGAGGGCCGGCACGATTACAAAACACTCCATTCGCCGCGAGTCGAACGCCTGTTGCAAAGCGCCCTGCGCCATCCCATGCTGGCCGGAGTGAAACGCTGGTTTGATGAATATGCCCGGCAAAATTAACAAAGCCATGGTGCTGGCGGCCGGCTACGGCACGCGGCTCAAGCCATTGACCGACCGCGTGCCCAAGCCGCTCGTCCCCGTCGCGGGCAGGCCGATGATTGATTACGCCCTCGACAAACTGCAAGCTTCCGGCGTCCGCGAAATCGTCATCAACGTCTCACACCTCAAGGAACAACTCGTCGCGCACCTGGCCGCACGAAAAAATCTGGCCATAACAATTTCCGAGGAAGCCGAGCCGCTTGAAACCGGCGGCGGACTGAAAAAGGCGCAGCCGCTGCTGGGCAACGAACCGGTCTTCGTCATCAACAGCGACATTATCTGGACGGACGAATCGCCTTCGCCCGCGGGAGTGGGAGAAGGTGGCCGAAGGCCGGATGAGGGGCGTGGGGTAGAAACAACGCTGGATCAACTGGCGCGCCACTGGGACGACGCAAAAATGGATTTCCTGCTGCTGGCACAATCCAAGGCCAGGGCTGTCGGCCATGACAAGGGCGAAGATCATTTGTTCATCAAGCCCGGCAACACGATTGGCTGGAACGAACGCGATGCGCCTTACATCATCGCCGGCATTGGCATATTTCATCCGCGCGTTTTGCGCGGCGCGCCTGACGGAAAATTCTCCGTGAAAATTCTCTGGCATCAGGCACTCGCGCAAAACCGTCTCTTCTGCCTGCCGCACCATGGCCGCTGGTTCCAGACCGGCACAATCGATGACATCAAAACAACGGAGGCCGCACTGGCTTCCTTGGCGTGAACGATTCGTCTTTCATTGCCCAACGGCACGCTGTGATTAAACTGTGCGCGTGAAATCCAATGGCGCGGTGTATCTCGTCGGGGCCGGGCCGGGCGACGCGGGGCTGCTCACGTTGCGCGGCGCGGAATTGCTCCGTCGCGCCGACGTGGTGCTTTACGACGCGCTCGTCAACCCCGCCCTGCTCCGCCTCGCCCCGCCCTCCGCCGAATTCATAGCCCGCGGACATAACATGAAGATGCCGCAGGACGAAATCACCGCGCTGCTCGTCGAGAAGGCGCGCGCGGGCAAAACCGTCGTCCGGCTCAAGGGCGGGGATCCCTACATTTTCGGCCGAGGCGGCGAGGAGGCGGAGGCATTGGCGGCGGCGAAGATTCCATTTGAAGTCGTGCCAGGCGTGTCGTCCATCGTGGCGGCGCCGAATTACGCGGGCATTCCGCTCACGCACCGCGAGCATTGCTCCAGTTTCACGGTGTTCACCGGCCACAGCGATTCGGCAGACGCGGCCACGGCGTTGCACTACGAGCAGATTGCCAAAATCCCCGGCACCAAGGTTGTGCTGATGGGCACGGAAAATCTCGGCGACTGGACCAAATCCCTCATCGCGCACGGCATGCCGCCGGAAACACCGGTGGCCGTCATCCAATGGGGCACATTTGGTAAACAGAAATCGGTTTCCGGCACACTGGCGACCATTGCAAAACTGGCTGCGGAGAAAAAGATTTCGCCGCCCGCGCTTACCATCGTCGGCGACGTGGTGAAACTGCGCGGAAAATTGAACTGGTTTGAAAGCCTGCCGTTGTTCGGAAAAAGAATCGTCGTGACGCGGCGCACGGGACAGGTTGGGAAGTTTGCGAAGCGGCTCGCGGAATTGGGCGCGGATGTCCTCGAAGTGCCGACCATCCGGATCACGCTGCCCACGGAGAAGGACGCCATCGTGGATTGCCTGCTGGAACTGAACGCCTACGACTGGCTGGTGTTCACGAGCGCGAATGGCGTGACGGCGTTCTTCGATTTGTTCTTCAAGCGCTTTCACGACATGCGCGACATCGGCGGCGCGCGCATCGCGGCGGTCGGCCCGGCGACGGCGGCAAAACTGCGTGAACTGCATTTGCAGGTGGATTTGCAGCCGGAGGATGCGACCGCCAAAAAACTGGCCGCGGCATTTGCCAAATTCGAGACCATCGAGAATTTGAAGATGTGCCTGCTGCGGGCGGAAGTGGCGAACCGCGAATTGCCGGAGGCATTGGAGGGACTGGGCGCGATTGTGGACGACATCGCAATTTACAAAACCGTGCCGGAAACCGAAGACCCCGCCGGTGCAGGCGCGCGCCTGATGGCCGAAGGCGCGGACTGGGTGACGTTCACCAGCAGCTCGACCGTGGAGCATTTCCACGCGCGATTCGATTTGCCGAAGCTGGTGAAGAAATTTCCGCAAATGAAAATCGCCTCCATCGGCCCCGAAACGACCAAGACCATCCGCGCACTGAAGCTGGAGCCGGCCTTCGAGGCGAAGGAACACACGACGGATGGCTTGATTGTGGCTCTGCTGAAAGCGGCAAAGGCATAGCCGGATTTGGTGATTCATCTGGACGCGGCTTTCGTTTAGTTTGTCGCGTCACCTGAAATGATGCGCAACGCTTCAACCGTAAAAGTTAAGGTCGAGGACATCGTCCTTCCCACTTATTTGCCTCTGGCCCCGGACAAAAACCCGATGTTCCTGGAGAAGCGCGTGTATCAGGGCAGCAGCGGCAAGGTGTATCCCCTGCCCTTCACCGACCGCATCGCGGAAAAGCCAGTGGACCGCAAGTGGAAGGCCGTCTGGATTGAAAATGAATTTCTCCGCGCGATGGTGCTGCCCGAACTCGGCGGACGCATCCACATTTTGCAGGACAAGACCAACGGTTACGATTTGATTTACAACCAGCACGTCATCAAGCCCGCGCTCGTCGGCCTCGCCGGACCGTGGATTTCCGGCGGCATCGAATTCAACTGGCCGCAACATCACCGGCCCGCGACTTTCCTGCCGGTGGATTTTGAAATCGAGGAACACGCCGACGGCTCGAAAACCATCTGGTGCAGCGACCACGACCCGATGACGCGCATGAAAGGAATGCACGGCGTCTGCCTGCATCCGGGGCGCGCGTATCTCGAATTGAAGGTGCGCGCCTATAATCGCACTCCGTTCACGCAGACGTTTCTCTGGTGGGCGAACGTCGCCACGCGCGTGCACGAGGCGTATCAGAGCTTTTTCCCGCCGGACGTTTATTACATTGCCGACCACGCCAAACGCGCGATGAGCGAGTATCCGCTAGCGAAGGGATTTTACTACGGCGTCAATTACGGCGAACGCGGGTGCAAAGGAATTCCACAAAATGAAATTCCGTCGCAGTTTGTGCCGCCACACTGTTCCTCAAAAGCGGAAAGCGGAAAGCGAAAAGCGGAAATTCCAAATTACGCGCCAAACGATTTATCGTTCTATGCCAACATTCCCGTGCCGACCTCCTACATGTGCATGGGCAGCAAGGAGGATTTCTTCGGTGGCTACGATTACAAGGCTCAAGCCGGCATCCTCCACATCGCCAACCACCACATTTCACCGGGCAAGAAACAGTGGACGTGGGGCAATCACGAATTTGGCTACGCGTGGGACCGTAATCTGACGGACAAAGATTCCAACGGAGAATTCGGTCCTTACATCGAAATCATGTCCGGCGTTTACACGGACAACCAGCCGGACTTCAGTTTTCTCCAGCCCGGCGAGACGAAAACGTGGAGCCAGTTCTGGTATCCCATCCAGAAAATCGGCGCGGCGCAGCACGCAAACCTTGACGTGGCAGTCAGCCTGAAGATTGGAAATGGAAAAATCCATCCTGGTGTTTCCGTAACCCGCAAAGTTTCCGGCGCTAAAATTGTTCTGCTTGCCAATGGCAAAAAACTTTTCACCACCACCTGCAACCTCGCGCCCGGATCGTCGTTCACCAAGGAAATCAAGCTGCCGCGCAACGTTGCCGAAACTGATTTGCATCTGCGCGTCATGGACAAGTCCGGTCACAATATTATTTCCTATCAGCCGAAGGCTCGCGTGAAAGGCAAAGTTCCGCCGCCAGCCACCGAACCACCCGCACCGGCGGACATCGCAAGCAACGACGAACTCTTCATCACCGGCCTGCATCTGGAGCAATACCGCCACGCCACACGCTGCCCGACGCTTTACTGGCGCGAGGCGTTGCGCCGCGATCCGCTGGATTCGCGTTGCAACAATGCGATGGGCTTGTGGCATCTCAAGCGCGGCGAATTCATCGTTGCAGAAAACTTCTTTCGCAAAGCCGTCGAACGCCTCACGCGGCGTAATCCGAATCCCTGCGATGGCGAACCGTTTTACAATCTTGGCCTTTGCCTGCGTTACCTTGGTCGCGACGACGAGGCTTACGATGCGTTTTACAAGGCTTGCTGGAATCAGGCGTGGATGGCGGCGGGCTATCACGCGCTGGCGGAGATTGATTGCTGCCACAAAGATTGGACAACGGCGTTGGAGCATTTGGATCGCTCGCTCTGTTTCAACACGGACAACCTGCGGGCACGAAATCTCAAAACTGTTGTTTTGAGAAAGCTCCAGCGCGACAAAGAGGCAAACATACTGCTGCGCGAAACACTGGCTCTAGACCCGCTCGACTGGTGGGCGAGGCACTTGATTGGCAAAGCCCTTGCGGGCGGCCACCATTGCGATTCACAAACCGCCCTGGACATCGCCCACGACTACGCCCGCGCCGGATTCTTTGCGGAAGGGATGATGACCCTTTGTCAGAACCAAGCCAATGAATGTGAAAGGTCTCTGGCAAACTCGAATAGCAAAACCCCATCCTTGCCCGATCAAAACCTTGGGGCTGACGTGTTGGTGCAATATACCATTTGCTGGCTGCACGAAAAATCATGGGGAATTAATCCGGATGCTGCGCGGCACGTCCTGTCTATTTCTCCCGAGGATTACTGCTTTCCCGCAAGACTGGAAGAGATTGCAGTTTTCGAAGCGACTATAGCCGCAAATCCACTTGATGCCCAAGCACCGTATTATCTCGGCAATTTGTTTTATGACCGGCGGCGGCATGAGGAAGCGATCAAACTCTGGGAAAAATCTGCGAAGCTCGACCCCACCTTTTCAACTGTCTGGCGCAATCTCGGCATCGGTTATTTCAACATTTCAAAAAATCCAGCGAAGGCGCGCGCAGCTTACGAACGAGCATTCCGCTCAAATCCAAAAGATGCCCGGCTATTGTTTGAGCGCGACCAACTGTGGAAGCGGCTCGGCGAAAAACCGGAGAAACGCCTGCGCGAACTGGAGAAGCATCCACAGTTGGTTTCGCAGCGCGACGATTTGAATGTGGAATTCTGCGCGCTGCTGAATCAAATGGGCCGCCACGTCGAGGCGATGCAATTGCTGGCGAAACGCAAATTCCAGCCGTGGGAAGGTGGTGAAGGCGCAGCGCTTGGACAGCATGTCCGCACACAACTGGCGCTGGGCCGCGAGGCGCTGGCGCACGACGACTTCCCCTGCGCCGCAAATCATTTTGAAAACGCGCTCGCTTCGCCGGAAAATTTAAGCGAGGCAAAACATCTGCTGGCAAACCAGAGCGACATTCATTACTGGCTCGGCGTCGCGCTAGATTTGCTGGGCGAGAAGAAATCCGCGCGCGAGCATTGGCGCGCGGCGGCGAACTTCAAAGGTGACTTCCAAGAAATGAGCGTCCGGGCGTTTTCCGAAATGACCTTCTACTCGGCGCTGTCCTTGGAACGCCTCGGCCAGACTGCGAAGGCGAAGAAACTTTTGCGTGATCTGTTGGCTTATTCGGAAAAGCTCGCCAAGACGTCCGCGAAGATTGATTATTTCGCCACCTCACTCCCAACGATGCTGTTGTTCGACGACGATTTGCACTTTCGTCAGGAAACGAGCGCGATGTTTTTGCAGGCACAGGCCCGTTTGGGGCTGGGGCAAAAGATGAAGGCAAAAAGTCTTTTGAAACGAGTCTTGCAGCGTGACCCGAACCACGCGCTCGCGGCGGATTTGTGGACGGAACATTTTCAGCGAAAAGTAAAATCATGATTACTGCAACCCCGAACCCATCCTCGAACCTCAAGGCCGAATACAATTTCGGCTACATCTGGCTCATCTCCGTCATCGCCGCGCTGGGCGGGCTGCTATTTGGCTACGATTGGGTCGTTATCGGCGGCGCGAAGCCGTTTTTCGAGCGGTATTTTCACCTGACCAACGCCGCGCAATCCGGCTGGGCCAATAGTTGCGCGCTTATCGGCTGCCTCGTCGGCGCGCTCGTCGCCGGCGCCTTGAGCGACAAATTCGGCCGCAAACGGCTGCTGATCGTCTCGGCATTCTTGTTCGCGGCAACTTCCATCGGCAACGCCCTCGCACCGACGTTTTCCATTTTTGTTACCTGGCGGATATTGGGCGGCGTGGCCATCGGCCTCGCGTCCAATTTATCGCCGATGTATATCGCCGAGATCGCCCCGGCGCAGATGCGCGGCAAACTGGTTTCCATCAACCAGCTCACCATCGTCATCGGCGTGCTGGCGGCGCAACTGATCAACTGGTCACTCGTCCGCAATTTGCCACAGGGCGCAAGCGACGAATTCATCGTCAATTCCTGGTTCGGCCAGTCCGGCTGGCGCTGGATGTTCGCGATCACCGCAATTCCGGCCGCGCTGTTTTTTGTCGGGATGTTTTTCGTTCCCGAAAGCCCGCGCTGGCTCGCGAAAAACGGGAAACCGGAAGGCGCCAAGGCGATTTTGAAAAAGGTCGGCGGCGAAAATTACGCGGGCGAGGCGCTCAAGGAAATCGAGACCACGCTGGTGAACGAAACCGAAAAGGTGGATTTCAAGGAACTGCTCCATCCGAAGATGCGAAAGGTGCTGCTGCTCGGCGTCGTGCTGGCCATGTTCCAACAATGGTGCGGCATCAACACGATTTTCAACTATGCCGAGGAAATTTTCCGCGCGGCGGGCTACGACATTTCAACCGTGCTCAAACACATCGCATGGACCGGCTCGGTGAACCTCGCATTCACCTTTGTCGCGCTCGGCACGGTGGACCGGCTCGGCCGTCGCCCGCTCATGCTGTTCGGCGCGGCGGGGCTGGCCATCATCTACACGGCGGTCGGCCTTTGTTATCACAACGGCGTGCAGGGATTACCGGTGCTGCTGCTCGTGCTGTCGGCCATCGCGTGTTATTCCATTTCACTCGCGCCGGTGACGTGGGTCATCATCTCGGAAATCTTCCCGAACCGCATCCGCGGCGCAGCAATGGCGGTAGCCGTGGCCGCGTTGTGGCTCGCATGCTTCCTCCTGACTTACTCGTTCCCGATTTTGAACGCAAAGCTCGGTCCGGCGGGGACCTTCTGGCTCTACGCCGTGATTTGCGTGCTCGGCTTTGTCTTCATTTTCTTCAAATTGCCGGAGACAAAAAATAAATCGCTCGAACAGATTGAGCGCGACCTCGTGGACTAACTGAAAATTTATGATTTACGATTTCCGATTTACGATTTGCAAACGACCCAACGTAGCGGCGTCTCGGCAGAGCGCCGCACTCCGAAAAGGGACTGATAATCCGGCTTTCTGCCGAAAGCCGCTACGCCTGATTTGCGCAGCCATCATTCTCGTTTGCCTTTCGCCAAATTGTTTGCGCGCTGCCGAAACCCTTCCGCTCGCCGGCGAATGGCGCTTTGCCCTTGACCGCAACGACACTGGGACGAATGAGCAATGGTTTGCAAAAAATCTGCCGGACAAAATCCAACTGCCCGGCATTCTCCAGGCGCAGGACTATGGCGACGACATCAGCACGAACACGCCGTGGGTGCTCACGCTCGGCGATGCGTGGTGGAAAATCCAGCCGGCGGCGCTGCGTGACCATTTTTCCCAGCCGGGTCACGTGGAAGTGCCGTTTCTTTCCCAGCCGCCGAAACATTATCTCGGTGCGGCATGGTATCAGCGCGACATTGAAATTCCCGCCGGCTGGCAGGGCCGCCACTTCACGCTGTTTCTGGAACGCGCGCACTGGCAAAGCACGGTCTGGGTGGACGACAAGGAATTTCCCGCGAACGACAGCCTCGGCGCACCGCACATCACCGACCTCGGCGTGCTGACGCCCGGCAAACATCGCCTGACCATTTGTGTGGACAATCGCCTGCAACTTCCAGCGCGCGGACACTTGGTGGATTCCCACAGTATCTCTGACGGACTCGGCGCGGCATGGAACGGCATCGTGGGGATAATTGAATTGCGAAGCACGCCGCCGGTTTGGATTGAGAATGTGCAGGTTTTTCCGAATGTAGAAAGTAATTCTGTTCTTGCAAAAATACGAATTGGAAATGCAACTGGAAAAGCTGGTTCGGGATTCATTTATTTTCCCGCTGAAACCATTGCAGCCGATTCCATCGAAACGATTATGCCCGGAATTGGAATACCTATAACTTGGGACACAAACGGGACAACCTATGAACACATACTTCCACTGGAATCAAGGGCTCAAAAGTGGGATGAGTTTAATCCGAAGCTGCAAAAATTTGACATACAACTCACTGACAATTCTGTTTCAAATTCCTTTCGACACTCTGATTCCAAAGTTGTCACTTTCGGCTTCCGCGAAATCACGCACAACGACAAGGACCTTCTCATCAATGGCCGCTTGGTTAACCTGCGGCTCACGCATGACGGCGGTGAATTTCCAATCACGGGTTATCCGGCGATGGATGTCGCGTCGTGGAAAAAAATCATCCAGACCTGCAATGATTACGGGCTGAACGGCATCCGTTTCCATTCATGGTGCCCGCCCGAAGCCGCGTTTAAAGCCGCCGACGAAATGGGTTTTTATCTCCAGCCCGAATGCGGCCTGTGGGCGGATTTCGGCAGCCCGGAGACGCAGCAGTGGCTGAACGATGAAACCGCGCGCATCCTCGCGGCCTACGGCAATCATCCGTCGTTCATTTTGCTTTCGCCGAGCAACGAGCCGCGCAATTACTCGCGCTTCACGCCGCAGTGGGCAGCCAACAATTATACCAAAGACAACCGCCGCCTATATTCCGCCGGCACCGGCTGGTCCGACCAATCGCAGGTCTTTGGCGGCGCGCAATTCGCCACGCTCGTCCGCTTCGGCAACGGCAATTTGCGCAACACCTCCGGCTGGTTTGGCGGCGATTATCGCGACGCACTCGAAACCGTCCACATCCCCGTCCTGGCGCACGAGGTCGGCCAGTGGTGCGCGTATCCCGATTTCGACGTGATAAAAAAATTCACCGGCTACTTGAAACCCAGCAACTACGACATTTTCAAGTATATCGCCGGACAGGAAGGCGTGCTGGACCAGGACCACGTCTTCGCACAGGCGTCCGGCCGTTTTCAAGTCGAGACTTACAAGGAAGAAATCGAGGCCAACCTGCGCACGCCCGGCCTGTCCGGTTTTCAATTGCTCGACCTGCATGATTACCTCGGCCAGGGCACCGCGCTCATCGGCGTCGTGGATGCGTTCTGGGAGCCGAAAAGTTACGTAACCGCGGAAGAATTCAGGAAATTTTGTGGCCCCGTCGTGCCGTTGGCGTGGCTAAAGAAAAGAGTTTTTACAACAGACGAAAAACTTGAAGCAGGCATTGGCGTTGCAAATTTTGGGCAGGACACGCTGCGAAAAGCGGTCGTCCGCTGGGAAGTCCGAGATGCGAATGGAAAAATTGTGGGGTTTTGCCCCTCCAACCCGTTGGTTGACATTCCCGTTGGCTTCAAAGACAAACGCTTGGATTTCAGCATGGGCTTGAGGCAATTACCCGCTCCGGCGGAATACAAACTTGTCGCGCTGGTTGATTCGACCAACGGAAATTTCCAAAACGACTGGAATTTCTGGCTTTACCCCGCGCAAGTGGACACAAACACGCCGCCCGACGTTTTGGTGACGCACAATTGGAGCGAAGCCGCGACGCGGCTTGCCGCCGGCGGCAAAGTGCTATTCATGCCGCGCAACGCCGACCTTGATTCGACGAAATGTCCGCCTATGAAGAACGTCCCCATTTTTTGGAACATCCAGATGACCGTGCGTCCGCCGCAGAATACGACGCCGAAATTTGACGCCATGCTCGGCCTGCTTTGCGACACCAAATCCCCTGCCCTCATGGAATTTCCCACCGAAGCGAACTGCGACTGGCAGTGGACCCAGCTCGTGAACAATGTGCGCTCGGTCAATCTTTCCAAAGCCCCGGCGTCGCTCCGCCCCATCGTGTCGGCGATTGACGATTGGAACCGTAACTGGCGGCTCGGCGTGATTTTCGAGTGCAACGTCGGGCCGGGCCGCCTTCTGGTTTCGGCCATCAATCTGGACAAAGAAAGCGGCGGTTCGGAATTGCAGCAACTGCGACGCTCCCTGCTTGATTACATGGCCGGAGAGAAGTTCAAGCCGGTAGCGACACTCACACCAGAACAGGTTGCCAGCCTCTGGGTAAGTAGCGCATCCACGACACCAGAACCGGCCCGCAAGTTTGACCCGGACTTGAATGACGGGACAATTCCAAATTCGGCACCGCAAAAGCCGTGATTCAAATACGCTGAAGGCGTAAGGAAATTAGACCCTTACCTCACCCTCGATCCCTCTCCCCTCCCACGGCGGGAGCGGAGAGGGAAATATTTTGTGGGACGATTTCCCGGGTAGCTTCCAAAGGCCCAATCCGTTATTTGCTTTTGATGCGAATGGAGGCGGCTTCAAGCCCGTCGGCTTCGGCTTTCAGCTTGATGGTTCCGGGTTGACCGGCTTTGGCGCGGACAATGACCAGCGCCAGACCGTTGTAGGCGTTGTGTTCCGGCGCCTGGAATGATTCAAAGCTCGTCGCGTCGCCGTTGTCCGTGGCGACGATTTCGCCGGGGCCTTTGATTTCAAACTTGATGTGGTTCTTCGAGCGCGGCACGAGCAAACCTTTCTTGTCCGCCACAGTCACAGTGATGTAGGAGAGGTCCTGGCCGTCGGCGGCGATTTTAGCGCGGTCGGCCTGCAGCGTGAGTTTCGTCGCCGGACCGGCCGTTTTCATCACGTCGGTCGCCCATTTCTTGCCGTTTTTATAGGCAACGACCTTGAGCGTGCCGGGCTGATAAACCACGTCGTCCCAATGCAGGCGGTATTCAAGCGGCCCCTTCGTTTTCCGTCCGAGGGATTTGCCGTTGAGGAACAGTTCCGCCGAATCGCCGGAGGTATAAACATGAACCGGCGTGACTTGATTGGTGCGATCCGGCCAGTTCCAATGCGGCAGAATGTGGGCCATCGGCAAATCGGGACGCCAGCGCGCCTGGTAAAGGTAGTAGCGGTCCTTGGGAAAACCGGCAAGGTCAATGATACCAAAATAGGAACTGCGCGACGTGCGGTCGTAAGGTGTCGGCTCGCCGAGATAATCAAAACCCGTCCAGACAAATTCGCCCGCGACGAACGGGTATTTGTCCTGCCCGGTGAATTCCGTTTCCGGCGGCGTCGCCCAGCGCGGCGCGTAAAGGTCATAGGAACTCATCTGATGATCCGCCTGGCCACCGACCTTGTTGGTGCTGACGGGAAAAAAGTATTCGCCGCGCGAGCTGATGCATGAGGCGGTCTCGCTGCCGAACAACGGCTGATCGGGATTGGCATCGCGGAACTTGCCGTATTCCCACGGCTTGTAATTGTAGCCGAACACGTCCTCCACCGCCGCAAAGCCGTTGTAGCCGGACTTCACGTCACTGTTCGCCGAGGTCGTCGGGCGCGTCGGGTCTTCCTGGTGCGCGATGGCGGTCAGTTCCGCCCCAATCCAGAATCCATTGGTCTTGCTTTGCTCGCCGACCTCGTTGCCGATGCTCCACAAAATGATTGAAGGATGATTCCTGTCACGGCGCAGTTCCGCGCGCCAGTCGCGCTCGTGCCATGCATCAAATATCAGGTGATAATCGTTTCTCGTCTTGCGGCTCTCCCAGCAATCAAAGGACTCGTCCATCACGAGCATTCCGAGCCGGTCGCAGATGTCGAGCAGTTCCGGCGAAGGCGGATTGTGGCTCGTGCGAATCGCATTACAGCCCATTCCCTTCAAAATTTCAACCTGCCGCTCCAGCCCGCGTGTGTTGATTGCGGAACCCAATGCGCCGAGGTCGCTATGATCGCAAACGCCATTGAGCGGAACGCGTTTGCCGTTCAGCAAAAATCCATTCGTGACCGTGAATTCAATGGTGCGAATCCCGAACGGCATTTCGCAGCGGTCCACCAGCTTGCCGTCCTGCAAAATGGAGGTGACGACAACGTAGCGCTGCGGCTGCTCAACGCTCCAGAGTTTTGGGTTCTTGACGGATATCTCCCCTTGGGCCAGCCCGGTCTTGTGCGCGGCAACATTCGAGTCATTTGCCGAGACAAGGACCATGCCCACCTCCTTGCCACACGCCCCGTCCGGGCCAAGTTCGTAAATCTCATTGTTCACCATCACATTGGCATCGGCATCACTGTCATTGTCCACGTTCACCTGGATTTTTACCGTCGCCGCCTTCGCGCTGACTTCCGGTGTGGTGACGTAAGTTCCCCAATGCGCGACGTGGACGGGCGCGGTCTTGACGAGCCAGACGTTGCGGTAAATACCGCCGCCCGGATACCAGCGCGACGAATCCGGCGGATTGTCCAGCCGGATGCTCACGATATTATCGCCGCCAAAATCCAGATACGGCGTCAGATCCACCCGCCACGAGGCGTAGCCATACGGCCAGCCGCCCACAAATTTCCCGTTCAACCAGACCGTCGCGTAAGACATCGCGCCGTCCACGTCCAGATAGATTTTCTTCCCCTTGTCGGATTCGGGAATGTCGAGTGCCTTGCGATACCACGCCACACCGAACCACGACAGCTTGCCGGTGGAGCCGGGCAACGCCTGATCGAACGGCCCCTCGATGCCGAAATCGTGCGGCAGGTTCACCAGCCGCCAACCGCTGTCGTCAAAGTCGCGGGACGCGAATGAAATGCCCGTGGCCGGCGGATCTTCCGGGCGCACCGCGGGCGCATTCGTAGTGAACGGATTGCCCGTCGGTAAAATCCAGTCGCGGATGACCGTGTAGTTCAGGTTCGTTCCGGCTTCGGGCACGTCGCCCTTGAAAAACCGCCAGCCGGCGTCCAGTGAAATCCGTTCGCGCGGCGAATCGGCGGTGTCGGCAAAAACTCCGGCGGGCATCAGGAACAACAGGGTGAGCGGGAACAATCTGGTTGCGTTCATAGTTGGAATTCGATTGGGCGCGACAGTTCTACAACATTTCCGGATTCAGCGCAATGTCTTGCCTGCCCCGGGAGCGCCGCGACGAAACACCGGGCCGGGTGATTTCAATCCCGTTGAGATTTTCAAGACCAGCGCCGGAGGCCGGGGCCGGTTCCGCACGGCGGAGTGCGGCGGGTCATTGCCCGATGCGCTGCCACATCTGCTCGATGGAAGGGTCCTTGCCCATGCCCATCTCGTAAAACTCGTCTCCGTCCAGCCGGATGCGAAATGTCGGATGCGTGCCCCGAAACTGCGACTTGGCGCCGGTCGCCGCCTCGATGGATTCCGTGTAGTTTTCGCCTTG
>Ga0265338_10005010_pt1 | contig 17508 bp, 17 predicted proteins | sample 42126metaG_FD_193579 | JGI IMG/M metagenome (GOLD analysis project Ga0265338, IMG submission 193579) | Rhizosphere microbial communities from Carex aquatilis grown in University of Washington, Seatle, WA, United States - 4-21-26 metaG | ecosystem: Host-associated > Plants > Roots > Rhizosphere... | reverse complement strand
ATCGATCGGCGTCGGCACGGTCACGATGTAGAAATCTGCCGCCTGCAGATTGCCCGCTGTGCCGGTGAACGTAACGCCGGATGCGCCGATATCCTCGGCCGAGACCTCGCGGGTCCGGTCGGTGCCGCTGCGCAGCTCGGCGATCCGCTCGGCGTTGACGTCAAAGCCGATGACCTTGAAGCCGGCGAGACCGAACGCCGTGGCGACGGGCAGACCCACATAGCCGAGGCCGATGACTGCGATGGTGCGCGAACGAGGCATGCAGGGGGCGAGGCGCGGCTACCAGCAAAGCGGGCTGGCTGGCCGTGAGCGGGCCCATGTCCAGTAATTCCGCATCCGCGCCTTGTAACCCATGCGCGTTTTTCGAACAATACCGCCGCACTCGCTGATCGCTGCTGTTGCAATAGGGGGGGCGGTCGCGTAACGACTTTGACCTTTCGCGCGGACCTGCTCTGGCGGGCCTGCGCGGCAATTTTGGAAACGGACGTGCCTGGCGAGACGATGAAGCGCTTCGGCCGCTTCGTGCTGAGGGAGGCGGTCAAAACCGCCCAGCGGCCCTCACGCTTGATCCTTGGACCGCTGTTACTTTTCGCTCTGGCACTGCTGCGGCACCCACGGCTTGTGCCGATTGTGCTGCCCGCGCTGCCGGAGCGTGTGATCGGGAAAGCCGGTCGAGAAACCATCTATTTGGCTGCCGGGCTCCCACTGTTGCAACATGACTGGCCGGATGAGGCGTGGCTTTGCCTGCAAAGCTACTTTCGGATCGGGCACCCGTCGATTGAGGATTATCTCGTTGGAGCGAATTGCCTCTACCAAGGACTCGGCCGTTTTCGCGACGCGATGTCCTTGCTCACCCAGGCGAGTGAGAAATCCTTACGGGAGAGGGCGAGTCTCGGTCTTGCCGACGTTCCCTTTCGGGTGCTCGACAATGTGTGGGCGCAGCATCTCGGTCACCTTGGAATTCTAAGTTACGTCCTCAAGCTCGGAATTCTGGAGGGCCGCCGCCGCGATGAAACAATCCTTTATTTGCCGCCGGGCAGCCCGGTCGCCAATCGCTTCCTTTTCGATCAACTCACGCCTTATCTGAGACTGGTCGAAAACCCCGCCGATTTGCCGTTCCCGGCGTCCGCCGTGCAGACATTGCACTACGACCTTTTCAGTCCGCGCCTGCGCAATGGAACGACAACCTTCTATTGGGGGCTTGCCGATCAGACGTACCAGCGTTGGCAGGAGGAGGGCAGGCCGCCGCTGTTGGCGTATCCGCCCGCGATAGAGGCACGCGGCCGCGCCGCGTTAGAGAAGCTTGGAATGCCGCAAGGAGCCTGGTTCGTTTCGCTGCACGTGCGCGAGCGCGAACCGGATGGCACCCAGTCAGGCATAAACGCCATCCGCAACGCCGACATTTCCAGCTATTTTCCGGCCATCGCCGAGATTACCCGCCGCGGTGGGTGGGTCATCCGCATGGGCGACCCCAGCATGGCGCCGTTGCCAGCGCTGCCGAACGTCATCGACTATTGTCATAGCGCTGTCCGGTCGGACTGGATGGATATCTTCATCCTGGCGCGCAGCCGTTTCCTGATCGGGACAAACTCCGGGCCGGCGTTTGTTCCCGTGCTCTATGGTACCCCTGCTGTGCTGACCAATTGGTGGCCGGCAGCGGAACGGCCGTGGCAGTCGTCGGATATCTTCATTCCGAAGCTGCTGCGCAGCGCTGCCGATGGCCGGTACCTGACCTTGAGCGAAACGCTGTCCGAACCCCTCGGTTGGTGCTACTCGCGCCGGCATCTGCTCAAATATGCCAGCGTTCGTGTGGAGGATAACGATCCCGAGATCATCCGTGCCGCGGTGCAAGAGATGCTGGGGCGGTTAGATGGGCATAAGGAGGTAGCGAAGGAGACCGAGGACGTACGGACGCGCGCCGACAGGATTTATAAGTCGCGCGGCGTAGCCGGCTCGGCTGTGCTGGCTCGTGAATTTCTTCGCCGCCACGTCAACCTCGTTGCATAGGGGCATTCGCCCCCGAGTTCGCGTCCCAATCGATGTAACCGCGATGATCTCTCGTAGAATGACCATCGCTTGCGGCAGTCCATTTGCTTGCCCACGCGGCCGCTGCAGGCTAACACGATAGCGTGCCAAATCTCGGCATTCGACGGATGATGGGACCGCCATGATTCCGATCCTGGTTACCGGCGCTGCGGGCTTCATCGGCTTTCATCTTTCGCGCCGGTATCTCGATGCTGGCCGCTCTGTTGTCGGCTACGACAATCTTAACGACTACTACGATGTGAGCTTGAAGCAGGCACGGCTTAACGTGCTCAAGATAAATCCGGCTTTCCAATTCGTCCATGCCGATCTTGGCAATGCCGCGACGCTGAACCGGCTGTTCGAGCAGCATAAATTCGAAGTGGTGGTCAATCTCGCGGCACAGGCGGGCGTGCGCTACTCCCTGCTCAATCCGCAGGCCTATGTGGAGAGTAATCTTCTCGGCTTCGTAAATATTCTTGAGGCATGCCGCCATCACGGCGCCCGTCACCTCTTGTACGCGTCTTCAAGTTCGGTCTATGGCGGCGTGACCAAAATGCCGTTTTCCGTCCATCAGAACGTCGATCATCCGCTGAGCGTCTATGCGGCGACCAAAAAATCCAACGAGCTGTTGGCCCACGCGTATAGTCACTTGTTCCGTCTGCCGACCACAGGACTTCGTTTCTTTACCGTCTATGGTCCGTGGGGCCGTCCGGATATGGCAATGTTCATCTTCACGCGCGCAATACTGGCAGGTAGGCCGATCCAAATCTTCAATCACGGTCGTATGGAACGCGATTTCACGTACATCGACGACATTATTGAGGGGATTTTTCGCTTGACTGACAAGCTGCCTCAGCCCGATGCAAGCTGGAACGGGGACGCCCCAGATCCAGGCCGCAGCAGTGCGCCATATCGTCTTTACAACATCGGCAACAGTAAGCCGGTACCGCTGATGCAGCTCATCGGCGTTCTGGAGGGTTGCCTCGGCATTGAAGCGAAAAAGGAATTCCTGCCGATGCAACCGGGCGACGTTCCCGCGACCTACGCGGATATCGAGGACCTGGCGCACGAGGTCGGGTTTGAGCCACGAACGGGGATCGAAGTCGGGACAGCACAATTCGTCGGCTGGTACAAGGAATATTACAAGTGCTGACCGGCTAAGCGGGCATCTTCGTGCTGCGCCTCGGTGCCGATGTGCCATCTGTGCCGATGCGCCAGCTGTGCCGATCAAACGGGTCGGTATATGCTGGTTGCCGAAGCCGGACACATTCGCTGGCGATAAAATCGGGATCTTAAAGCGAAGGCGAGCGCGCACGCACCGGCCGACTCATTAGAGCGCGGTCAAACAACGGGCGAAGGTGCTTCTTCGCTGGAGGATACAGTATGGCAGAAACGAATGAAGCCCTTGAGCGGGCAAAGGTTGCTCAAACTTTGGCCGGGAATGCCAACACAGTGGTGCAAGCCTATGGTTTTCTATTTGAGGCGCTGCTGGGAACAATGAAAGATAACAATCTCATTTCACCGTCGCAGATAAAGACTGTTTTCTACCGCGCCGCCACGATGGTTGATGAAATACGACCACAGAATCCACTGCAAGAGACGGTCTGTCGCGGAATGCGCGAAGTGATCTCGCGCGTCGCGAAAGGATCCGGAATTGAGGTCCCGCCGCCTGGTCAGACGGGGATGCAACGAAAGCAGGGAGGCTGACCGATCTCGCGCAGACTTTTTATCCGCAAAGGCGCTCTCATTCTTGCGCTTCGGTGCGAGATTGTGCGGATTTAATTTGTGACGTGCCTTCCGAGCGGCTAAGCGGCATCGAGGTGATAGGTGTGCTGTGCGCGTGAGATCGCACTTACCAGACGTTGCATTGCGCCCGCGAGGGCCGCGCCTTCGTGGGCGGAAACGATGCGGCTGACGGCGTTTGCGGCATTGGCTATGTCGTGCGCGCCGGCGTCGTTGGCGCATGTGGTCACGTGCATGGCCAAGTTGCCGACCACGTCGAGTGGTTCGCGCCCCATGAGCTCAAGCAACGCATCGGCATCCCGAAGCAATTCGATAAAGCCGCGAGGCGCAGGCGCTAGCGGGGGGGAGTTGGTCAAGTGACGTTCTTTTTCGCGCATCTCGGCTTCTCCGATAATGCCCGCGAGAGCTAATCGGATATCCCTGTTATGGTTAATTGGCAGTTAACGCGGTTGATCTGGTAAAGTTCGACTGCAATTCAGGTAATAGATTTATCCTATCTCCTTAATAGGGCGGCATTGTGTAGCTATGGGCCAGTTGCTCAGAGCGGACTGCGGCCTCGCAAGGTGTTTTCGCCTTAGAGCCTACGATTGGCGCATGATTTTTCGCTGAAAGGATGGCGACAATTCGAATAAAGCCAGCAACGTGGCGTTAAGAAGCCGATCTGCGGTCAGGCGCTCAGCGTTGTTCCGAGGACAGTTTGGACAACCTCCCAAACATCCGGTGCCTCCAGGCTATATCTTTCACGGATCAGACTCGAATTAAGAGTGGTATGAAGTGGTGTCGCGCCTTCGGGCAAACCGGCGGAGCGCGCGCTCGTTTCCTTCACCAGCGAGTTTGGCGCTCCAAGCTGCGCCGCGAGAAACCGTGCAACCTCCGCATAGGCTACATCGCGCGGCCCGGTGAGCTGAAAAGTGCCTCCGGCGCGGTCTTTCATTAAATCGCGGATCGCGAGGCATACGAGGTCTGTCGGCGTGGGGGCGAGCACCATGTCACTGAACGCACTGATCGGCTTGCTGGCTAACAGGTCGGCGACCCAGTGTTCGAGAAGCGGCATGCGCGGCGAAAGCACCTTGGCCAGACGCAAGATCGCGATCGGCATGTTGCGTGCCATGCGCTCGCGCAGCGCGGTCTCAGTCCGCGACTTCTGTCGGCCGTACTCGCTCACCGGCGAATACGGCGCATCGGCCGGGACTTGGGCCGTGCACCCGTCGAAAACCTGGTTTGTGGAGAGAAATAATACATAGATGCCGCGGGCAGTGAGCTTATCGATCAGTGTCAATGTCCGATCGACATTGATGTTCGCCGTTCCCGCCGGATCGGCCGCGCATGCCGTCATGCGCGCGATTGCGGCACACACACAAGCAGCTTTTGTGCCGGGCGGCACCGCCCAGTCATCCAGGGCCTCGGAGAGGTCAAGAAACGGGCGCTCGAAACCGACGCGATCTCGGCGCCGAGTGGTTGCCGCGACCGGCAAGCCCAGTTCTCGGATCGCTCGGTAGGCCGCCGCGCCGATTTCGGAATCGCCGCCGACGATCAGGAACATCTGGCAATCCCGCCCGCGTGCAAGTCCTTCGGCGCAGCTAAGCCGCGCTCGTCACGCGACCTTCTCTTTCACTTTGAGCGATTTGACTACGCGCGCCGCGATCTGAGCGGGGGCCAAGCCGTAGACTTCGAATAAATCTTCCTGAACGCCGTATTTGTGCGGGAAGGCGTCGGGTAGTCCAATGCGCAGCATCGGCGGCAGCGCCGTGCCGAGTTTTTCCACGACCAGATCGGTGACCGCGCTGCCGAACCCGCCGATCACCGTTCCTTCCTCCACCGTGGTGACCAACTCGGCGTCGCGCGAGAATTCCAGCACGGCTTCCTCGTCGAGCGGCTTGATGGTGTGGAAATGCACGACGGACACGTCATGGCCGTCCTTGGCGAGGATGTCGGCCGCAGCGAGACTGTTGGTCGTCATCACGCCGGTGGCCATCAGTACGATCGACCGGCGCGAACGCGCGCGCCGCATCGGTATGGCCTTGCCAATGGCGAAGCCGTTTTCTTCGCGGCTGACGACCGGATCGCCACCTTTGGCGAGCCGGATATAGATCGGGTTCGGCCAATCGAGGGTGCAGTTCATCAGCCGCACCATTTCCTTGGCGTCGCAAACTGCTGTCACCGTCATTTTCGGCAGCGCGCGCATGATGGCGATATCCTCGATCGCCAGATGAGTCGGACCGAGCGGCGCGTAGACCAGCCCGCCGCCGTTGCCGATCAGCCGCACAGGGAGTTCATGCAGGCACAGATCGATGCCAACCTGCTCGTAGCAGCGCCGGGTGATAAACGTGGCGATCGTGTTGACGTAGGGGATGTAGCCTTCCATGGCGAGACCGGCGGCCATGCCGATGCAGTTGGCCTCGGTGATGCCTTCCATGTACCAGCGCTCCGGCATCTCCTTTTGCATCTCGGCAAGCAGGCCGGGACTAAGATCGGAGCCGATGAACAGCACGCGCTTATCTCGCTTGGCGAGATCATAGACCATGTTGAGGCAGGTGGCGCGCATGGCTTAATCCAGAGCCGCATAAAGTTTGGTGACGACTTCGTTGGCGATCTTCGATTTGTGGTGCCAATTGGCATCGTTCTCGGCAAAAGCAATGCCCTTGCCTTTTACGGTATGGCAGATGATTGCGCTCGGCCGATCGGACGCAAGGGGAAGGCGGCGAAATACGTCGCGCAACGCTCCAACGTCGTGTCCATCCACGTCCGTGGCAGCGAAGTTGAACGCACGCCATTTGTCGAGCAGTGGCTCGAGGTCCTGAATTTCGCGCGTGGGACCGGCCGATTGGATTTTATTGTAATCGACGACCGCGGTGAGATTCGAAAGCCTGTGCTTGCCGGCGCAGAGCGCCGCTTCCCATACTGAGCCTTCGTCGATTTCGCCGTCGCCCATGACCACGATGACGCGCGTGTCGCGCTTCTCGATGCGGGCAGCCAGCGCCATGCCAACTCCATAGGAGAGGCCGTGGCCGAGCGAACCGGTGGACGCCTCGACTCCGGGAATTTTGGCCGCTTCCGGGTGACCTCCGAGGATCGAATCGAGACGGCAGAAGGTATCGAGCGCCTCGTATGGAATGAATCCTTTTTCGGCGAGCATCACATATTGCGCGATGCAGCCGTGTCCCTTGCTGAGAATCATGCGGTCACGCCCGGACCATTTCGGCTCCTGCGGGCGATAGCGCAAAATATCGTCGTAAAGCACGCGCATGATTTCGACGAGCGACAGCGAGGAACCCACGTGACCGCGCTCGCCGCCGTGCAACGTACGGATGACGAGCCGCCGCAAATGCTTGGAGCGCTCGTCGAGCGGCGGAGTTGCCAAATTGAGATGCTGCGCTGCCTGAGCTGCGACCATTGGTTAGTCCTCCACCTTTTCAGGCAACTCCGCAAGGAATTCTCGGGCGCGCGAGAGCTGCCGCGCCTTGGCGTCGCTCCAGCTGCCGGTGTAGCCGGCGAGCACGCGCCGCTGCCAGCGTTCGGGAATGAATTCGTTGAGCAGGATGAGGACCCAGCGCAAGCCAAACAGGGGCAGATACGCCTGCAGCCGCTTGGCGAAAGCCGGGTCGTCGGCATAAAGCGCGAGCGCCCCTTGCTGAAATCGCCGGCGCTGCGGCGCAGGTAACGTCCTGCCAGGATGCAGCAGGATATCGGCGGTCAGCTTCACAGGATCGTCCCAGCCAAAATACTCAAAATCGACGAAAGCCAACGACCCATCGCCTCGGCGCAAGCTGTTATGGAAGCCGAAATCGGAGGGAACGAGGCTGCGCCATTCCTGCGGGAGATCGACCTTAAAATCAAGGCCTGCCTCAGCGATCAGGTGACCTGCCTTGGTGCGCCAATGAGTCATTCGGGGCGTCACTGAATCGTCAAGGAATTCAATCATTTCCTTTTCTTTAGCCGTCGCACCCCGCAGCCGCATTAAACGGTCATTGAGCTGGCGTTCAATCTCGGCGCCACAAAGACAAGCTTCGGCCGCAAGCGGCTGGGCTAAAGCCCATGGCGTCTGCCGCAAGGCGTGGATTGTGGCCAGAAAGGCAACTGCGGAACCGATATCGGTGTCGCTAACGGTTTGGACGTCGCGCCCATCAATCCAGCTCAGAAGCGCATAGCCCCGGTCCCTGTCGAAGTTGACCACACGAGGAACGGTGTCGATTCGGTAGCGCTCCATGAGCTTGAGCGCGCCCACTTCGGTCGCGAGACGGTCGCGCGTGTCCTCCTCGCGTGATGGGTACTGCTTGAGGGCAAATTCGCGCTCGCCGCTGCGCACATGCCATATGCGGCTGTTGCGGCCGCCGCCAACGAACCGGCGCACCTCGACGGCTTTGCCGACGAGTCCGCGCGCCACTTCGGTTGCCTGCGCGAGACTCTGATCGAGCGCGCTCAATCATCCACTCCTTCGAAGATCTGATGCTCGATGTCCCGCCATGTCGGGCAAACCGCATACGTTGCAACTTCAAATGGCTCTTTGCTTGAGAACAAGATTCGCTTGATGCGCGGCGGAAAATCAGGATCGGTCAAAACCTCTTCGAGATCATCGATGAAATGGGTCAACGAAAGCGACCTGATGCGCCTTAGTTTTTCCGCGCGCGTACTTTCGAAGTAGATGTTCGTGGCGGGGATGGCCTTTGCGTCGCCGACCAGCCCGTTGGCCGCCATCCAGTCGAACGCTGCCTTGCGCAAGTTCACCTGGTCTGGATCGTAGTGGCCGAATTCGGTCTTATGACTCACGACAGCCACTTCGCATCGCTCCGCCTTGCAGCGGTGAAGAAACGCTTCGACGCCGGGCATGACCACACCGCCGACGATGCCCTTGCCGTACACCTGACCCTGCAATCGCTGCCAAGCGAGCTCGCCGTCGGGCAGGAGTCGGATGGCGTCGCGGACGGCCTGTTTAGAGCCAATGAAGTCGCTGTCGATCAGGCCACACCGCTTGGCCTCGGCGCAGAACACTTCGTCATAGGCAATGATTGTATTGTCGAAGTCGATGCCGATGCGAAGTTCTGTCGCCGCCGATTTCATTCGATACCATCAACCGGGCTCATCGCAGCTTCAAAGCTTGCATGCGCTTGATGTTGTAATAGCGGTCGTCCGACATCGCGTTCGGGACTTTTCCGCCGAGAAAGGCGGTCTTGAGATCGACTATGGCGTCTTTGACGGACCGTTCGGCGACAAAGCCGAGATCGCGCCGAATTTTTTCGGACGAGACATGATAAGAGCGGTGATCGTCCGTGGGAGTGACGACGATGTCAACTTTGGGACCAACTTCGTCGCGCACCATGTCGGCGATAGTGCGGACTTTGAGGTTGTGGTAGCCGGCATTCCAGGTCTTGCCGTTGATGATCTCGTCAGGCTCCACGAGAAGCCGGATGTACAGATCCGTCATGTCCTCGACATGGATGTTGGGCCGCAGTTGGTCGCCACCGAAGACAGTGATGCGCCCGTTGTTGATGGCGTGATTGGTAAGGATGTTGACCGTAAGGTCGAGTCGCAGACGCGGCGCATACCCGCAAACGGTCGCGGGACGTAGCGTCACGGCGGTGAATCCGGGCTCACGCTCGGCGTCAAGTACCTCCTCGCACATCGCCTTGTATTTGGAATAGTCGGTCAGCGGCACCAGCGGCAAATCCTCGGTGACGTTCGGATCGTCCTTGATGCCGTAAACCGACGAGGAAGAGGCGTAGATGAAGCGCTTAACGCCGGTATCCTTCGCCGCCTTCACCAGCGGGCGAAAGCAATCGTAATTGATTGATTTGCCGAGGTCGGGATTGAGGTCGAAGGAGGGATCGTTGGAAATACAGGCGAGATGAATGACGGCATCGCAGCCGCTCAGCGCTTTGCGGACGGCCGCCGGATCGCGCAGGTCGCCCTTGACCTGGGTCAGCGCTGGATTGCCATTCAGACCGCCAAAAACGTCGCCGTAGATATAAAGATCGAGAACCGTGACCTCGTATCCGGCATCGAGCAGTTTTGGTACCAGGTTGGAGCCGACATAACCCGCTCCGCCCGTGACTAGGACGCGACTGACCCGCTTTGCCATCTTTCCTTCCATTCGTTGCTTCTCGTCCGGTAGGGCCGACGTTAAGACTTGCGACCCCAGCCCATGTCGATGTCGAGCACGGCGTGACACAGCGCCAGATGCGCGACTTCGACGAAGCCGTATTCGCGTGAGCGGACGAAAAAATTGACGTCCCCACTGCGCCGCAGGTCGTTGTCCTCGGTGAATCCGGAGAATGTTGCTACCTTACATTCGAGCGTATGCGCCATCTTCACGGCGCCAAGGATGTTCGGAGAGCGGCCGGAGCTGGAAATCGCGATCAAGAGATCGCCCGGCCGGGCATGAAATTCGAGCTGTTTGGCGAAGACGTTCTCGTAGCCAAGATCATTACCCAGGCATGTGAGCGCCGACGGATCATTGAACGCGAGGGCGCGTAGACCGCCATTCTTGGAAAAGTCGATGGCGAGGTGGCTCGCGATGCCGGCGCTGCCGCCGTTGCCGATGAAGATGATCTTGTTTCCGGCATCGTGTGCTTGGTGGGCGCTGTCGCGCACCCATTGACACCCGGCTTCAAGCGGGAGCGGCTTCGATGCACGATCGGTGACTTCTGCCCCGCGCAGCAGGTCGGCCAGCGTCCCGAAATACTGGTTCAATTGCTCGCGCACGTCGCCCGCCTTTTGCACCATAAACTCATTTGAGCAGCCCAGTAATGCCCTTGATCAGTGAGGCCTTTTCGATCGAGCGTCGATGGCCGACGATTTCGACCTTGAGCGCACCGACAACGTTGCCGATGAATCCGATCTGGTTCATCGGCCCGCCGGCGGCCACCAACGGCGCCGTGACCGCAAGGAATGCATCGCCTGCGCCGACCGTGTCCACGATATTTTTGGCGAATGCCGGGATGGTGTGTACGATACCGCCGCGCTCGAAGGTGACGCAACCGTGCTTGCCCTGAGTAATGATGATCTTCGAGCAATCGACATGGTCTTCGGCCAGGCGAAGTGCGATGTCTCCCAGCCCCGATAATCGGTCGCTGACCGCGAGGCGGGCTTCCGGCGCATCGATACAGACGTAATCGGCACGCCGATATTTGGTAATCAGATTGTAACCCAGATTGGCGCTGTTGCTCTGGGTGTTGACCGCAAGGAAACGCGCGTTCGACGTCAATGCGTCGATCGACGACCGTGCAATCAGTCCATGCCCGAAATCGGTGGCGATGACGACGTCATAATCCGACGCCAGCTCGGCTATGGCACCATCAACTTCGCCTTGCACATCTGGCGGCAGCGGCTCGTCGTTCATGAGATACACCTCGAACAGCTTGCGCATGTAAGAGGGGTCGACGAAGCGGCGTTTCAGTGTGGTCGGAGCGCCCTTACGGGTAAACGCCTTCATGGCGACGTTCGGTTTGAGGCTTTGCCGCGCTAGATCTTCGTAACTCTCGGACTCGCCGAGGCAGGTGATGATGTCGACCTGCTTGCAGAAGGACGCGACGTGATTGGCTGCCGCGAATACGCCGCCGGCGAACAGTTCGCGATCCTGGTAACGGGTCGCGATCATGGTCTCCTTGGGCGTCTTGTGCATGGGCAGCACGTATTGGTACTCGTCGATGATCGCGTCGCCGACAAGTAGGATGCGGTAATCGGCGATGCTGTCGATGAGGTCACACAGATCGTCGAGTCCACCGTTCTCCCGTAACGTATTGAGATGCTCGCGGATATGCGGCTCAAACACGTTGAGATGACGATTGATCAGCTCGGAAGAACTGAACGTCACCTCATCGGTGAAGTGGACACGGCCGCCATGCGATTCGACGGCTTGGCGCTCGATGGTGATCTTACCGGTAATGTCGCCTTGTGGATTCTGGTAGTCCTGGCCTTTGATGTAGATCGACGGTCGGATGATTTCGATCGCGCTCACTGCATCCGCCGCATCGTTGATAGCGACCCAATCCACATATTCGAGCGTCGCCAGCATCTCGGCGCGCAGTTCGGCATTGAACACCGGCCGGCCGGGCCCCTTGTTGACGAAGCGGTCAGCCGTGATTGTGACGATGAGCACGTCGCCGAGCTTGCGGGCGGCTTCGAGATGGCGGACATGGCCGAGATGCAGCAGATCGAAGGTGCCGTGCGCCTGAACGACGGTGCGGCCGGCACTGCGCGCCTGCTCGCATATCGCGGCAACCTCGCTCAGCGTTCTTACCTTTTCGCGCGGGCTGGCTGCAGGGCCGACTGGCGGCTTGCGGATCAGCTTTGTGACGCTTGATTCCATTCCCGTCCCCCAAGATCGGCACGATCGGTATCCAGGAACCGAAACCAATCGCGCGTGGCTTCGGCGATGCGCGAGGCAGTCCATACCGGGGCATCGCGCCAGTAGTCGATGTTTTCCCGCATAACCTTGACGCCTTCGGCGAAGCTCACTTTCGGCGCCCAACCAAGATCGCGGCGAATCTTGGAAATATCGGCCCAGGTGCAATCCGGCTCACCCGGCCGTTTGGGAATGTGCACACACGGTGGCGAGCCCAAGAGCCGCACTAATTCGTTGACACTGACCGGCTCGCCGCTTCCCACGTTGTAAACCTCGCCACTCTTGACACTTTCGGCGACCGCAATCAACGCATCGACCACATCACTGACGAAGGTGAAGTCGCGGGTCTGCTCGCCGTCGCCCACGATGGTCAGCGGTTCGCCGGCCAACAGCTGAGCGAGGAAAACGCCGAACACCGCGCCGTATGTTCCACTGGTGCGCGCACGGGGGCCATAAACATTGAAGAAGCGCACCGATACAGCGGGCAGCTGATACACTTGCGCCCAATGCATCACGAGCTGTTCGCCCAAATACTTGGTTAGGGCATAGGGATAGCGGGCATCGGGAGGAGCGGTTTCGGCAGTCGGATAGCTTGATGGAATGCCGTAGCAGGACGATGAGGCCACATAGACAAACCGCCTCACCGCATGCCGACGGGCGGCCTCAAGCACACAGAAGGTGCCGTCCACGTTTGAGCGAAAATAGGCCTCCGGTTCCTGGATCGAGGGAACAATGTCGGCGCGTGCGGCGAGGTGAAAAACCCGTTCCGCTCCCATGATGGCGGCCGCTACGGCGTGGGGGTCGGCGACGTCCCCCTGCGCAATCCGCAGGCGAGGATTCTCACTATGCTGCTTGAGGTTGGCGTGCCTGCCTACGACAAAATTATCGAGCACGCGCACGGTGCGGCCTTGGGCCAGCAAGCGGTCAACGAGGTGGCTGCCGATAAAGCCGGCGCCTCCTGTCACTACGTCGATTCCACCCACCGCCGACACGGAGTCGCCCCTCCACCGCACATTCACCAGCAGCCGTTATGCGTGCTAAAAAGGTCAATTTCAAGCTTCGATGCCGCTCTGGAGGCTCGGTCTTGGCTGCACTCGGCGGCGAGCGCTTCGCCGAACCAAGCTTTGCTGGGGTTTTCCGCAAAATTAGCCCGCCGCGGCCAAATCGACGGATATCGGCGATTTCCAAAATTTTCGGAGTGTCGCTGCCAGCGATATTGTGCAGTGCAGCAAAGAATGGGGTATAGGAAGTCGGGCGGCGCTCAGGTAAGCGCATGGCGAAACTGTGCGTCTCAATAAGGGGAGGGATGCTCAGGGCCTGCCGAGACCCTCTCGGTCCCGGCCACCGGATCCGTCAGGGGAAAGCGCCTTGTCAGCCGAGAAAATGCATGCAGAGGCGCGAGGTGTACGCCACTGGATTACCTTCGGGTTTTCGCTCGCGCTTTCCGTTGTCGTTCTCTACTTCATTTTCCATCAGATAGACGGCCGTCTCTTCAAACAACTGATCAAGAATCAGGACCGCGGCCTCCTAGCCGCCTCCGCAGTGTTCATCTTTCTGCAGATAATCCTCGCAGGCGAACGCTGGCGCGCTATTCTTTCGGCATTGACACGTGATCGTCGCCCGGCTGCTCTTGGCGTGCAGGCGGTATATTACGCGAGTATTTTCTTCAACTGTTTGCCTATCGGCACACTCGGCGGTGACGTCGCACGCGTGTTACTGGCGCGACGTTTTGCCGTGCCCATCAAGCAACTCGTGCTCTCGGTGCTGATCGACCGGATTGTCATGGTCACCGCGCTGGTTTTGCTGTCCGTGGTGACCCTGCCTGCCATTCCAGATCCGCTGGCTCGGAATGCGTGGTTCGGTGGCATTGCGATCCTGATTGTCGCCACGGTCGGCTTCCTGCTGCTTGAGCCAATCGGGCGAATACTCGGCCGATGGCGCGATTGGCAGATGGTTTCGTTACTGCTCCTTGCCACCGAGGAGTTGCGCTATATCGGTCATGGGAGGGGCATCGTTGGTCTTTTGTTTGGCGTGTTGTCGGCCGCATCGGCGGCATTTGGCGGGTATTGCATTGCGCGCAGCCTCGATATCAGCGTCGGGCCAATAGCAATACTTGCGATTATGTCAGTGATGTCTCTCGCTGTCGCTCTGCCAATTTCCGCTGCGGGATGGGGCGTGCGTGAAGTTACTTTGGTGACGCTGTTCGGCCTGATCGGCATCCATCGGTCAGCTGCACTTTTGCTCTCGGTCGAATTTGGTTTGCTTACGACGTTGTTGAGCCTGCCCGGGGGAATTATTTGGCTAACGCTTCGCGATCGACCAAATGTCCCGAAGCTGACGACCTCCCAATCCCAAGACTAACAGAGCTTCGTCATCGAACTGATGGGCGATGCAGTGGTTGGGCGCGATGCCATTCTGCTGCTGAGTTGCGGATCCTGAGTATTCGCGATCATATGAATAGACCTCAAGAAAACTCTCTTCAACGGCTGCCACGTTTGCTGCTTCGGCCCATTGCGCATTTCATTTACGTACTGCTGCGATACCCGAGCTTGGTTTCGGCTGTGCTGCGCCTTTTGCCGGAACGTGCCATCATAAGGCTTGGCGGGCAGCCGCTCTATTTGTCGGCTGGTTTCGAATTGCTTCAGCGGGATCGACCCGAAGAGGCATGGCTTTGTCTGCAGCGATATCTGCGGATAGTGCGGCGGCCATCAATTGATGAGTATCTGCTGGGCGCAAACTGCTTGTACCAGGGGTTAGGTCGGCTCCAAGAGGCGCTGGCGCTGTTCGAGCAAGCCAACCAACATTGTCTTCAAGAAGCCGCCAACCTTGGCCTTGGCGATGTCCCTTGTCGCATCCTCGACAGCGTATGGACGAGCCACATCGGTCACCTGGGTATTATCGATTACGTACTCAAGCTCGGAATTATGGAAAATCGACGCCGAGAGGACACGATTTTATATGTACAGCCGGGCAGTCCAGTGGCCAATCGATTCCTCCTCGATCAACTTGCAGCACATCTGCGTTTGGTGGAGCATGCCGCCGATCTCCCATTTCCAGCGTCTGCAGTACAGACACTGCACTATGACTTGTTCGCGCCCCGCCTATCCGATCATTCGACTGCTTTCTATTGGGAGCTTGCGGGCCGAACTTACCTGCGCTGGGCACTGGAAGGCCGCGGACCGCTACTCAAACTACCGCCGGACATAGAGGCGCGCGGCTGGCAGGCTCTGGAAAAATTGGGGCTGCCGCAAGGAGCCTGGTTTGTTGCCCTGCATGTTCGCTAACGCGAGCCGGACGGTGAAAAGTCGGGCTTGAATGCCATCCGAAATGCGAATGTCTCGGCGTATTTTCCTGCGATTGCTGAGATCGCGAGCCGGGGAGGATGGGTTGTCCGTCTTGGCGACCCAAGCTCGTCCGCTCTGCCAGGGTTTTCCAACCTTATCGACTATGCGCGCAGCGCTATGCGCGCGGACTGGATGGATATTTTTCTTCTCGCGCGCTGCCGCTTCCTGGTCGGAACCAACTCTGGACCGGCGTTTGTACCCGCGCTTTACGGAACGCCGACAGTGATGACCAACTGGTGGCCTGCCTGGGAACGGCCATGGCATAAGCCCGACATTTTCCTGCCGAAGCTTTTGCGCAAGCTGTCGGATGGCCGCTATCTGACCTTAAGTGAAACGCTTAGCGAACCACTAGGTTGGTCGTACTCGCTCCGGTATCTCGCCAAGCGATGTGGCGTGGACGTCGAAGACAATGACCCGGAGATGATCCGCGCAGCCGTCGTAGAAATGTTCACACAGTTGGACGGAACGGAGGGGCCGCACCCCGATGTAACGGCGCTACGTGCCCGCGCCGATCAAATCTACCACGTGCAGGGTATCGCCGGTGCGGCTCAGCTTGCTGGCGATTTCGTTCGTCGTCATTTTGACTTGTATCGGATGACCGCATCCGCTGCGACCCATTGTGGTTACACTTGCGGACCAACGGGTCGCTTGCTAAGCCAACCCCGCACTCAGACGTGGACGGGGTCTTTGATTTTCGCATGTTTGCGTTGACGGCGAAGCAGCTCGATCTGGCGGTGAGCGACCTGCGCGAGGGCGTCGGGTCGTGGCAGCTTAGCCGCTTTCTCGCCTGGCAAGACATCAAGCAAAGATATCGTCGCTCGACGCTCGGTCCGATCTGGCTCACGCTTTCGTTCGGCATCCAGATTCTCACAATGGGCTTCCTCAGCGCGGCCTTGTTCGGTAGCGCGATCGAAAAATCGGTACCATATGTCTGCGCCGGCATGCTGTTCTGGTCCTTGATCACGCAGATAGTAAATGACGGCGCGACGCTCTTCGTGTCCTCATCGCGTTATATTACGCAAATCAAGTCTCCGCTGACTGTGTTCCTGATGCAGGTGCTTTGGCGAAACCTGATAATAGCGGCGCATAATGCGACGATCTACATTATCATCGCGGCGATCTTTCTGATTATTCCGAGCTCGACTATTCTGCTTTGGCTGCCAGGTTTCTTGTTGGACTTGGCCTGCTTGTCTTGGATCGCTCTTGTTGCCGCCATTGTGTCGGCGCGGTACCGTGATATTCCGTTGATGATCCAGAATATACTTACACTTTTGTTTTGGCTTACGCCGCTGATGTATTTCCCGGAGCAACTGGGTACGAGACGGTTTATCGTCGATTACAACCCTCTCACGCATATGATCGCTCTGCTGCGGGAACCGCTCATGGGTGGCACGCCGACACTCAACGATTGGCTCGTGGTGCTGATCATCGCGGTGTTCGGCTGGATCGGTACTTTCCTGTTTTTCGCCCGATTCCGCGCCCGCATTGTCTATTGGCTTTAGACCCACAATGCTCTCACTCATCGGCAAAGACATACACGTCGAATTTCCGCTGTATGATCCGCGGTCGCGATCATTGAAGTATTCGCTCGGGCTTGGTCCGATCACCAAGGGGCTTAACCGCCTAGCCAGTCGCACGCTCAACGTTGGTGGTCAGATCGGTGTGGGCGAGGCTGGCAAGGTGGTCATCAAAGCACTGGACGGCGTCAGCTTTGAAATTCGTGAAGGCGACCGAATCGCTCTCCTGGGTCATAATGGCTCAGGCAAGACCACACTGTTGCGCACGCTTGCCGGAATCTATGAGCCGGTGAGCGGCGAGATGCGCACGACTGGCCGCGTGTTTCCGTTGTTCGATCTACAGCTCGGTATGGATCAGGATGCCACAGGCATCGAAAATATCTGGATGCGCGGCAAGATGCTTGGCTTGAGCACGCAGGAGATCGGCGACGCGATCGACGATATCGCGGAATTCACTGAGCTCGGCGATTATCTGCAGATGCCCATCCGAACCTATTCGCTGGGTATGATGTTGCGACTGGCGTTCGCGATTTCCACC
>Ga0265338_10005009_pt1 | contig 17512 bp, 22 predicted proteins | sample 42126metaG_FD_193579 | JGI IMG/M metagenome (GOLD analysis project Ga0265338, IMG submission 193579) | Rhizosphere microbial communities from Carex aquatilis grown in University of Washington, Seatle, WA, United States - 4-21-26 metaG | ecosystem: Host-associated > Plants > Roots > Rhizosphere... | reverse complement strand
TATGCCGTCTCTTCACCGACTTGAGGAATAGAAAGCGAGGCCAAGAAGCGCGGCAATGTGACTTTGCGAGCCTTCTCAATGGACTCGATCAGATTCTCAGCAGACTTCTCGGCGAAGCGCTCCAGATTCAAAAGATCGCCTTTCTTTATCTTAAAGATATCTACAAACGAAGAGATGAGCCCGGCTTCGAGCAATGCATCAAGAATCTTCGGGCCCATGCCGTCGATATCGAAGCAGTGTTTCGATGCGAAATAATGAAAACGTCGGCTGACCTGGTCGAACGAATCGCGGCTGACACAGCGCCAGGCAGCTTCGCCGGGGATGCGTTCGATGGCTCCATTACCGCCGCATGCAGGCACATGATCCGGCCACTTGAAAGGTTTAGAATCCTTAGGCCGCAGCTCTTTGACTACAGACACGATGTCCGGAATGACATCGCCGGCCTTCTGGAGGATCACCGTATCACCGATACGGACATCCAGGCGCTTGATCTCATCCTCGTTATGGAGCGTGGCACGAGAAACTGTCGAACCGCCTATGGAGACAGGTCTCAAATTTGCGACCGGAGTGACGACGCCGGTGCGCCCGACCTGAAAGGTTATCTCTTCGAGCACCGTCGTGACCTGCTCTGCCGGGAACTTAAAGGCGATGCCCCAGCGCGGCGCCTTGCCGGTATAGCCGAGGACTTCCTGATATTCCCTCTCATCGGTCTTCACAACGACTCCGTCAGCCCAGTAGTCCTGCTTCGGCATCTTGGTCTGCCATTCCTTCCAGTAAGCGATGACCTCATCCATACCCGTGCAGTGCTTGTAGTTCTTATTGACCTTAAAGCCGAGCGTGCGCAAAAGCTCGAGCTCCTCATGCTGAGTCGCCGGGAAATCGCCGAAGCGCGCTATATCGTAGATGAATGAATCGAGCTTGCGCGCCGCCGTCATCTTGGGGTCAAGTTGACGGATCGAGCCTGCGGCAAGGTTGCGCGGGTTAGCAAAAGGTTCCTTTCCTTGCTTACGTTGCTTTTCATTCAATTCTTCCAAAGTGCTCTTAGCCATCCAAACCTCGCCCTCGACGATGATGTCAATCGGGCGGCGCAGAACGAGCGGGACCGACTCGATGGTTTTCACATTCTCGGTCACATCTTCGCCGACAGTGCCGTCGCCGCGGGTAGCCGCCTGTTTGAGAACGCCTTTTTGGTACGTGAGGACTATTTTCAACCCATCTATCTTATGCTCACAGGTATACGTCGGCTTGCCGACTATTCCCTCCTGAGCCATGAAGCGCTTGACGCGCGCGTCGAATTCCTGCATCTCTTCGGGAGAAAAAGCGTCATTGAATGACCACTGCGGCACTTCATGGCGGACTTTCTTGAATTCAGGCAGAGGCTTCCCCGCCACGCGCTGAGACGGCGAGTCGGGCGTCACGAGCTCAGGATACTGCGTCTCGATCTCGACCAGTTCATGCTTCAGCGAATCCAAGGCCTCCTCTGATATCGAGGCCTTGTCGAGCACATGATACTCATAGCGATACGTTTCGATCGCTTCTTTGAGCTTGGCGAGGCGCTCGATCGTCTCTTTCGGAGCACTGGTTTTCATAGATACCAGTATAAAGTATCAGTGAAATAATGCGAGCTTTATTGGTTGACCGAGTATCGAAGCGCGCGCTCCACCCTTCGAGGGCCATAGTTGCTGCAGCTCTGGCCGTCTTGATTCCAACCGATGTTATAGCCTCGAGCATCGACGAAATAATGTATGCTGCCGGTGCCGTCCGGATTATCGCTATAGAACCAGACCGAGACGGTGGCGCACGTATTGCTTCCGGCGGGGATAGCCATCTCCCACGTCGTCGTCGCACCGTTCAGCTTCGGAGCGTTCATCTGAGCCGACGTCAGGCTTTGTCCATCACAACTGAAAGTGATCTTTGCGTTGGTGGAGATCGCTAAGGGAGTGAGCACATCTTTATTCTCGACAGCGCACTCAACGGCGCTATCTGCGGCATAGAAGGCGAACATGGAATCGCGGGATGCAGAAGATAGGATGAACTGCTTGCGACTGATGGATAGGATGAAGGCGGCCACCGACAAGACAAGGACCGACACGATCACCGAAAAGAGCAGTGTGTAGCCCTTGCGGGTATCGATCTTGAGTTTTGAAAAGGGATTTTTCATATCAGTATGATTATCTGCTTACAGCTGAAAGGAGGTCGACGATCTGCACCTGGTTCGGGACCGTGCCCGTCGTCCACGAGACGGTCACCGTGAGGAGATATTCGTTGTCATTGACTGGAAGGAACGAGAATGAACGATAGAATGGCGTGGCAACCGAGCCGGACGTATTTTCGTAGATGTAGCCCTGATCCGGATTCAGATACAGGCGGCATAAAGCGCCTTGAGTGGAAGAGCATGCGCCGAAGCTGTAATATCCCCCGTTGCTGTTGCCGCTATTGCTGACGTCCGTCTCGACATACCAGAGTCCGCCTCCATTGGCAGTGGTGTAGTGATTGAAGAGCTGTACCAGCGTTTGCGTAGCGATATTATTATCCTTGAAGTTGCGTATCTCTTCGACGCTCTCTTGAGCCAGGTTGGAAGCGATCATCTGATTCTTGGCATCCTGCGCCGCATGAAGGGCCTGGCTGGCGATGGTGAGGGGGCCTGCGATGGCGATCATAAGTATGGTGATAGCCACCAGCGTCTCGACGATAGTGAAGCCTTTTTGCGCTGTGCGGGATATATTCATGATATTAATCATTGACTCTCTGTGAGACGCTGGTCTGCACGTCAAAATAATTCTGGTCAGCCGCCTTCACGCCCGAATATCCCGTCACGCGGACGAATACCCATTTGTACGTGAATAAAGAGTTCGTCAGAGCCGAGAATACGGCCAGATTGTATCCGGTGATCTTGACGTTAGCATCATCGATGATCGTGTAGAAGTTGCTACTGGGTCCCCCGGTTAATGATTGGCCGGGTGGATCACAGCCGGTCTGCTGAGCTTTCTGGATTGAGTAGTTCACCGGACTGGTTCCAGCAATAGGGCTGAACCAGTACGCATAGTAGAGGTTGCACGTGCCGCCGCCGCTCTTAGGCGCCGTCTTATTCGTCTGGAAGACGATGAGCTGATTCTGACCGGCATGCATATTTTCGCAATCCGAGGTTATGGTGCTCGGATCATTGATCTGAGCGCCATTATATGACGGCTGGCAGGCGATCTTCGCGCTCTGCCTGAGTTCGCGCGACATGGAATCAAGAGAGAAGCTGATATTGTTGACCGACGACTGCAGGGCCTGCGCCTGGCGGTTGAGCGCCACGATGCGCACCAATGAGCCGACGGCGACCACCGCCACCACCATGAATATAGCGATGGAGACTATCATTTCTATGAGTGTGAAGCCGCGTTGATTCATATGCTTAATTGCCTACTGAGATCTGCCCATTGCCTCTGACCACGACCGTACGGAACGAGGTTCCATCTGCAGATGATAGAGTGATCTTTGCGTAGTTATATGGAGGATTGGGTTGGGTCTGACTGCCATCGCCAGAGATAATCGCTGAGGGATCAGGTCTTTTAAACGCTATATCGAGGTAACTTTTTGTATTTAGGTTGCAATTACCGCCGCCATTGTTGCTCACGCACATGTTCGACACGATCTTTGCTCCCTGTTTTATAGTGTATGATCCGATGATCGTGTCTCCATCAAGGCTATTGTAGACATTGTTGCCATTGCCGGTGACTGGATCGACGGCGTCAGAAAAAAGCAGAAATGAGCTAGCTGCGCCAGAGGAAGAAGTGTCGAAGTGCACTCCATACGATCCTGTGAATGTCTGCGAGGCCCCTTGCACCGGGTCGTACGTCCCCTTCACGGAAACGCCATACGTTTGAGCCGTGCGGATCGTGAGCGCCATATCGTACGCCAGATTGGTCATGAGCGTCCCCTGGTTGAATGCACCGTAGCGCGAGACGATGAGCGCTGTCATGAAGATGAAGATGGAGATCGTCACCAAAAGCTCTATCAGAGTAAAACCTTTCATCCATTTATTATACCCTGAAAACCTAAAAATAAGACATCGCCAGCTCCTTGAGGAGGTGCGTATCCAGAACTTGGATATGGAAAATGAGCACTAGATACATTCCGAGGATCAAATAGGGACCAAACGGGATCTCGGTTCGCGGCTTGAAGCGCTTATACGTGAAGAGGAGCCAGACCACGCTCACGATCGCCGCGATCCAGAAAGCCAGGACGAGCGCATTCACTCCCCCGCCGAGGCCCAGAAGCCATCCGATGCCAAGGACGAGCTTGGCATCCCCCAGACCCATCCATGTGCCTTTGGAGACGAGCCAGAGGAGCGCAAAGGGCAATGCCAGGAGCGGTCCGGCCAGGAGCGCTGTGTATGACGGCGCATGGATCCATGACGAGCCTCCGATGAACAGGCTCACGAACGCTACGCCCGCAAAGGCATACACGAATTGATTCGGGATGATCTTATGCTTGATATCGTAGACGGTGATGACAAGGAGCAGGCAGGCAGTCACCAGGTAGATGATGGTTGATGCGGCAGCAAGCGGAGTCAGAGGCGGAAACGCGAACAGGATCAGGATGAATAGAGCGCCGGCCGTGAATTCGACGAGCGGATACTGCCAGGAGATCTTGCTCCTGCACTTTTTGCAGGCGCCTCTTTGAAATAAAAAGCTGAAAATGGGCACGAGCTCCTTCCACGTCAGAGTATTCCCGCACGAAAGGCACTTGGAACGGCCCCCCAAAGTCATCCCCGTATTGAAGCGCAATGACACGACATTGAGAAAGCTCCCGACGATCGCGCCAAAGATGAAGGCAAGTATCAGTGAAAACGTATCCATGAGCGGTTATTTGGAACCAACGCAGTAGTCATAAGGACCCGTCTGGCTCGGATCAGCACACGGAAATGAAGCCGCCCATGTGTTTGTAAGGCTCGATTTCTTCAGACTATCTTGGAGTGCGGCATTATTAGTCTCAAGCTGGGTATGCAAGATATAGTCGGTCGGGTTTGATGCCGCGTTGATCACATAGTCATAGTGAGAGTTCCCACCGTCGGGAGTCTGCGGGATCTGCGATATGAAATTACCGAGCGTAATAGAAGTCCCCCCTGAAGTACACGAACCACTTGTTACATCGGCTGCAAGAGCTCCAACGGTCCCGTTCCCGACCGGATGCGGATACTGCTGACACCTATCGAAATATTGCTCAATGGCCAACTGTATCTGCGAGATGTCTGAAACGCGTTTGGCATCTCTCGATTTTGCCCTTGACCCGGTGAGACTAGTGATGAGGATGCCCGAGAGAATGGCGATGATGGCGATGACTACGAGAAGTTCGATGAGTGTGAAGCCCTTGTCTTTAGAATGAGAGGTTTTCATGCAGAGAATTGTAACACACGGCTTTATCGCCGTATCCCCATACGCAAACCAACCCGCCTTTCGGCGGGTTGGTTTCAAAGTAACTCGAACTCACTCTCAGACTAGATACATGTAGGGGAGTAAGCCGGGATGGCTCCTGCTGCGGCGTTGACCACCGTCTTTCCGGTGTTATCAATACAGAAATATCCCGTATTGGTACCGACTGCCCTTGAAAAGATAGCGTAATCTGAAGGAGCAACAGCGGTAGTAGCTGACGAGTATATGATCATACCGTTGGTGTTACCGAGTGAACCTGCGTTTTGTGCGACGATATCGGCTGTCTCAGATGTGAGGTTGGCAGTTCCAGGCTGACCGGCAGTGATAGTGTCAATGTGTGAAGCAGCGCCTGTGAGGTCAGGATACACACCATTGCTGTAATCGCTCTCGAGCTGAGTCCTGACCTGAGCTGTCTCTTCCTGGATCCTTGCCGTCGAACCCTTCTGCCTAGCGGAGTTGAGGGAAACAAGCACCACTGAGGCCAAGATGCCGATGATGGCGATGACCACAAGAAGTTCGATAAGGGTGAAACCTTTTATGTACTTTTTCATGATATGAAATTACTGATAACTAATAACTGTATTAAGAACCTTCTTTAAGGTTACGCCGGTAATTATAGCATCTGGGTCTTAAAGCTATGCAAACGAACTGTGGATAGCCGAAAATAGGGCCTATTGCGCGCTCGCGATGTTATATATCGGGATGAGGACAGACGCTAGAAGCACGGCGACTCCCCCGCCGAGGAGCACGATCATCAAGGGTTCGATGAGCGAGACCAGCGAGTCGACGGCCGTCGCCACCTCGCGGCTATAGAAGCGCGCCAATGTCTTCAGGATCGGACCGACTTCACCGGTCTCCTCGCCGACTTTGGTCATCTGCACCAGGATGCCCGGGATCTGATCGGGATACGCCGAGAGCGACTCGGACAGGGTCTTGCCGCCTTTGACTGAATCCATCGACTCGGTCAGGAGATTCTGGTACACCTTGTTATTGATGACTGTCGACGTGAGCTCGAGTGCGCGCACCATGGGGATGCCTGAAGCGAGCATGGTATTCATATTGTCCGAAAGGCGCGAGAGATAGAGTTTGCGATACAGGCCAGACAAGTATGGGATCTTCAGCTTGATTTCGTCAAAGACCATGGCGCCGGCTGGCGTCCGGATGAAGCGGACCGTGAAGAACCCGACGACGATGAGGATCGCCAAAAGGACGAATCCATATGAGACGAGAAAATTGCTTATCCCCATGATCACCTTGGTATATATAGGAAGCTGGACGCCTGAATCCGTGAGGATCCCGCTTATCTTCGGGATGACCATGGTGAACATGAGGATCATGACCGTGACGAACGTCACGACGACGAATGCCGGGTAGATGAGGGCTCCCTTCACCTTGGAGGACAGCTCATAGGTGCGATCGAGGTAGTCCGCCAGATACGAGAAAGTCTCGTCGAGCTTGCCGGACTCCTCGCCGGCCTTGACCATCGAGACATAGAATTCCGAGAAGACCTTGTGATGCTTGGCCATGGCAGCGGAGATGGCGCTGCCAGCCTGCAGGTCATCAGCGACGGCCGTCAGGATATTGGAGAGGACGCGGTTCTCTGTCTCGGCCCCAAGGAGGCGGAAGACGCGGAGAGCTGAGACTTGCGCTTCGAAGAGCGTAGAGAGCTGGCGAGAAAGGATGACTACGTCCTTCATCCCGACACGATCGAAGAGCGAGATATTCTTGCCCAGGAATCCGCCGCTGTCTCCTGCTTCATGTACGGATGTGAGCACGAGGCCTCGGCGCTGCAATGATGCAATCGCAACGTCCACATTCACAGCATCTATCGAGCCGGTCTTTTTGGCCCCAGTACCATCTACAGCTTCATAGTTAAATAACATAGAAATATTATACAGTAGAAAGGTGAAAGGGTCGAAAGGTTAAAAGGGGAAAAGCTTTTCCGCCTCTTCAAGGAAAGCGAGATCCCGAGGAATGATATAGTCTCCTTCAAATTGAGTCGGGATGCTCTTTTTGAAAAGATCAACAGCTTCTTTATATGGGACCCAAATAATGCTGAAACCCCTTTCTTTTTCTGATTCTGTTAAGTTTGGCCGACCTTTCTGCCCTTGCACTTTTGCCATATAACAATGAGAGATCTGTTTTTCGTTATCCTCCTTCCAATATTCAACCGTTGACCCTATCTCTTTGATCACTTCAATGTCACAACCGATTTCTTCTTGGCATTCCCTCTTCAAACCAGTCATCATATCCTCGCCTTCCTCCATGCCTCCACCAGGAAGCTTGTAATAAGAATCTCTGGCAACATGAAGCAAAGCCACTAGGCCGTCTCGATCAATCACTATAGCTCGAGCAGCAATGCGTAGCTTATAGGAATCAGCTTCTGAGACCGAAACGTTCCGAGGATTTATAATCTTGAGTTGTTTCATAAGCTTTTGATCAGTCCATATAACATCGCAGACATACGAATACAAGACTCGCGCATTTTCTTATACTCTTCTTCCGATATGTATTTAAATTCAACTGCTAATGAGAGCATTGATCTTACTTCTCCGGCAGATCCCTTAGATATATAAAGAAACATAGCAAATTCCTTACTTCCCTTTTTGCGTTCAAAGCCTTCCGCAATGTTGTTCATTATTGAAACCGCTGCGGATTGAATCTGATCACGGAAACGAAAATCTCGGCAATCTTTGAATTGCCTATAAACGCTCAGAGATAAATCTCTGGCCATCTGCCATACTTCAAGCTCCTCAAAATATTTTGCCACGCCTTGATTCTACCTTTTTACCCTTTCACCCTTCAACCTATATCATGCGTTCCAACGTCTTCGGATTGAGTGAATTGTTATATGCGCTCTCGACAGTGATCTCCCCTGCGCGCACCAATTCTGCCAATGAGCGGTTCATATCCACCATGCCTTCCTGTGAGCCTGTCTCGATCACCGTATTGATCTCGTGCGTGCGGCGCTCGCGGATCAGGTTCGAGACGGCATTGTTGTTGATGAGAAGCTCATATGCAGGGATGAGGCCGCCCGAGATGCGCGGAATGAGGCGCTGGGAGAATATTCCGGTGAGGGTTCCGGCGAGCTGGACGCGGATCTGGTCCTGCTGGCCGTTGGGGAACGAGTCGATGATGCGGTCGATCGTCTGAGCGGCGTTGTTGGTATGCAGCGTCGACAAGATGAGGTGGCCGGTCTCGGCGGCAGTCACTGCGGTGGCGATCGTATCTATCTCGCGCATCTCGCCGATCATGCATACGTCGATGTCTTCGCGGAACATCGCATTCAGGCCTTCCGGGAAGCCCGGCGTGTCGATCCTGACCTCGCGCTGGTCGATGATCGACTTCTTGGACTCGAATACGTACTCGATCGGGTCCTCGATCGTGAGGATATGCTCGGTCCTGGTCTGATTGATGATCTCTACGAGCGAAGCCAGCGTCGTCGTCTTGCCCTGGCCGATCGGACCCACTACCAGGAAGAAGCCTTGCGGCTTGCGCGTGAATGTCTCAAGGATAGGCGGCAGGTTGAGCTCAGAGAGCGTGCGGATGACCTTGGGGATGAGGCGGAGCGCTACAGAGAGAGCGCCCTGGCGGTAGAAGGCGTTGCCACGGAAACGGGCATGCGGAAGGCTGTATGAAAAATCCACATCTTTGTCATTCTCGAGAAGGATCTTGTTCTCCGGCGAAAGAAAGGCGCTGACGAACCCCTTCATGTCGGCTGCTGAGAGCACCGGCTTCTTTACGAGCGGGATCAGATTGCCGGAGACGCGTATGACCGGGGTGCGGCCTGTGGAAAGATGGAGGTCGGAAGCCCCTTCTTTTATGAGCAGATCCACAAGCTCGTCTATCTCTTTTTTATAGTCCATGATTTAAATTTTCTTACTGCTATAGATCTTCTCGACCGTGCTCAGCACCTCCGACGGGATCGTCGTCGCCTTGACGATGTAGCCATCGACGCCGAGCTTCTTGGCCCGGGAGATGTCATCCGAAGTCCCCTGATTGGTCAGCATGACGACCACGGTGGAAGGCGCGAGCTTCTCGTTGCGCACGGTCGACACGAACTCGAGGCCATCCATGCCCGGCATGACTATATCGCAGAGCATGACGTCGGGCACGTATCCGTCGTGGAGCATCTTCAGGGCCGCGTCGGTAGAATCAGCAGTTTTGACTTCATAGCCGGCTTTGGAGAACTTGAGGGCATACATGTCGAGCAGGAACTTGTCGTCGTCGACGAAGAGGATCTTTTTTTGGATAGTCGGGGTTTCCATGCAAGATATTATAGCTTATTTACTTCTTCAAAAGGAATCTTCCTCTCGAACGCCTTGATGATGGCGTCCTCCTTCACCGAAAGCATCCCCTTGGAACGAGCTATCGTGCGGATATTGGCCTCGGTCGGGTCCTTGAGGATGGCGGCTTCGATCTCTTTGTCCATCGCGAACATCTCGAGCACCGCCGCGCGGCCGCGAGTCCCTTTGGGCGCATCGGCCGTCGGCTTGATCTTCATGACCGTGTCCGAGAACTTGATATCTTTTTTGAATTCCGCCGGGAGATCGGCGAACGCATGGTCGATGATGGCTTTGATGCTGCCCTCGACCGGTATCGGCTCTCCCCCGCCCGGGGGGAGCATCGAGACGAGGCGCTGGGCCACTGCAAGGATGAGGGTCGGGGCGATCAGATAGGGGTCGACTCCCATATCGATGAGGCGCGGAATGACGCCTGACGCGTTGTTCGTATGCAATGTCGAGAACACCAGGTGACCGGTCAGAGCGGCCTGCACGGCCAGTTGGGCGGTCTCCTTATCGCGGATCTCACCGACCATGATGATGTCAGGGTCTTGGCGGAGAGTCGTGCGCAATCCCGAGCTGAAGTCATAGCCGATCTCGGGGCGCACCTGGCTTTGCGAGACGCCCTCGATCTGGTATTCCACAGGGTCTTCGAGCGAGAGCACGTTGTAGCTCTCGCGGTCCATCTCAGAAAGGATCGAGTACAGGGTCGTGGACTTGCCGGAACCGGTCGGACCAGTGATGAGGATCATGCCATAGGGGGCATCCATGGCTTTGCGGATCATAGCGAGATTCTTTTCCGACATGCCGATCTGATCGAGCTTGCGGACGCCCTTGGCCTGGTCGAGGATACGCATCTCGACCTTCTCGCCGTAATAAGCCGGAAATGTTGAGACGCGGAAATCGATGCGGCGGCCGTCGATTCGCGCAGAGAAGCGGCCGTCTTGAGGCTTTCTCTTCTCGTCGAGGCGCATGTTCGAGAGCACCTTGATGCGGGCGACTACGGCTGAGTGCACCTGGGGCGGCAATACCAATGAAGTATTGAGGATGCCGTCGACGCGGAAGCGCACGCGGATCTTGTCGCGCATATGCTCAATGTGGACGTCGGACGCTTCTCCTTCGACGGCATACCGGACGATAGTGGCCACGATCTTCACGACCGGGGCATCCTCGATGATGAGGGTCTCTTCTTTGTTCTTGCCCTGGGAATTCGGGCCTTTATTCTGCTGCTGGGCGGCAGCCAGATCCTCCTTGCTGATAGCATCGGAAGTATCCACGGAGAGCTCGGTCTCGAGCTCCGACAGGGCCTTTGTGACTTCGCCGGTAATGCCCTTATACATTTCGATGACTTTTTGGAAATCGTCGAGAGAGATGAGGAAGATCTTGTACGGGATATTCTTCTTGGCCGCCAGGAAGTTGAGGGCGTCGCGCGCCTCCATGTTGTCCGGATCGATGACGCCGACCTCGAGGACGCCGTCCGACAGGCCGAGCGGGACGAATTTATAGTGCGTCGCGGATTCCTCGGGGATGTAATCCAGGACATCATACGGCACAGAGGCGCCCTCGAGGGCGCGGACCGGTATATTCAAAAATTCTCCGCGCGCTTCGATGACGTCTTCCGGCTTCACGCCGCGGGAAATAAGGGCTTCATCCAGAGAAGTCCCGGCCGCCGTCTGCTTGCGCACCTCGCGGATGTCGTCTTTTGAGATCAGTTTCTTTTGGAGGAGGATATCGAGGACTGACATAGGGGGAAAAAGTTAAATGGCCGAAGGGTTAAATGGCAAACAATCGCTTTGACTATTCGACCCCTTTTACCTTTCTACTTTACGAGCATGCTAATGACCTGCCGTCGTCGCCGCCGGGCTCGCGGGAGCTCCAGGCAAGGGCGCGAACGGGTTGGAGCGCCCGACATTCTGTGGAGGGATCGTGACCGAAAAGTCGCGGAGCGTCAGATACCCCGGATCTTTGAAGAGCGCCGTGTCGATGCGCAGAGACTGGATCTGGCTCAGAAGGCCGAGGACCTGCTGGCCTATGCCGCTCGCGCTCGGGTTGGCCGAGGCGGTCAGCAATGAGCTGCTCGCCGAAGGAGCGCTGCCTTCATAATAGAAATATCCGATCAAAGCCGCCGCGATGATGACCAGTATTATGACCGTAGATTTGAGAGAGGATGGTTTATGCATGGTGGTTATTGACGGAGCCAGTACGTAGTCATGTCGACCTGGAATGAATACATCCCGTTATCCCCCACTGAGACAGACAGATGGTTGATGTCCATGATGCGCAGGTTTGCTTCGATATCCTGCATGAAGCTTATGAATTGCTGATACGGAGCAGTCACTGCAAATGAGATATTCACCGTATCGAGGGTAGGCGCGCTGATGCCTGAGGCCGAGGGCGCCTGCACAGGAGCTGCTGCTGAAGCAGGCTGGGCGGAGGCCGCAACCGCGCGCACGTTCTTGAGCGAGATGCCGTGCTGGACTGCGACGTTATTGAGATCGATGATGAGCCGGATATTATCTACGGTCGAGGGCAGCATCTTATCCAGACGATCGCGGTCAGCCTGCGAGACATTGTTGTAGTCGTTCAGCACCTTGTCTCTGACGCTGATGAGCTGCTGCGCATTGGCGATAGCCGAAATGTACTGGTCATTGACGAGCTTGACCTGCTTTGCGGCATCCCAGGCGCTTTGAGTGACCGTGAAGTAGATCCCGGCTGCGAGCACGATCAGGATTGTAGCTGTGATGTTGCGATTCATGGGGTTGTGGTGGGCATCGATCCGGTCACTGATTGTTCATATGACAAGCTGGTCGGATCGATGGAGGCCATGAAGCCGAATGCGACCGTGCCATTGTTGTCGAGCGACGGATCCGACAGTATCGGGTTCTTGATGACCTTGCGCAAGCCATACTGCTCGAGCTGGTTCATGACGTCCGACTGGTAGGCCACAGCCGAGAGGCTGGTGCCGTAGCCCGAAAGCGTGACCTTTATGTCGTCGCCTGCCTTCTTGGGAGCAACGAGATCCATGGTCATGAAGCGGACGTTCTCGATCGTGACGCGGCCGATCAGAGCGAATATCTGAGAGAGAGCCAGGTGGTTCCGGATGAGCTGTTTGGCAGTATCGATCTTCGTGTTGGTCTCCTTGAGCTGGCTGATGAGATCGGTATTGAACTGCTTCTCGCGGGCCGCCAGATCCTTCTGGTAGCCCGTCTGCTGGGACAGGAGGACTTGCTTCCAGACATACACGCCGCCTACGGCCGCGAGCGAGAGCACGAAGATGATGATCGCGATGCCCATGAAGAAGCTCGTGCCATGGTGCTTGGTCGGGGTCGAAGGGCCGCCGATCGGAGCCATGGGCTTCTTGGGGATGAAAGAGGTTTGGAATTTTGTTTCCATAATTCCTATGAATTATAGCAGGTACGAACAGGTTTCGGGGCTGTTGATAACGTGAGTATCTGTGACTTACTCCATTTCTGACAACTTGCGTAACGCAACACCTATCGCCACAGCGAATTCAGGCCCCGCCTGGGCGAATTCCTCGGCCAGGAATGCCGGAGTCTCCAGTTTGCCGAATGGATCGGCGTATATGACGCTGGTCTGAAAGCTGATCTTGGCCAGGTCCACGAAGCCCTTGAGCAAGACTCCCCCGCCCGATAGGATGATCTTGCCCACATTCTTGGAGAATTTCTTCTGGTAATTCAGCAGTGCCGCGTTTGCCTCATAAAAGATGTAGTCGAGGTTCACGGTGATGATCTCCGTGAGCTCCTTGTATTCAGGGCCTCCCTTCAGGCCGTAGACGCGCTTCATGTTCTCGGCTTCGGCGACCGGGATGGACAGCGCCTTGGAGAGGGCCAGCGTGATGTCCTGACTGCCTTTGTTGATGATGTGCGAGGCGCGCAGGATGCCGCGCTCGACGATATAGAGCTTGGTAGAGCGCGCGCCCATATCGATGACCATGTTCGTGCCGAGGCCCTGGTCCACAAGCGCGCGGATCGAGCTGAAGATCTCTATCTCATAAAAGCTGGGGGCGAGGCCGCTTCCCAGCATGACGGATTGATATTCGGAGATGTATTCATTGTGGATGGCCACAACCAAGACATCCATGCCCTGTTTCTCGGTCTTGGTCGCCTCATCCGTCACATATGCTTCTTCGCGGGGGATGATCGAGTAATCGAGCAGGACTTCGGAAAGCGGCACCGGGATATATTTGCGAGCTTCGATAGCCACGACGTCCGCGATCTGCTTCTCTGGCACAGGGGGGATGGATAAGAATGTTATCAGGCTCGAAGAAAGAGGCAGGGCTGCTCCGCAGGAACCCGTCGTGGTCTTGGATTCGCGCAAGATATCCTTGAGCGCCTCGATGATCTTGTCTGCAGGCAATTGAGTGGCGCGGCCCACCTCGATGCCGGCATACGGGCCGAGCGCGAGCTCGCCATACGTCTCGAGGACGGCGCGGCCGCGCTTCTTCTTGATCTGGACGACCTTGATGGCCGACGAACCGATGTCCACGCCGAGAACGCTCGATTCTTTTTTGAAAAAAGAGGACAGGAAAGAGGCCATGATATTAGTATAGCAGATTGGCGATGAATCATTTAAGATATGTGTGCATGCGACCTCGAGCCGCGTGTTTTTTGGACCATGGCATTCTTCAAGGCCGTATGCGGCATATTCCTCGACGCGCTCTTCCCTATTTCCCCTGCCGAACAGGAGATGCTTTCGATGCAGCCCGAGGATATATGGAAGGCGGTCGCGCGCGCACGGAACTTTTCGAGGAAGGAGTCATGCTCTATATTTTCATACAAAGACGAGCGCGTGCGGCAGTTGATTTGGAGCCTCAAGTACAAGAAATCGAGACAGGCGGCCCGGATCGGCGGCCATGCGCTTCATCGCATTTTGAGGCTATATTCGAGCGTCGCCGGAGAATTGATAGTCATCCCCATGCCTATCACAAAGCAAAGAAGGCGCGAGCGCGGCTTCAATCAATGCGAGCTTTTGGCTGACGAGATCGAGAAGGCTGATCAGGATATACATATGAAAATAGCGAATGACCTGTTGATCCGCGCTCGCCACAAATCTCGCCAGACGTTGAAGACGCGCAGCGAACGCCTCGAGAGCGCAAAAGAATTATTCGCAGTGAATGAAAAGACGCTCAGTGGATTAAAAGACCAACAAGACCGGCTGGTCATCGTCATAGACGACGTCATCACGACCGGCAGCACCATGAACGAAGCAGTGACGGCCTTGCGTAAGGCAGGATTTGAAAAGACGTTCGGGCTGTCCATCGCTCATTGAATAGCGGTGATCAGTCTGGCCATGTCGATATCTTTTTCCGTGATGCCGCCCTGGTCGTGAGTCGAAAGCGAGAGAGTGGCCTTATTCCATCTGATGTCTATGTCTGGGTGATGGCCGAGGCTCTCGGCGAGCGCCGCAACCTTATCCACGAAGACGATCGTTTCTTTGAAAGAAGCGAAAATGAAGGTGCGCCGTATGCAGGATTCAGCTCTTTCCCATCCCGGCAGCCCGTTCAGTGAAGAATATATCTCTTTTTCGTTCAATTTCATCTAGGAGATAATGATCTTCACGAATCTTCTCTTACCTATCTTGAGGATCATAGTTTGGGCAGGCATAAAGTTTGGATCATCTATCTTTTCGTCATCTTCTTTCCTAACTGCACCATTCGTGACCAGTCTGCGCCATTCGGTCTTGGAAGGAACAACTCCGGCTTTTACGAGGGCATCAGCGAGAGGCTCACCCTTGCCGAGCTTTATTTCTTGGATATCTTCCGGAACGCCGCCTTTTGAAAAGGTCGCTCTGAATGCCTCCTCGGCTTCGGCAGCAGCCTTCTCGCCATGATAAATTTTTGTTACCTCAAAAGCCAATCTAGCCTTGAGATCCCGTGGATTCATTATCTTTTTCGAGAGCTGTTCTTTGATCTTTTCTATCTCCTCTAAAGATACATAGGTACAGTCCATAAACAGCTGCGGAATGTTTTCATCGGGCTGAGCCATGATCTTTCCATACATGTCTACATTCGACATATTCAAGAATACTCCAGTACCCAAGCTTTTGGACATCATCTTTTCTTTAGTAATCGGATTTTCGAGAAGCGTTGTAATAAAAACGAATTTCTCTTTTCCCTTATATTTCTGAAGCAATGTCCTCCCCGCCAAAGCATTGAATTTTTGGTCATTTCCACACAGCTCGATGTCGACATCCAAGTGAACGCTGTCGTAGCCCTGCATGAGCGGATAAAAAAACTCATGAAGATAGATCGGCTTCTCTTCTTCAAGCCTTTTCTCGAACATATCGCGTTCAAGCATGCGCTGCACGGTGAAATTCGACGCCAGATTAATGACGTCTTCAAACGTCAATTTGGAAAGCCAATCATGATTATATACGACCTTCACAGGGTTCTGTTCATCTTCAACAGCAATGATAGGCGCCAGCTGTTTCAGCCAAGTCTTTGTATGTTCAACAACCTGTTCGCGGCTGAGCTGGACGCGTGCAGCTCCCTTATCGGTTGGATCGCCTATCCTGGCAGTAAAATCTCCTATCAGAATGATAACTTCATGGCCGAGCCGCCTGAACTTTTCTAAGGTCATGTAATTTGTGGCGTGCCCGATATGCAGAGCAGGACCAGTTGCATCAGCTCCGATATACAAGCGGAGCCTTCTACCCGACATCAGCTCCTTTTTGAGCAACTCCTTGGATGGCAAAATTTCTCGGACGCTTCGAGTCAAGATCTCATCAATTATTTTTTCGTCCGTAACTATTTTCATGTAGACATAATAGTAGCATGCAGGCTTAAAACTGCACTTATGCGAGCGATGCATCGAGAATACTATCCCTGCGGAGTCGGGGTCGGAGAAGCCGGAGGCGTGCCATTGTCCTTGAAGTTGTGCCACTTCCCTACGACGGCGATGAGGTAGATAAGCTCGAGGATGCCCATCGTGTTGAGCACGAGAAGGGCGATGAACCACCACTTTTCGCTCCTGCGGGCTGCATGCCAGAGCGCATAGCCTTTGAGGACAAAAACGATGATGAAGATGAGGCCGCCGATGAGGCCGATCCCGAGGAATCCGAGCGGGCTCAAGCCCCAGGCGTTTCCGTATGTGTGATACATGGTGATAAAGGTGTTATGAGGATAATGGCTCAATGGTAGCATGTAGCTGACTCTAGTTTAAGGGAGCAGGTGTATGACGTCAGGCAATGAAAGAACGTATCTATCAGGATTTTGTCCGAGATCGTCGACGAGATCCTCTCTTTTCATCCATTTAACCTGTTCGACTTCGTCTTCTTGGATCAAAAATTCCGAAGCAGGCTTATCAATGGAGCATAGAAACCACTGACCGAAAAATCTGCCCGATGAATTTACGACGTGGCGTTTTGGACCCAAAGCGAGCCTCATCCCAGTGACACCGAGTTCTTCCTCGAGCTCTTTATACGCATTTGATTCATATGTTTCTCCTTCTTCAACAGTCCCAGCGACTGCCGGACCCCATTTGAGCGGGTCCTTCGTCTTCGTGCGTTTGCGCTGTGCAATGAGAACCTCGCCCTTTGAGTTGGTTATCCAAACTCCTGTGCAGCGATACGTCTCGGTCTCGCGATTCAATTCATCGCGGTATTTGGAACCGATCTCATTATCCTGATCATCGACGAGGATTATTTTTGACTTGCTCATATCTGCGGAGACGGTGGGATTCGAACCCACGAGGCCCTTGCGAGCCTAACACCTTAGCACGGTGCCGCTTTCGACCACTCAGCCACGTCTCCAGTCATTCAAAGTCGAATGTGGCCATTCTTGCACAGAAT
>Ga0265338_10005008_pt1 | contig 17512 bp, 12 predicted proteins | sample 42126metaG_FD_193579 | JGI IMG/M metagenome (GOLD analysis project Ga0265338, IMG submission 193579) | Rhizosphere microbial communities from Carex aquatilis grown in University of Washington, Seatle, WA, United States - 4-21-26 metaG | ecosystem: Host-associated > Plants > Roots > Rhizosphere... | reverse complement strand
GAGGGTCCCCGAGCCCGACGCCGTCACCGAGAAGGTCGCGCTTCCCCCGACCGTCGTGTACTGGTCCGTCGGCTGGGCTGAGATCTGCGGGGAGCCGTTCAGCGTGCCCTTGCGGATCAGGTTGTTGCTCGCGTCGGTGACATAGAGGTTGCCGCTTCCATCCACGGCTACGCCAACCGGCTGGTTAAACCGAGCGGCTGCTCCCGTCCCGTTTGTATCGTTGGCAATCCCCGGGGTGCCCGCTAGTGTGGTCACGACTCCGGACGGCGTCATCATGCGAATCGTGTTGTTCTTCTCGTCTGTAATGAAGAGGTTGCCGCTCCCATCCATCGCAACGCCTATCGGGGCGTCGAACTGCGCAGCCGCACCGGTGCCATCCGCGCTACCCTGGTTGCCCGCCTTGCCCGCCACGGTGGTCACCACGCCGGCGGGTGTGATCTTGCGTATCGTAGCGTTGCCGTAGTCGGCGACAAACACGTTGCCGTTTCCGTCCACCGTAAGGCCCGCAGGCAGGTTGAACTGTGCGGCGCCACCCGTCCCGTCCACGCTGCCGACCGCACCCGCCGTGCCCGCGAGCGTCGTCACGACGCCGCCCGAGGTGATCTTCCGAATATCAAAATTGCCCTGTTCCGACACGTAGACATTGCCACTTGAGTCCACGGCGATGCCGATCGGGATGTTAAAGGACGCCCCGGACCCCGTCCCGTTGGTGAGCCCCGAGTGCCCCGGTGTGCCCGCGAGCGTCGTCACGACACCGCCCGGGGTGATCTTGCGGACCGTGTGGTTGCTCGAGTCCGCGACGTACACGGTGCCGCTTTGATCGATACACACGCCGAACGGGTTGAAGAACTGCGCGGCGCCTCCCGTCCCGTCGTCGATCCCGATGTCACCCGCCGTGCCGGCAAGCGTGGTCACGGCTCCCGCCGGGGTGATCTTGCGGATCATCTGGTTGGACTCGTCCGCGACGTAGAGGTTGCCGCTTCCGTCGACCGCCATGCCAGCCGGATACCAGAACTGCGCCGCGGATCCTGTTCCATTCGCGGCGCCCTGTCCGGGGGATCCTGCGAGTGTGGTCACAACGTTCGCCGGGGTGATCTTGCGGATTGTGAAGTTATACAGGTCCGCGACGTACAGGTTTCCACTTCCGTCCACCGCTATGTCGTACGGATAATTGAATTCGGCTGCCGTTCCCGTGCCGTCCGCGAAGCCGTAAAGCCCTACGGCGCCAGCGAGCGTTGTCACCACGCCGGCCGAAGTCACCTTGCGGATCGTGTCGTTTATGACATCCGCAACATAGACGTTGCCGCTTCCGTCGACCGCGACTCCGGTCGGATATTGGAATTGCGCGGCGGCCCCCGTGCCGTCGAGATGCCCGGCGATCGTCACGTCGCCCGCAAGCGTGGTCACGACACCACCGGGCGTGATCTTCCTAATCGTTTGGTTATACGTGTCCGCAACATACACGTTGCCGCCTCCGTCGACCGCGATGCCGTACGGCTGATTGAACCGCGCACCCGTACCGGTGCCATCGATATGCCCAGCGACCGTCGCATCGCCCGCAAGCGTGGTCACGACACCACCAGGCGTGATCTTGCGGATCGTGTCGTTCAACTGATCCGCCACATAGACGTTGCCGCTTCCATCCACCGCAACATTGCCTGGCGTGGCAAACTGCGCGGCGGGCCCCGTCCCATCCGACCTACCGGAGATCCCGGCCGTACCCGCTAAGGTGGTCACCACACCGGCAGGCGTTATCTTGCGGATTGTGTCGTTTCCCTGGTCGGAAACATACAGATTGCCGCTTCCATCAACCGCGAGTCCGGCCGGAGCGTTGAACTGCGCAGCGGGTCCCGTCCCGTCCTTGCTGCCAGTGACTCCGAAGCTTCCCGCGATCGTCGTCACCACGCCGGACGGCGTGATTTTGCGAATCGTGTTTCCCCCTTCGTCCGCGGCATACACGTTTCCGCTCCCATCGACCGCCACGCCGTCGGGATATAGGAATTTGGCTGAGGCTCCCGTTCCGTCCACGGAGCCGTAGACGTAGGGACTGCCCGCGAGCGTCGAGAACGTGTAGGGCGTTGTATATTTGCTCTGACCATGGGCCAGAGGGACCGACAGCAGGGCTGCAACAAGGGGCGTTCCGAGGCGCAGCGATGATTGTGCTGCCGTTCTTAGCAGGCGCATGAGGTACATTTTATTGCGGTTGAACTCTGTTTTGGGAGGCGATGACTCGAACGGACGAAAGGGTCAAAGGTATCGCAGCGTCAGCCGGCAGCGAGCACGAATCGGGCAACGGCGCCGACCCGACCGGCCCCGGCGACGGTTGCGAACCCAGTGCCCGCGGGCAATTGGCGTCCTATGTATTCAATAAATGAGTACACATGCGCCATGCTTCCGGACAGGAGCGGTCGGCAGCGGGGCAGCCAGGTCATGGTGTTTCTTTAGCACGACCCATACCAAGGTCTTCACAATTTGGCATTCCGTTGACCCAAAATCATTTACGTATAGGCTGTTTCGCCTGCTAGTTGCTTGTGAGGTTCGAAAGCGAAACCCTGAGGTCCCAATACTGGGACCGCATGACCATCAGTCGGTTCCATTATTTCATGTTCTGAACCCCATTAGGCGAAAGCAGTCAGGCCCAGCCCGACGCCGGCGCGGGATCGCCCCCCTTTCCTCACGGGGAGTCACCGCTGCCGCTGAAACTGAACATACCACCGTACTGAGTGATCACCGGCGACGCGCCCGGAGACGGCCGAAGCCCGTCGAATATCGCTCCTGCGGTGGCCTGGCTGACCGTGTCCTTCAGGTACGGCGCGATCTGGGTCGCATCGCCTGGCGGACTGCCCGTGACCCGTTGATATTCGGCGATGGCCTGTTCCACCACAAGCCCCGGCCCGGCGCCATGCCCCATGACTTGGTTGTCGAGGACATAGCACGTCGAGCCGTACCAGTCGTCGACACTCGATGCCTTCTGAAAGAGGCATCCCGCGGGTGCCGTAGAATCCGGCTTCCCAAAGCCCTGCAGGAGGTCGGCGTTCGCGGGATCCGCGAGATAGGGCGCGAGCTGCGCCGCGCTGGATGGCGCCTGCCCGTTGTTGGCGTCGAGGTAGTCGCGTGCAGCGGCAGCAACCATCCCGCCAAGCCGAGCCTCGGCTTGCATTCGCAGCTGCGCCAGCGCCTTCCTCTTGCTGCCCTCGGTGTCGAGGCGTATGTCCTTAATGGGAAAGACCCAGTCGTCGTCCTTCAGGAGCCTCATTTCGGGATCCACCATCTCGGGATGCGCGGAAAGGTATTCCTTGAGCCTCGAGATCCGCGCAGCGAGGCGGGCGGGCACTTCCTTGGGTTGCCTCCCCGAAGACGGATCCACGGGTCTTGTAAGGCCGCTCTGCTGATCGACCCTGTCGCTGACGCGCGTCACCTGCTTCAGAAGCCTCGCATTCTCGCGCCTGAGTTCGGAGATGTCCGCGCGCATCGACTCAATCTCGCGCCGCGAGACGGGCGAACCGCCGACGATCCGCTCGTACGCCAGATAGGCGCCGGCCAACACGACGAGGGCGGCCAGTGCCAAGGCAAGGTTTGCGCGCCAATATGGAGAGCCGAGGTTCATCTGGGACGGCAACCCACTCAACTACGCGGTCGCGAGTCTGTGCGCAACGCTACGGGTGCGCGGGATTGGTCGAAATTAGGTAAAATCGGCCAGCGGACTAGACTGAAGGCCGTGCGGGGCCGAACGGTACCGCAGAATGCGGGAAACCGTTCCGCCCGAAACGATCACCGCCTACTTGCCGGCAGGCGGCTGGGCAGCCGCAGGAGCGCTTGCGGGAGCCTGGGTTGGGGCGGCCTGGCCCGCGGCAGGCGGGCTTGCCGGGGCGGCCGGCTTTTCGGCCGCCTCGGGCTTCTCCTCCTTTTCCTCGGGCTTCACCGCTGCGGCCTGTGCCGCGAGTTCGGCGATGTCGGAGGCCGAAAGGACCACGAGATTGGTCGGGCGCCCGTTCTCCAGGTACTGGGTCGCAATACCGAGGACGAGGCCCGACGGGTCGAAGACGGGGATCCCGAGCGCCTGATCGCTCATCAAGAACATCCTCCGCGGTTTCTCGACGATTCCGACCACCGTTGTGTCCCGGACGATGGGCACGCGCTGCAGGCTCTTGTGCGCCCGTGTAACGAAGTAATAATTGCCCAGCACCTCCGCCGCAGCGGACTTGTCGAGCGCCACGCAGGAGAACGTGCGAGGCTTGGCCGTCGCATCGACTAGGGGCGCTATGAATATCAGGTTGAGGTCGGGGTCCTTCAGCACGATGACCGACGGAACCTCGGTGTTGTTCGCGAGGCGCAGCTTGACGTCCTTGAACTCGGTCTCCCCTACCTCGATCCTCTGGCCCCCCATGCCCTGGGCGGCGCGCATCGCCTCCATCATGCCGCGGGGGTCTACAAGGCTCAGGACCGTCACGGTCAGGCCGGTGGGCGAGATAACGGTCCCGTTCACGTCGATCCTGTTCTCGCGGGGGGGAAGCGCCCGGTCGCCCACCGTCATCTTGGTGGTCGCTACAAGGTCTACCGACACGACCGAGTCGGCATAGCGCTTTGCCAGCGCCCGGCCGGTCGCGGCGTCCGCCTCGGTCATGGCCACTAGGCGCGCCGCGGGGACTGTCAGTCCGAGCGTCGCCAATACGAGCATGGTGTTGCGAAGGGGATTCATTTGTAGGCGGGTTTAAGGTTGATCTCTACGAACAAAGTCTTGCCGCGGCGCTCGACCTTGAGCACCCACCAGCGCTTGGCGGCCTTTACGGCCTCGTCGCGGGAGCGGTGCAGCTCCTCGACGCTTGTGATCTCCTGACCCCCGGCCGCGACGACCAGGTCGTCACCGTGAAGACCGGCGAGTTCGGCCCAGCCGTCCGGGGTCGTCGTCGAGACGAGCACTCCCTTTGAGGAGGACGGGAGCTGGAGGCGGGTGCGGTCGTCGAACGCGAGGTTGCGGACCTCGAACTCGAGCTTCTCGTCCTCCCACAGGGGCAACTCGGCGGGAGGCTTGGGCTGCACCTCAAAGGTGACCGTCAGCTCCTGGCTCTTGCCGTCTCTCCAAAGCTGGAATGTTCCTGCGCTGCCGATCTTGTACTGGCGGACCTGGCGGGCCAGGACCTCGGCGTCCTCCGCCCGCCGCTCGGCTATCGGGTTGCCGTCCAGGCTGAGCAGTACGTCCCCGACGAGCAGGCCGGCCTTTTCCGCCTCGGTGCCGGCAAACACCCGGGTGATCCTGGCCCCGCCGTCCTCGGAGTTTATCCCGAGGCGCTTGTTCAGCTTCGGGTTGAGCGGCTGCGAATCCACCCCAAGCCACGCTTTGAGCGCGCTCGGGGCTATCCTGTGCGGGTTCGTGTTCCTCAGGTCGATCGCCGCCTCGAGCACCGCCCCGTTGCGGCGGAAGTCCACAATAGACGGATGGGTGAGCGCCGTCTCGGAGTCCGGGAAGATGGCCGACGTCAGCTTGCGGAGGCTGGCGACGTCGGCGATCGGCTTGCGGTCGACCGAGATGACAACGTCGCCCCGCCGCAGCTCCGGTTCGGCCTGCCCACTGGGCCCGCCAGGGCGGACATTCTCCACCAGGACGCCCACCTTGTCGGGAAGCAGCTCCTCCCTGACAACGGTCGACGTCAGGTCGCGCACCACGGCGCCCCACTCCGGCACCTCAACGTCGTCCGCCCGTGCCGCCTCGCGCACGGCCAGCGCGAACTGCGCGGAAATGGGCTTGCCAGCACGCAGAAAGTCGACCTTGAAGACGCTCCCGGGAAGGCATCCCGTCTCCAGTCGGTAGTAGTGGGCGATCGCCTTCTCGCGGGCGCCTTCGATCGCGATGCCGTCGCATGCGAGCACGATGTCGCCCGCCTCCATCCCGGCCTTCGCCGCCGGCGAGTCGGCCGCGACGTCCGAGACGACGACGCCGACATCCGACACGTCCGCCTCGAGGCGGGGCTGCACGGTCAGGCCGGACCATCCCCTGACCACGTGGCCGGTGGAGACCAGCTGCATCGCGACGCCGTGCGCCAGATTCCCCGGAACGGCCCCGCCTAGGTTGAAGACCCCGATCTCGTTCACGCCGATGACCTCGCCGCGGATGTTGACCAGCGGTCCGCCGCTGTTCCCGCCGAAAATGCTCGCATCGTGCAGGAGCCAGCGAACGAGCATGCCGACATCCTCGCCGCGCAACATCATTTTCCCGACGGTGCGCTCGGGAAGCACAAGGGACGGGTTCGACACGATACCCTGGGTGACGGACTGAGAGAGGAACCCGGGGCTGCCCAGGGCAAAGACCGCGTCGCCCGGCTTCATGCGGTCCGAGTTCCCGAAGACCGCGACCGGCAGCGGTCCCGTGCCCTTCTTCAATTGCGTAAGGTCGAGCTGGAGGACGGCGATGTCAGTCAGCGGGTCCTGGCCGACCCGGTGCGCATCGACGTGCTGCCCGTCGTAAAGGTAGCACCTGAACGCGTCCACATCCTCGCTCACGTGGCAGTTCGTGAGCACGTGGCCCTCCGGGGTGATGATCACGCCGCTGCCCGCGGTCCACGCCTTGGTCAGGTGCCCGTCAAAAGGCATGAGTCGGATGGCCTCGATCCGGACGATCGACGGAAACACGCGGGCAAGCATTTCGGCCTGGGCCGCGGTCGAGCTCGAGGGGCCCGCCGCCGAGAGAATCGTCGGCACGGCAACCGTGAGCGCAAAGATTAGGGCACGCGCTCCTCCCACGCGCCGCGAATGCCACGGCTTCAGCAAAGTCTTCATTCGGGGTCGATATTACCGCGGCCCATTGCAGATGGATGGGGCCCGAACTGTAAATGACAAAAGCGGAATAAGATACGGTCCACGGGGCGACCGCGGACCATGGGACCCTTCCCTGTCCGCCGGGTTCGGTGAATCGGGCCCAAGGTCGTCCGAACCTGCGGTGTGACGCATCCCGGATCGTGCCTTTTTTCCGGCGCCGCGAATATTTATGCCAAAAGCCTAGCGGGCGGCCCTTGTCGTCGCTAGACAGGCCCCATGTCTCAGGAACAATGGACGGCGGTAGACCACTACATCACCGGGCTTTTCGCCCACAATGATGACGCCCTTGACGCGGCCCTGCGCGAGAGCGCCGCCGCCGGGCTTCCGGGCATCCATGTCTCGCCAGTCCAGGGCAAGCTGCTGCATCTGCTCGCACGGGCCCAGGGAGCCCGCACCATTCTGGAGATCGGCACACTCGGCGGGTACAGCACGATTTGGCTGGCACGCGCGCTCCCCCCCGGCGGCCGGCTGGTCACCCTGGAGGCCGAGCCGAGGCACGCCGAGGTTGCCCGCGTGAACATTGCCCGCGCAGGCCTTGCCGAAATCGTGGAGCTTCGGGTTGGTCGCGCCCTGGACCTCCTGCCGCGGATCGCGGAGGAGGCACGCGGCCCGTTTGACCTCATCTTCATCGACGCCGACAAGGCCGGTTATCCCGACTACTTTCCCTGGGCGTTGCGGCTTTCGCGCCGGGGCGGCCTGATCATCGCCGACAATGTCGTGCGAAAGGGGGCCGTGGTCGACGAGCACAGCTCGGACCCCAGCGTCCAGGCCGTGCGGCGGATGAACGAGCTGGTCGCCCGTGAGGGACGCGTGAGCGCAACCGAGATCCAGATGGTGGGCACCAAGGGTTACGACGGCCTCATGATCGCGGTCGTCACGGCGGACCCGTGACCAGCAGACCGGGATGACGGCCTTCGGATGCTCACTATTGATCGCGGCCCTGCTGGCGTACTGCCTGAACTGGCTCGCCCTCTTGCCGTGGAGAAAGGCATCCGCCGGCCTTTTCTGGACTGAACGGGCGGCCCTGCTCTACCCCGCGCGCGCCTCCTCGGCCCTCAATTTCTGGCTCATCATCATGAGCCTGCTGTGCGCGCGCCTGATCTTCCATCCCGGATCGTCCCCAATTCCCCCCGCGATCGGCAGCTTGCTCGGCGCCCTGGGCGGGACCTATCCCATGACCCGTGAGATCTATCCGGATCTGACCTTTCGGGTGTGGCTGCAAATCGTCGCCAGCCAGCTGGCCCTCGGGGCGCTGGGCGTACTTGTCATTGGCGGCTTCGCCCTGGCAATGCCGGGGGACTTCGGGTGGGTGACGTGGCTGCTGCTCTGCCTGTTCTTGCTCATCCACTTCGCCGTGCGCCTGGGCCTCGGGATTCGCCTGATGAGGTGGCTGCGCATCCTTCGGAAGCCCCCCGAGCGACTGACCAGGATTGTCGGCGAGGTCGCCGGGGACATGGGTGTCAGCGTGCGCGCAACCTGGGTCATGCGCAGCGTCGCCAGCAACGCCATGGCGTTCACAACCACGCGCGACCTGGCATTCACTGACAGGTTCCTTGAGCAGCATCCTGACGACGAGGTCCGCGCCGTCTGCGCCCACGAGCTGGGTCACCTGACGGAGGGCCGGTGGATCCTCGCGGCTCGCTTCACCGGAGGACTGTGGGCCATTCCGCTCGTCCTGGCCCGCCCGATCTCGGCCCGCTACGGATTCGAAGCCGTGGCCATACCTGCCCTCGTCGCGTGGCTGATTCCGCTTCTTCTGAAGAGGCTCTTCAGAGGGATGGAGGTTCGAGCGGATGGGATCGCCGCCGCAAAGGTCCCCGATTCAATCGTCTATGCCCGCGCGCTCGAGCGGATGTACCGGAACAACCAGATGCCGGCCGTCATGCCCTCGGGACGAACCAGGGTTCATCCCGATCTCTACGACCGGATGACGGCCGTTGGGGCGAAACCCGAATATCCCCGGCCGCTGCCCCCAAAGTCCCGCTCGTGGACGAGCTGGCTCCTGGGCACCGTGGCCGCTGTCCTGGCGATCGTGGTCTACATGAGCTGAAGCTGCAAACCGCGTAGGGACCTCGCCACGGGCGCCAACGCGACCTCACCGGGCCCGGGCCTGGAGGTGGGCGTCAAACCACGTGGCCACCTGCTGAGCGATCGGGTCGAGCCTAACGGACAGCGTCATGTGGTTATCGTCCGGCAGTATCGTCAGCAGGCTGCCGGCCGGTGCCGCGGCCATCAGCCTTACGCTGTGCTCGGGTGGGATCCACGTGTCGTCGCGCCCGTGGTAGAAAAGAACCGGCACCCGAAGCCCCTGGACCGCGCGGAGGACATCGGCGTCCGACCACCTGAAGTTCGCGATGTGTGCGGCTTGGTCCTCCGCGGACGCGAATTGGTCGTCCGTTATGCCTTTCACCTGTTCCGGCATGTACCCGCGCGTAAACTGGACGATGGCTCGTCTCGGGTCGCTGAAGGGTTCGAGGGCCACGACCGACCTTACCCGCGGGTCGATGGCCGCCCAATCCAGGCCTACCGCGGCGCCGTAGGAGACTCCCAGCACGCCCACGGGACCGGCCACAAGCCCGCGCCTTGAAAGCTCGTCGAGAACCTGCCTCATGTCGGTGCGCTCGACAGCCCCGAATGTCACGAACCTGCCGGTTGAGGCGCCATGCCCCCGCAGGTCGACAATGACCGTCCGGTATCCCTTTTGCGCGAGGTAGATCGCCCAGTGGATCATGTACTCCTTCGACACAAGAATGCCGTGGAGAATTACGATCGTCGCCTTCGGGGAAACCCTCGGTGCGCCCGGATTTGGAAACTGCCAGTTGAAGTTGTAGGTCGCCTGCCCGGATCCGTCCGGCTTGTTCATCAGCCGAAGCTCATGCTTCATGCCGTAGTCGCCCGGCTCAAGCACGGCCACCGAAAGCACCGCGCCGGGCGGCCCGACGGGCACAAGCATCTCCTGGGAGTAGGTCCGCTTGAGGATCTCGGCCATCTTCGGGTCCCTGACCATGCGCGGCGCGCCGTTGGCGTTGGGCGCCTGCACCATCCTGCGCGCCAGGACCGCGCTCGCGCATCCCGAAAGGGCGAGACACAGACCCGTCATCAGGAATCCGGTCCAAAGTCGGGTGTTCATCCGTGCCGAGAATGTTCCTGTCGCGGTGGACGCAGCCAAGCAAAAACCCGGGGGCGCATCGGCCAGCGGCGGTTCTTGTCGCGGAGGCCCCCCCGCGACCCCGCGTCACGTTTTCCCCTCGTGCCCGCGGGGCCCTCCCGGCAATGTCTCCCCATGGGAACACCGAAAGATGCAATCGCTGTCGAGGGAGCGGACCTAGCTTGTCCCTGCGGCAGCGGGAAACCCTTCAGCACGTGCTGCGGCCAGGTCCTCTCGGGAGCGAGGCAGGCCGCGACGGCCGAGGAACTGATGCGCGCCAGGTTCTGCGCGCATGTGAACCGCGACTTCGGCTTTCTGCACCGCACCCACCGCCCGACCGCGCACAAGCCCTATGTCCCGCTCCCAGGCGAGCCGACGACCCGGTGGACGCGTCTCGTCGTGCACAGCCACGCCCCGGGCCTGACGCCCGACACGGCCACCGTCGACTTCTCGGCCTACGGCATCGAGGAAGGCGTCGAGAACGTGCTCCAGGAGAAGGCCGAGTTCGTCCGCGAGGGCGGCGCATGGCTGTACACCCGGGCGCTCCGGGAGGGCCCGGAGCCGTTCAGGAACGCGACGAAGAGGCCGGGCCGCAACGACCCCTGCCCGTGCGGCAGCGGGAAGAAATTCAAGCACTGCTGTCTAGTTGCATGATCTAAGACCCTCCCTTCCCGACGAACGCACCGTAGGAACCAGGTCAAGATAGGGGGCACGGTTGGAAAACGTCTTCCCGTGATTAGGAACGGTCAGGTATAGGGGGTTTGAGCGGATTCACGCTCTTGGACCACGTGCAATGAGAGTCTGAGCGGGCTGTAAGTTGCTGCTGAATCCGGGGTGGCGATCAGAAATCAAGGCGAGCGCCGAACGGAGGGAAGGCCCGGCTTTGCGGGCCTGACCGGAGTTCGTGGCTTGGTGAAAAGATCGGGCGCGAAATCATCAAGGTTTTTTGACATTTTCACCCATTGGGTGAGATGAGCCGCCAGAAACGCATTTTTGCTCGTGTCCGCCGTGGCGTTCAGGCAGTCCACAAACCTGCTACTGACCAATGTCGGACAGCCTGCCAGCATCTGCCAATCGAGCTGTTTTCCTCAGCTACGCCCGCGAAGATACCGTGGCGGCGCAGCGGATTGCCGACGCGCTGCGGGCTTTTGGTGTCGAAGTGTGGCTCGACCAAAGCGAACTTCGGGGTGGCGAAGCCTGGGATGCGAGCATTCGCCAGCAAATAAGGGGTTGCGCGTTATTCCTCGCCATCATCTCGGCCAACACCCAACGCCGGCGCGAAGGCTACTTTCGTCGGGAATGGAACCTAGCCGTCGAGCGCACCCTCGACATGGCGCATGATGCGCCGTTCGTTCTGCCCGTCGTCATCGATGAGACCTCTGAAAGCGAGGCTTCCGTTCCCGACCCATTCTTGCGCGTGCAATGGACCCGATTGCCGCATGGCATCCCTTCCACCCAGTTTGTCGAGCAAGTGAGGCGCCTATTGGAACCGAAGAAATCTTCCCTGGCTCCGCCTATGGCCGAACGCGAGGGCGGTAGTCCTGTCATTTCGAAACTGGCCCGTCGCATCGCACTGGCGTGCGGCGTAGCGGCGGTGATCGTCGGTGTCGTATTGTGGAGGATCGGGCCGCGTGGCAATACGGCTTCGGTCGCCTCGGCCCCTCCAGTGGTAGTCCTGATGGACACTCCTTACGCGACCCACGTTTATGACCCTGCGACGCTCAAAATCGGCGGAACGAACGCCGACGACATCACTGATGTGCTGCGGGACTTGCCGGTAAAGCTTGTCAAGGAGACGACAAGCGGGCTTTGGCGTCGTGAGGCCCAAGTGATCGGGGAAAATCCTGCGCTCATCATTATACATCGCTCGTGTTTCCATACCTATCCGGAGAGCATGAACAACGACGTTTACCCTATGGTCGACAACAAGCTCGTGGCATTTATGGGCTATGTTGCGACGCTCAATCCCCACACCAAGTTCATCGTGTACTCACGGCATTCCTGGGAAAGTGCCGAAGATTCGGCCAAGTGGCGGCAGGATGCCGCCGAACGGTTCCCGGTGCTGAGGGGTAAGATCGCAACTTGGCGGGTGCCGCTGGATCGAGCGACCTTCCGCAATCCCCTTACCGGACAAGAGCTAAGGGACAGCGTCGAACAGACGCTTGGCCTGACGGAGTCGCCGCCACCGCACTGATAGGGACAACTTTGAGTATGCCCGGCTCCTGCGCGTGCCAAACAGCCTACTGAACATTCATGAAATGATACGCCGCCCGCGGCATGCCCCTCTGCAAGGCGATCCGCGCCTTCGGGCGCCATGGCCTTGAGGCCCTCGCAAGGTCTTGCCTCAAGAAAGAGAACCGATAGCATAGAAGCTCACGCCGGCTATGGCGCATATGTGTTCCGGCAACGCCCCGGAATCGGCCTCCCCATGAATCTCAAGAAAAACTTGGCCTTACACGTAATGTTGGCCGCGGCGTGTGTCACGCCCGGCTTTGCTCAAATCTATTGGAGCAATCACAGTACTCCCGGGATAACGGACGACATTGGGGGTGTGACCTACGCCAACGGCGTATTTGCGGCGGTGACAGATCAGGGTAATCTTCTTACGTCGACGGATGGCCTCACCTGGAGCAGCCAGTCCATCGATAAGGGTGTTTCGTTGGATTCCGTTGCCTATGGGAATGGCACATGGGTTGTTGTCGGCGACAAGGGTACCGTGCTTGAGTCGGCAGACGCTAGGACGTGGGTTGCCGCAACGCCCGTAACCAACAACAAGCTCAATAGTGTCGTTTATAACGGAAACGTATTCATCGCCGTAGGCGATGGTGGCACGCTCATTACCTCCCAAGACGCCCAGACTTGGAAAGTTCAATCCGTGCCTGCGGGAGTCACAGGATCTCTCAGAGGCATCGCCTACTCGCCCAGTTTCAATGTCACTCCCTATTCTATTCTGGTATCAGGCGATAACGGCACGCTCCTTGCCGGCTACTACGGTGGGACTAATTTTACCTCGGTAAACAGCGGTACATCGCAGAATCTCGACGCTGCGTTATTTCCGCCGATTGGCCAGGGGAGCCCGTTTTTGACCGTCGTGGTCGGCGGGAGCGGAACAATCATCAACGACGGATATGGAACAGAATGGGTCGCGGGTTCGGGTGGCGTATGGGGAAGCGCCGGCTCGACGAACACCTCTGCAAATCTAAGGGGTCTCACATCCGGGAGCGGATATTTTGTGGCCACCGGCGATCAAGGCACGATCCTCACATCGGTGGACGGCAAGAGTTGGACCCAGCGTTTCTCTGGGGACAGCCCCTCAACGGTCAGTTCGGCGAGCCTTTCAGGCGCGGCGTTTTCGCCAACACTTCAGCGTTTCGTCGTCACGGGCACAGGGGGCACCATCCTCGTTTCCAACTCTGCACCCACAGTATTCGGAAACGTCTCCACCCGCGGTTTTGTTAGCAGCAGCGAAGCCTTCATCGGAGGATTTGTGATCGAGGGTACCTCTCCCCGAACGGTCTTGGTTCGAGCCGATGGGCCAACGCTTGGTGCGTTCAGTGTTCCCAACTCGCTGCCAGACCCAGTCCTCACCGTCTACGACAGCAAAGGCAACGTAATCGCCACCAATACCGGATGGACGACCAACTCGAGCCCGGCGACTATCTCCAACACTGCGCAAAATGTGGGAGCTTTTGTTCTGCCCAATCCGAGTGCCGACTCCGCATTGCTGCTGACTCTCCAACCAGGAGCCTACACGGCCCAAGTTACTTCGGCTAAGGGAAACTCGGGAATAGTCCTGTTTGAGGCATATACCGATTGACCCGCTGCCTATGAGCGAGGGCCCTCTTCGCGCGCGAGGCATCTCCACTGCAAGCATTGCTGCCTGCCGGAGGATTGGCCGCGTTCGCCATCCCCTTGGGACTGCATCGCGCCCGCCGGCCGCGAATTTTCCCTAAAACTCCCCGGAACGGGGACAATTCCTTGCCGGGTCCCCCGTATTGCCCATAATCGGGCGCACGTTCACTAGCAACCCCCGCCCCGACGCATGCAATACCTAGGACTGCTCTTCATCCTCGCGCTTCTGGCGGTGAACGTGTGGGGGCTGATGCTCATCGCCGGGCTCTACTGGCGCAACCGCTGGTTCGCCCTCGCGGCGGGCCCGATCCTCGCGGTCACCCTGCTCTATGCGATCGAATGCCACCACGGGCTCGGACCCTCCCTGCCCGGACTCGAGCTCTTTTCGACGCTGCTTTCGGCAGCGCTGATCACCGCGGCCTCCATCCCGTATGAGCCTCGCTGGCTCGACGGGCGCTGGGCGGCCCTCGTGCGCGATTGGCGCGCCGAGTTCGCGCCGAGGAGGCTTGTCGGCTGCTTCGGCGTCTTCGCAGCCGTCTTCCTCTACGCGATGTCGTGGCGCTTCATCTATCCGGACATCGACGGCTCGTCCGAGAAGATCGCGGACTTCTCCTACATCTGCAGCTACTACACCGGAGCTACGCTGCCGGTGCCCGACGCGTGGTTCAGCCCCTACCTCTCCACCCAGTACTATAGCTTCCAGCATTACGGCGCGGCGCTCATGGGCAGGGTCCTGCTGATCCCGACGGGCTCGGCGTACAACATCGCCTACTGCCTGCTGATCGCGCTCGGCGGCACGGCGTTCGCCGGGTCTGTGATCATGGTCGCCCGCAAGGCCTGGACGAGGACCGCGGTCATCGCGTGCTTCGTGATCGGCGGGACCGGGATGACCATCCTGGATCATTTCACGGACAAGGACGTCACCCCCTGGACCAACATGCGCTTCATCGGGAGCGCGCAGATGGACAAGCCGCCGCTCGGCCCGTGGCTTAAGGCCTACAACAACAGGTTCACGGTGCCCGAGCCCGAGACCAACACGTTCGTGATGGAGCTTCCGGGGGAGATCTACTCCTACGTGGTCTTCCTGGGCGACTACCATGCGCCGCTGTCGGGCTACTACCTCCTCGGCCTGTGCGCGATGGGGATGCTCCTGTGGACGCGCACCCGGCAGGACCGCTATGCGGTCATCGCGGGATGCACGCTCACGTGGACCCTCCTCGCGAACACCTGGGTCCTGCCCCTCCAGGGCCTCGCCATAGCCATGTGGCTCGCGGTCAACTGGCGCAACTGGCGGCGCCTGGTGCCGGCGGTCGCCGCGGGGGCCGCAATCGTCTGGCTTGCCGCATGGGTCTACCTGTCGGCGTTCACGTCGGCCGCATCGGGCTATGACACCGCGGTGCGCCTAGTCCCCTGGATCGAGCACACGCCCCCGCTGCTGTTCGTCCTGTTCTTCCTTCCGACGGTTGCCTTCATCGTGCTCGGCTTCGCCTCGGGCAGCGCCCAGGGCCGGAGGCTCGCGGCGCTGTGGCTCGCGCTCCTCCTCTTCACCGAGTTCTTCTACGTGGACGACGAATACTCCGGCCATTACGACCGCTTCAACACGACCCTCAAGTGGTGGCCCTGGGTGATGGCGGGGACGCTCATGACGCTGGCCCCGTTCGTCATGGAGCAGGCGCGCCGGCGCTGGGTCCGCATCGCCGGGTTCATCTTCTGCCTCTACCCCTGCTTCTACGCCTACGACCTTTGGAAGCCGATGTGGTACGGGCCGAAGGACTCGATGGGGAAGATCGAGGGGACGTACTACCTCACCAAGGACGAGTTCCCGCGCCTCATGCTCGGCCGCCTCAAGGTGGAGAAGCCCGGCGTGCTCATCGAGAGGCCGGACGAAAAGGGCGGATTCACGAACTCGGCGGTGATCCCTCTCTTCGCGGGCCAGCGGATGTGGCTCGGGTGGTGGGGCCACGAGCTCCTGTGGCGCGAGAACCGCGAGGACGTGCGCAGGCGCCACGACCGGCTGATGCTCTTCTACAGCGCCGGGATACCGGACGCCGGCAAATGGCTGGTCGCCCAGGGGATCGACTACGTCCTGTGGTACCGGCCGGGCGACACCCCCGAGCTCTGGGAGAAGATCAACAAGGCGGTCTCGCCCGAATATGTCTGGGTCGACATCCTGACATACCAGAACGAGGACGGGCGCAGGGTCGGGCTCTGGAAGCGCGCGCCGGTGTTGCCGCCCTGACGCGCCGGGAAGAGGCGCCTCCCCCAAGGAGCCCCGGGATCCCTACGGCTGCGGCTTGTCGGGAACGATGATCTTCAGCACCGACCGCACCCGGTTGAGCTCGCCGTGAAGGTGGCTCATGATGAAGGCGATCTCGATTGCCCTCGATTCCGGCACCGCCCCGTTCGGCTCTATCGAAAGCCGTGTCTCAAGCGTCGAGAAACGCCTGCCGACCTCGCGCAGTCCCAGGTCGAGCGCCTTGGTCTTCATCTGCTCCGACTCGACCGCCAGCTGCTGGCGGTCGTCCGACTGGGCGCCGGCCTTGGCCTGGGTGAGCCATTTCTCCATGTTTTCCAGGGTCGAGGAGACCCTCTCCTTGTAGGTCGCCAGGTCGATCCCTAGGCGGCCGGCCGCCTCCTCGGGCTTCTCGATCTTCTGCAGGCCCGCGATCTCGGCCTTGATGATGTTGAGCTGCTCGATCACGCGGATCCGGTCGGGCGGCTTCACCATGTAGTGGCGCACGCCAAGGCGCGCGGCGCGCACGACGGTGGCGCTGTCGGTCGAAGTCGTGCAGATGATCACCCTCACGTAGCGGCACGCGGGCGTCGCCCTCACCCGCTCAAGCAGGTCGAGGCCCGAGATCGAGGGCAGCTGCAGGTCGAGGAAGACGACATCAAACGGGTGCCTCGGGTCCTCCATCAGCTTCAGCGCCTCGTCCCCGTCCGCCGCCGTCAAAATGCGGTGATCCCCCTCTGTTTTGAGGATGCTTAGCAGCATTTCGCGCGAAGTAGCTTCGTCCTCGACGATAAGGATGTTCACAACGGGTAGGGTAAAACCCTCATTTCGGGAAAACAGGCGGCGGTGTCAACCGTTGGCATCTGTATTTGTTGCTGGAAAGCATCATTTCAGGGCCGCCCAGACCCGCTGGACGTCGTCGTGGTCATCGATCTCCTGGAGAAACTCCCCCACATCGGCCCTGGCGGCCTCGTCCAACTCGGGTATGACCTTCGCTATGTAGCCCAACTCGCTCGTGACGACCGACCAGCCGTGCTGCACAAGCCACGTGGAGACCGCGTGAACGGAAGTGCGGTCGGTCGTGAACCGGGCGCCCGTCCTCCCCTCGGGGATGTCGTCGTTCTGGTGGTGCCCAAGGGTCTCGAAGTCGTTGGCCCCAGCCTCGATGGCCGCGGCCTCGAGGTCGACAGCCGGATCCGGGTGGTGGGCCTCGACGATTCCCACGTGGTCGAAGAGGAACTTGTTGCTTCCGGTGACGCCGAGGACCCCGCGCTTGAAGAGGAAGCGCATCTCGGCCGCGGTTCGCTGGTGGTTGTCCGTGTAGGCCTCGACGATCACGGGCACCTTGTGGGGGGCGTAGCCCTCGAAGACCACGTGCTCAAGGGCCATCTTCTCGTCCCCCACGCCCGCCCCCTTCTTGATGGCGCGCTCGATCACGTCCCTCGTCACGCTTGCCTTGCGCGACT
>Ga0265338_10005007_pt1 | contig 17514 bp, 11 predicted proteins | sample 42126metaG_FD_193579 | JGI IMG/M metagenome (GOLD analysis project Ga0265338, IMG submission 193579) | Rhizosphere microbial communities from Carex aquatilis grown in University of Washington, Seatle, WA, United States - 4-21-26 metaG | ecosystem: Host-associated > Plants > Roots > Rhizosphere... | reverse complement strand
CCGTGCGGCGGGCCGATCGCATCCTCGTCATCCAGGATGGCCGCTTGGTCGAATCCGGCACGCACGCCGAATTAAACCAACAGGACAACGGCCTTTACCGGCACCTGGCGGAATTGCAATTCGACTTGAAACCGTGAACCACCAGAAACCCGAATTCCGAAAGAAGCCCGAAAACGGCACTCGCGGACGGAGCGCGGCTGTGTCGGAGACCAGCCGCAGCACGCCGAAAAAGAACGTGTGCGGCTGGTTTCAGCGGTCTTGGATTCGTCGAGTTGCTGCGGCTGGCTTTCAGCACAGCCGCGCTCCAAGAAGGTTTACTGGCCGCTAGCCCAGCAAAATTTTTCGCACGTCGCCTTCGGGGTCGTCCACCATGCGGCAGGCATTGTCGAAGACCATGGTCGGGCAGCGAGTGGGATCGAACGGTGTCCAGGTCAGGCTGCGTTGGTTGGGATTGCCGGTGCGCGCGAAATTCGCCCAGGCCGTGGCCATCTTATTGGCCAATGCCTGCGCTTTCGGAGTGTTGCCGGTGCCTTGCGTGCAGCGCTTGGTGTTGTCGAAACAGAAGGCGAGCTCCGCCGTGTGCCAGGCGCCCGCGTCTTCCAACATCGGCGATTGCCAGGTAAAATAATACGTAAAAACCGGCGCACCTTTTTGGTCGGACTTCATCCTGGCCATGCGCGTGACGTTGTTGCGCACCAGCAATCCGCTCACGCCGTAGGACAGCGTGCGGATGCTTTTTTCCGGGTGCGCCTTCTTCATCGCGGCGATCAGTTCCGTGGCCTTGGCATCGCCGATGATGGCAGCCAACGAGCTGTGCCACTCCGCCTCGGTCGGTTTGGAGGACATGCGGTTGCCTTCTTCACTCACCGAGCCGATCAACATCGGCACGTGTTTGGAGATTTCGGGAGCGCCCTCAAAAAACGAGCGCATCGTGATGATGCGGCCATCAACCGTGGGGCCGTTGCCGACGCGGGGAGTCGTTCCGGCCATGGCGCCCATCCCGAGGGTGCGCGGCGCGGGGCCATTGATTTTGTTCGCGGCGGCGGTGGCGGCGGCGTTCAATTTGGCCCACTCCATTTTCTGCAAAGCGCCAATATCGTTCGGTCCGAGTCCCAGCTCGACCATGATTTGTTTCGTCAGCTCGCGGGATTGCTCGGCGCCGGGAGGATTTCCGCCGCCGCCGGATTGCACCGAGGCGCGATGGAAAAGCCCCGCCGCCGATGGCATGCCCATGAGCGTGGTTACCTTGGAGCCGCCGCCCGATTGGCCGTAGATCATGACCGTGTCCGGATCACCGCCAAAATTCGCGATGTTGTCCCGGACCCAGCGAAGCGCCGCGACCAGGTCGGTCATGCCGACGTTTACCGAATCGGCATAAGCGGAGCCGCCGATTTCGGAGAGGTCGAAGAACCCGAGGACGTTGAGGCGGTGATTGACCGAGACCTGGACGACATCATGGTGCCGCGCCATTTGCGCGCCTTCGTGCGAGGGCAACTCATAGGAGGAGCCGAAGCTGAAACCGCCGCCGTGAAAATAGACCATCACCGGGCGCTTGCCGGTCAGGCTGGGCGTCCAGACGTTCAGTTTGAGCATGTCTTCGCTCATGTAACCGTCGTCCCAATCCTGAATGAACGATTGCTCGATGGCGGTGAAATCGTGCAGGCGTTGGGGGCAATTGGCGCCGTAGATCAACGCCGGATATTCACCATTCCAGGGCGTGGGCGCTTTGGCCGGAAGCCAGCGGTTCTCGCCGCCAGTGTTTTGCCCATACGGTATGCCTTTGAACGTATGGACATCGCCATCGACAAAGCCGCGCACCTTGCCGTATTGCGTGTTCGCGACGGCCGAACGCGGCGTGGAACAATTGGCCGGCTCTTGGTGAGCGGCGGTTTTGACGCTGTCGGAAGCGCGCGCGGTTCCCGTCAGCGCGGCGCCGATGCCCGCCGTTGCGGAAAGCAGCAGGGCCTGGCGGCGATTGAGTTTATTGCGATTCTCAGAATCTACATTTGACATGATTGTCCTTTGGATTAACTGGTGGGGTTTTGTTGGCGTCCCGCGCCTACTCAGCGCGGCGAGGCTGGCCTATTTGACGGGGATCAATAACTGCGTAAACGAATGCGCCGGAAAACTGTATTTGATGGTGTTGCCACTGAACTGAACCTGACTGGAATTGATGGCGACGCCTTCCTGGGTTTTGGTATTTGCCGACGTAACCGATTCACCATTGACCTGTTTGACAGTGGCGTTCCCCGTGAAATCGCCGCTCTGCAACACGACGTTGGAGGTTATGGCATTGGCTTCATGGCGGTTGACCACATTGACCACGAGAGTTTTGGTGGCGTCGTTGAATACAGCGGTGACATCAAGGTAGGGAATGTCGTTGAATGCTTTATTGCTGTACTTTTCGCCGTCGACATAAATATCCAGGGCGGTGCCGCGCGAGTTGTTCGAATAGAGATAAAAGGTTTGATACAGCGCATTCTTGAAATCACCATCCGGGGAATTTCCGACGAGGCTGGAAAGCATGGTGATGTTCGCCATTTTGACGATGTCAGCATGCCGGATGAAGGAGTTCAGGTGTTGAGCCACCATGAGTGAGCCGGTCAAGGTGGCGGCTCCGGCGGACCATTCGTCAAAGGAGATATACACCGGCCGCTTGGATCCGGATTTCATCATCGCCTTTTCGATCAGAGCTTTGATCAGGTTGATTTTTTGATCCAAATCCAGGCCGAGAGACATCATCCCGGAGAAGCTGGTGTCACCCGGGAGTGCCTCCCTGACATACCGGTGAACGGATAGGTAATCGATGTTGCCCACCATGTGCTGCAGAACATAATCGTTCCAATCGATCCAATTGTTATCGGGTTTGTAATTGGAAGCGCCGTCGGCGATGAATTTGATATTGCTGTCCACCAAGCGAATGATCTTGGCGGCTTCCAGCGCAAATTTGCAGTAGTCTTCCGCGTTTTTCTGGCCGACCTGCCAGGGCCCGTCGATTTCGTTGCCCAGCGACCAGTATTTCACTTTGAACGGTTGTTCGTTGCCGTACTTCCTCCGGAGATCCGAATAATAGGTCCCGCTCGGATAATTGCAGTACTCGACCCAATGGCGGGCTTGATCCAGGGTTCCCAAACCGGCGTTGATACAAACAAAGTTTTCGGACCCGATCAGGCTGCAGAGCTTGGCATATTCATCCGTGCCCATTTGATTGTTGTCCACCTGATGCCAGGCGAGGTCGAGCCTCGCGGGGCGCTGGTCTTTCGGACCAATGCCATCTTCCCAATTATAGCCGGAGACATAATTTCCTCCGGGCCATCGAACCACAGGAATGCGCAGGTCCTTGATGAGCTGGATAAAATCTTTTCGGAACCCGTTCTCGTCCGCCATGGGAGATTTGGGATCGTAAATTGAGCCATAGACCACCGTGCGTATCGGTTCAAGAAAGCCACCGTAGATGTTGGGGTCCAACGCCGAGATTTTTCGGTCGAGATCGACTTTAATGACGGCGGTCTGCTCAGACCTGAGATTTCCGGCGATCAGGCTGGAGAGAATGATGCCAGTGAGGAGGAGGTTTTTCATAGAGCGAGGTTTGCGGTTTCAGTTGGATCAAGAACGGATGGTCGTGTGCGTTTTGCGCGGGCTCCGTGCCGCAAAGATGAGGGAGAATTTCATTTCGAGTTCACCGCACACGAGGCGATGTTACAGAGGACGTTCTCGCCGAGCAATGGGCAGTTTTTGCCTGAAATTGGAAGCGACCGTAAGGTGGCGCCGACAGCATCGCGTCGAGGGGTGTTTCTGACTGGGTTGGGCAGTTTTAAGCAACTCGGCGATACAGCAGATTGAAAATTTGCGCTACAATCACTGGCGCTTTGGCGTCGTTTTGGCGGCTGTGTCAAAGTGGTGCCATTCGATAACCGGTCGGACCGTTTTGGTTATTGCGTCCGTTGGATGATCTCCAATTGCTGATCGAGGCGCATGGGGGAAACGGGCATTGCGGTTCCCAGTTCCTGAGCGAATAAGGACACTTTGAATTCCTCGATCATCCATCGAAAAGTTTCGATTTCGCGCCGGACGGCGGGGGAACGGGGCGGTTGGGCTCGAAGTTGGTTCAGCGTTTCCTGATAGGGCGCAATTTGACGGAAGCGTTCCTGGTCCTTAACCGGATTTAAAGCTGACCGTTCGCTGCGAATCAATAACGCTTTGAGGTATCGCGCCAAATGAGGCAGGCGAACATACTCGATTCGATCCAAGAAACGGGCGGGCATCAGGTTGGCTAGTTCGCGGGCGAGCGGGTTGGAAGTTCGAATCACCGCCGGCGCGCCTAACTGGCTCAACGAGGAAAGCGAGCGTTTACCGGGAGTTGCCGGCACTGCGGCCGAGCCAAGGCGTTGCTGCACTTGACTGCGCAATTGCAGCAGCGGGCCGAGTCGATCGATGAACTGCGACGCCAGTCCGGGAAGCTGTTGCCGGGCTTCGGCCACCGCGGCGTCAAATGCGGCGCGCGTCAGGGTGGGAAATGGTTCCGCCGGCAGGAGATGGCGCTTGAGATGTTCGAGCGCAGTTTCGCGCAGATCTTCTCCGCCACCGAGCGGGGCATAAAGCGCATCAAAGCGGCTCAAGGCGCGCAAATCTTTTTCCAACCACGCGAGATCTTTTCGGATGGCGAGTTCGACCAATCGTTGAACGCCGATCAGTGATGCACCGCGCGCCTGGTCCGGGTTGCGGAAGAGACGCACATTCACCACGCCTTCGGCAAAATCGATTCCCGGCCAGGCGTATAACGGCAGGCCGGGGCCTTCACTTACCGTGATGCGCTCGGGCAGATCGCCGAAGGTCCAATCCTCAAGACCAAAGCGTTCCCATCGTTGCGCGGCGCGGGTCCAATCGGCGGAGTCCACTTTGGCTGAAGGCGCGACTTTGGTTTGTTTCAACTGTTGCTGAAGGCCCGCAAGGTCTCTTCCTACGACGAGCGATTTTTCGTTGTCGCCGACGATCTCAATGCGAGGTCGCAGATGCGCCGGCAAGGCGTTCGCCGGCCAGTCGCTTGCTTTCACTTCCACACCGTATCGGCGGTGAAGGAACAGACCCAAATCCTGCAGGAAGGACATTCCCGTGGGCTGAAAATCCTTCGCGACTTCGGCGGCCTTGGGAGGCAGCGGCATCAATTCGCGGCGAATGGATTTTGGCAATGCGCGCAGCAGCTCGTGGATCATCTCCTCGCGCAATCCCGGCACGGCCCATTCGACCAGGCCGGGAGATGCGAGTTGCGCGACCGTGAACGGTAATTTGATCGTGACGCCATCGTGTTCCTCGCCGGGGGCATAGGCGTACGCCAGCGACACGGGCTGGCCGCCGACATGCACCGCGTCAGGAAATGCGGCTGCATCGTAGTTCAGGCGTTGCCCGCCCGCGAGTTCCTCTTCGGTAATGCAGAGTTTTTCCTGCGCGCCCGGCTCGCGCAACAGGCGGTTCAACTCGTGCAGCGATGAAACGTCGGCAATCTGCCGGGAATAAAACGCGGCCAGCGCCTGGTCCAAATCACCCAGGGCGTAGTGCCGGACTCGCGTGCGCCAGTTCTCAATTTTTTCGCGGATGCTTCGATTATGTGCAAGAAACCGATATTGCGGCGGCAACTGCGGCTTTTTCTCCGCGGCGGACGTAAGGACCCGCACGTCATCGCGGTCATCCCCTTCCCCATCTTCCGGAGATTTCCGTGAGGAGATGAGATTCTCCTCGACCAGAGCGGAGCGAATAAAAATCGCGGTGGCGTCCGTTGAATTGATATTCCCGTAGGCGACTTTGCGGCGTTGCACTTCCAAGCCGTGCAGCGTGACGATCTCCTCTACCAGGACATTGCCCGCGCCCGGGTTCCAGTGCGGATTTTGATGAGTGACTTTGCAGCAGTGCGGTGCGAGTTGATAAATCCATTGAGGATCGATCCCGGCCAACGTGCGCGCGAACAGCTGCGAGGTCTCGACGATTTCGCCGGCAACAATCCATTGGGGTTGGGCGGACTTCGGTTTCGGCGGCGCTTTGTCACCCTTGCGATGCACGTTCCTCTGCGGCTCGCCGCGCGCGTAAAGCGCCGAGCCGGGGAACATTGAAACCAGCCGGTTACCGGCCGCTTTGTAAGAGTTTCGCTCCTCGAAACGCGCGACGTGGCCGATCAACCCGGCCAGGATGGAGCGATGGATCGCTTCGTACGCAGCGTTGCTTTCGTTGAGTTTGAGTGTGCCGAGGTCTTCCAACGCATCGTGCAATTGCGAATAAACATCCTGCCATTCCCGCATTCGCAGGTAGGAAAGAAAGCGTTGCTTGCAGAACTTCCGCCGCTGGCCCTGGGTTCGCAGCCGGTCCCATTCCTCGTGCACGGCGTTCCAAATATTGAGCAGCGAAAGGAAATCGGATTGCGGATCGGAGAATTGTTTGTGAGCCGCGGCGGCGGCATCCTTTTGATCGAGCGGCCGTTCGCGGGGATCCTGGATGCTCAAGCCGGCGGCGATGATCAGCAATTCCCGCGTGGCGTGTTCGTGCTGAGACTGGAGCAGCATGCGGCCCAGCGTCGGATCGATGGGCAGCCGGGCGAGGTCTTCGCCGAGCGGCGTGAGCGCGCGTTGCTCGTCGAGCGCGCCGAGTTCCTGGAGCAGCGCGTAACCGTTCGCGATGGCGCCGGGAGTGGGCGGTTGCACGAACGGAAAGGTTTCAATGTCGCCCAGGTGAAACGCCTTCATGCGCAGAATGACTTCCGCGAGATTGGCGCGTTGGATTTCCGGCTGCGTGAACGGCGGGCGCGAGTTGAAATCGTCCTCCGAATACAGGCGAATGCACACGCCCGCCTGCACGCGACCCGCCCGGCCTTTGCGCTGATTGGCGCTGCTCTGCGACACCGCTTCGATAGGCAGGCGCTTGACGCGCGTGCGCGGATTATAACGGCTGATGCGGGCGAGCCCAGTGTCGATCACGTAGCGGATGCCGGGGATCGTGAGGGAAGTTTCGGCGATATTTGTGGCGATGACAATTTTGCGGCGTGGAGTTTGGGTGAAAACACGTTGTTGATCGCCCGCGCTCAGCCGGCCAAACAGCGGGACGATTTCCGCTTCGCCCGAGAACCGCCCTTCGAGCTGGTCAGCCGTCTCGCGGATATCCCGCTCGCCGGGCATGAAAATCAAAACGTCTCCCGAGCCGGTCTCGTAAAGAATCCGTTCCGCCGCCCGCACCGCCGCGTCCACATAGCTGATTTCGCCCTGCTCCTCGGACGCTTCGTCCAGGGATTGATATTGGACTTCGACGGGATACACGCGACCGGAGACTTCAATGATCGGCGCGTTGTCGAAATGCCGGGAGAAGGCTTCGGTATCAATGGTGGCGGAGGTGACAATTAATTTCAGGTCCTTGCGCCGGGACAGAAGGCCCTTCAGGTGGCCCAGCAGGAAATCAATGTTCAAGCTGCGTTCGTGCGCCTCATCCAGGATGATGGCATTGTATTCCGCGAGATCGGGATCGCCTTGAGTTTCGGCCAGCAGGATGCCGTCGGTCATCAATTTAATGTAAGTCTGGGCGCCGGACCGGTCGTCGAACCGAATCTTACAACCGACCTCGCGACTCCAGGAGACGTTTAATTCCTCGGCGATGCGGCGCGAGATCGAAAGCGCCGCCACCCGGCGGGGCTGGGTGCAACCGATCTTCGCTTCGATTCCGAGGCCGGCTTCGAGGCACATTTTAGGAATTTGCGTGGTCTTGCCCGAGCCGGTTTCTCCCGCGATGACCACGACCTGATGAGCACGAATGGCGGCGACGATTTCGTCCTTGCGAGCGGTGATGGGAAGTTCCGGCGGGTAAGCGATTCCAGGGACGTTGAGCCGGCGTTCTTCGCGCAGGGCAATTGAAGCGCAGACTTGTTGTCGCAATCGTTCCAACAACGCATCGCGCTGGTCCGGGTGATGGCGATCGCGCAATAGCCGGGCCAAACGCCGGCCAAGCCGCACCCAATCCGGGAGCAGGCATTGCGGCAGCAGCGTTTTCAGTTCTTCAATTCGGTCATCAGCCATGCTGAAACCGCATGGTATCGGATTCGTTCAAAGCTGGAAAGCCGAAGGCCAATCCCGATTCCCGATTTTGTTAATAGAGCCCGTCGTTCATCGAGTATCCAGAGAGTCGGCGATCGCCCGGTCCAATTCCGTCCGTGTCCAGATATCCCATTGTTTGAGTTCGCGGCCAAGTTCATCGGTGCGCCGAGCCGCTCCGGCTTCGTCCGGATGCAGCGCGGCATCCGCAAAATCCGTGGCGACGGTATCCGCTCCGAGCGTGGGGTCTCGCAGAACAGGGACGAAAGCCATGATTTCGGCCAGATATTCCGCGTTTTTATGGCGAACGTCACGGAGTTCATCGGGCGGACAGTAGCACCAGGGGAGCGAGTAGGCCAATCGAACGCCATTCGTCCGGCTCCATTGCGAAAGATTGGTCAACATGATTCGCGCGCCGGTCGAGAGGTGCGGACCGAATCCAGCGCCAGCCGTTTGGGGCACGCGCACAGCGGTCTGTTTCCACCCGCTGCGGTGGTAATCGCTCAACTTGTACCGATACAATGGCTGCCCGAGGATGAACTTGCCGAACAGAGTAAAGACATGAAATCCGCCGGGGCGCAACGCCATGGCGGCTTGAAACGAGTTGATGTCCCCTACCCCCACCACGGGATGGAGCACCCATTCGGGATGATGCAATGCGACGCTGAATTGAACACCCAACGAGGGCTCCCCATCGAATGGAGCGGTCATCAGAAAGGGTTCGAGTGCGATGATCAAGGTGTCGCCCCGCCGCAGATCGCCCAATGCCGATTCGGTCAGCACCACCGCGCCCATCCCGGCATGCCCGCCGTCGTTCACGACCGGTTCTCCGTAATTGGCCAACAGCCGTTCGCCATCGACCGAAAATTCGCAACTCGATCCGCCGTAGATGATGGTTTTCGATCCGTGTTCCCGGGTCATTTGCGCCGCCCAGGCGCGCTTGATGGCGTCACCCTGATGATAATGGACTACCTCCGGGTTGAAATAGACTGAGTAAACCGCACAAATCACCCAGCTCGCCAGGGCGGTGGCCAGCAAAAGAACGGCGCGGCCGGGAACGTATTTAAAACGCGAAGTAGATGAAGCCATTGCTTTTTCCAGGCGCCAGCATGACGGTTAAAATCACCAACGCGACAAGAACCGCAGGCCGGCATAAATAATAGTAGGGCGCGTCACGACGCGCGATTGACTGCCATTCCAGCAAGAGGACGGCTGAGGTTAATAACAGGAAACAAATCAGAACAAATCCCTGCGCAGAAGACCATTGATGCACCGCCTCATGGAAGGCCGACCGGCCGTAGGCGTGCGGAGTCAGCAGAGTCTTCACCTTCATCATCAACACCGAAGTCCGCGTCTCGTAAAAACCGAGCCAGGCGCAAAAGCTTGTCAACATCGTGAGCAGCCAGCCGAGGATTGCCGGCAGCTTCAATCGCCGCCCGAACAGCCGATTCACAACCAGCGCCACCCCATGGATGGCTCCCCACAATACAAAATTCCAGCCCGCGCCATGCCACACGCCGGACACAACGAACACCAGCATCACATTGAACGCCCACCATCGCACCCGGCCGCCGCCCAGCGGCACATAGAGATAATCACGAAACCACTGGCTCAAAGTGATATGCCAGCGGCGCCAGAACTCCACCATGCTGCTGGAACAATAAGGGCTGGCAAAATTCAAAGTCAATCGGATGTCCAGCATGGATGCCAGGCCCAAGGCAATGAGGCTGTAGCCGGCAAAATCGTAGTAGATCCTCAATCCGAACACCAAATTGGCCAGCCAGATTTGATAGGCATTGCCGACCGGAGCGGGATCGAAAAAAGCAGCCAGATTATCGGCCAGGCACATTTTGAAAAACAGCCCGAGGGCGATCCGTTCGGCGCCCCGGTTCATCTGTTCCACTGACCAGCGAAAACGAAATGCTTCCATTTGCGGCAGCAGATCTTTTCGGCGTTCGATTGGTCCCGCCACAATTTGCGGAAAAAACCCGGCAAAATTCAGATAATCCAGAAAGCGCGGCAACGGTTGCTTGAATGCCAGGGTGTCCACGACAAAGGCCACCTTCTGGAATGTATAGAAGGATATTCCCACCGGAATCACCAATTGGTGCAGCGAGGGCACGTTGAGTCCCAGGACATCATTCACCGCAAAGTTCGCGTATTTGTAGTAAACCAGGGGCGCCAGTTGCAGGGGAATCAGAAAGAACAGGTAGTAGTGCCACCGCCTCGGGTCGCGGCGCAAAATCCACATCAATCCCACATACGAAAGAATCGCGACGACGAGGAAGATGAGGAACGTCACCCAACTGACGCAGAGCAATAGAAACAACCCGAGCGACAACAGGGCCGCTTTGTCGAACTCGGCACGGCGCGACGCCAGCCAGGGCTTCAATATCCAGCGCAACAACACGATCACTGTCATTCCCGCCGCCAACAATCCCCAAAAACGACTTTCCGCAAAATTCATCGTGGTCGGCCAGTCTCGAAAAAAGCCAACCCCAAGTCAATCTGCTTCACGGGGTTAAATGCGACGTGTGCGCAGCACAAGCTGGCTTCACTGAGGGTTTTCAGCCATCCTCGCGCGGATGTTTAAATTTTTAAGCGTCACGCTGCTGTTCTCCGCGGCTCTGCTCTCCGGCTGCCGGACGGCTTCCACTTCGGTCAAAACGGAGTTTTCTCATTTTGTCGGCATCGACGATTTTTCAAATTTCGGCCGATCTCAAAACGAACGCGGAGAAACAATTTTGCTTTCTCCGGAAATCAATCCTGGAATTCCGTGGAATGAACTGATCGTTTGCTGGAATGCCGAGGCGCCTCCGGGAACTTTTTTGAAGGTTGAAGCAAGCGCTGATTCCGACGTCCGCGCCACGAAATTCTACAGTCTCGGAAATTGGTCACCGGATAACGCAGCGTTTCCGCGGGCCAGTCTTGGCCACCAAAAGGATGCGGACGGTTCAGTGCTTACCGACACGCTCGCATTGACACATCCGGCGAAGGCGGTTCGGATTCGCGTGACACTGGGCGGAACCAACGCCACGCGCCCGCGGTTGAAATTTCTTGGCGCTTCCTTTTCGAACACGAAAGTTCCAACCGCTGCCGTCGCACCGAATCGCGCGGCGTGGGGCAAAGTCGTGGAGACACCGGAACGGTCGCAACACGGTTATCCGAACGCCAGCGGCTGGTGCAGTCCCGCGTCGCTTTCCATGGCGTTGGCGCGCTGGGCGGAAATCCTGGGCCGTCCGGAAATGAACGCGGGCGTGCCGCAAGCGGCGGCAGCCGTTTATGACGCGAATTACGGAGGCACGGGCAACTGGGCTTTCAACACCGCTTTCGCCGGGAGTTTCAGCGGGATGAGAAGCTGCGTGACGCGATTCGATGATCTTTCGGAAGTGGAGGATTGGATCGCGGCGGGAATGCCGGTGATTCTGTCCGCGCGCTGGGATTGGCTACGACCGAGCCGCCCGCCGGATTCCGTCGGGCACCTGATCGTTTGCATCGGGTTCACTGAAAAGGGTGATGTGATTGTCAATGATCCATCGGCCCACCTGGATCGCGGTCAAACGGTACGGCAAATTTACAAACGAAAGGACGTGATGAGCGCGTGGTCAAGTTCACATAACACGGTTTATCTGGTGTACCCGACCACCGCAAAGGTCCCGGAGGACCGTTACGGTCATTGGTAGGCTAATGGCCCTTTGAAAAACTCCTTGGGCGTAGCAGCGGACGCGAATTCGCTCAAAATTTCTTCGGAAAAGGGGCCGGAAATGGAACCGACTCACGTCGGCTGCTACTTTTTTCCGGGCTGCTAACGGAATAATTGTTCCGCGCCGCGCGGGGGGAAGTCCCTCGATTCCTCGCTCAAAATTTTATTCGCCCCGCCGATGACTCGGTCCCAATCGAAAGCTGGACCGGGATCCACTTTATTGGTTTGAATATGGTAATGGCCCAGCACGCCCTGGTAATTTTTCAATTCGTCGGCAGGCAATTTGTGCGGAACCAGATGACCTTGCGCGTCCGTCGGATAACGGCATTTGAGCTTTGGGAAAATTTTGCAGAGTGACGCCGTTAGTTTGGTCAAGGCAGCGTATTGCTCGGGCGTAAAATCGTATTGCACTAATTCCTGATCCTGGACGGCACCGTGCACGGGTTCCGGATGCGCGGGATGGCCCACAAAGTTTTTCGTCCACAAGCCACCATCGCCAAAACGGGCAGGAATGGTGACCACCGTTCTGCCATTTGGTTCGCGGCGGTACCATTGGCTTAAATCGTTCGTGCCCGTTGCCGGGTAGGCGCCGATGTTTGCGATCTCAACGCCGATCGAGCGATCGTTGGAAGTGGTCGCATGCCAAGCCCGCTCTTTCAGGTCCAGGGTTTGATAAATCGTTCCGTCCAGATCGACCATGAAGTGCACGCTCAGATCGCGTTCGTCCTGCAATACCTTGAAGCAAGTGCGGCTCGTGCCGCAGCCATCGAAGTGCATGACCAATTGGTCGACCACGTTTTGCAGCAGCGGCAAATCCCAGCCGCCGCCGCGCACTTTTTCAATTTGCTCCGGACTTAAAGTGGCAGCGCGCAGGCCGTAACGATTCGGGGTTTGCAGCGTCCTGACCTCCGCGCAGGAATTTGACCAGTCCGACTTATTAAAGGCGGCGAATCGCCGCTCGACCCGGTAGGCATCATAGCCGCCGGGGTCCATCCATAAAACAACGCGCGCGCCGGTATGAAAAAGCCGGCCCGCGGCGACGATTTCATCACCCTGCCGCGCCACGGGCTTTCCCGCGCGCGGCAGCGTGCGGCAACCGGTGGTTAAAAGCATTGACGCAATGGAGCCCCAGATCCACGCCCGAGAAAAATTCTCCGTGGCCATCGCTATTATATTCATGCTTCCGATGAATTCCCCGCCAATCAATTTCCGTAAGTGCATGGTGGCTGACATTCGTGCGTGCCTGAGATCGCCCCGGCTACAACGCGAAAAAATATAATGCGCGGATTATGCCGAAAGGCGGCCGGAGACGATACAGGAATTTGCGCGAGGATCTAAATTCAATCGATTTGCAAACCGGTTAAAAACTGTTTGAATCACGGCGTGAAATTGAATTCCCGCTCCTGCGAATTGCGCCTGGCGAATCCCTGGAAGATTGCCAGCGCGAAAGGTGCCGGCACCGGTCGCACGGTCATCGTGGAACTCTCGGAATCGGGCACGAGCGCCATTGGTGAAGCGGCGCCGTCGATACTTTACGGCGAATCGGCCGAGGGCACTTTGAAGTTTCTTCAGCGGATGGGAACGGAAAAACTTTCTTTCGCCGATGTGCCGGGAAGCATGGCGTATTTGGAGCAGCTGCCGGGAATTCCGGTGGCGGCCAAATGCGCGTTGAATCTCGCGCTGCTGGATGGCGCCGCCCAACGCGCGGGCCGGCCGCTCCATGATTTTATTGGCCTCAGCTTTCGCGAAAATCATCACGTCACCTCGTTCAGCATCGGCATCGACGCGCCGGACATGATCCGCAAAAAAGTTTTGGACGCGGCTCAGTATCCCGTGCTCAAACTCAAGGTGGGCGATCCGCGGGATCGGGAAAACCTGGCGGCTTTGCGCAACGCCGCGCCGGAGAAACCATTGCGCGTGGACGCCAACGAGGGTTGGAAAACGAAGGAGGAAGCGTTGCGGATGCTGGAATGGCTCGCGGCAACGGACACAAACATTCAGTTCGTCGAGCAGCCGCTTCCGCGCGACGCGACGGCGAAAGACATGATCTGGCTCAAGGGCCGTTCTCCGCTGCCCGTGTTTGCCGATGAATCCTGCCATACGGCGAAAGACATCCCGCTTTGCGCCGAGTGTTTTCACGGCGTAAATGTGAAACTCGTGAAGGCCGGCGGCGCGAGCATGGCGCAGGAGACATTGCAGGCGGCGCGCCAGGCCGGACTGCGAACGATGATCGGATGCATGATCGAGACCAGCATTCTGATCAGCGCTGCCGCGCACCTGGCGGAACTCGCGGATTTTCTGGATTTGGATGGAAACCTGCTCATCACCAACGATCCGTTCGCCGGCGTGACGGCAAAGAACGGCATCCTTTCCTTTGCAGACGCGCCGGAGAAGTCGGGGCTTTGCGTGGCGCGGCGCGGATAATCGCGAGCCGCGATTCAACTGACCGCGGATTCGAGGACGATCAAATCGCCGTTGTCGGCGTCCAACCGCGCGCGCGCGCCCACGGGAATCGTGGCGTTTAATGCCACGTGGCCAAACGGCAGGCCGGTCACGACGGGCACGGCCAGTTCCGACAATCGCTCCTTCATCACGTCCGCCGCAGTCTGGCGATATTCGTCGCGCTTCGAGTCTTTCGCGTCTTCGCAATCGCGATTGATGCCCACGGCGACGCCGGCGAGTTGCTGCAAAACTCCCGCATTCAGAAGGTGCGTCAGCATGCGGTCGAGGCGATAGGGTTGTTCTCCGATGTCTTCAAGGAATAAAATGGAGTTTTTGAACGAAGGCTCGTAGGGCGTACCGATCGTGGCGCATAAGACCGATAAATTTCCACCGATCAGAGCCCCTTCCGCGACACCGCTGCGCACGATTGAAACGCTCTTTTTTTCCAGCCCCGAAACCAGGCTACCCGACGGGGTCGCTTCCATGACCGTGCGAAAAAAAGAAGCGCGTGTGAATTCCGGCAGGTCCGGGGCCTGCAATCCGCCGTTCAACATCGGCGCATGGATGGAAATCATAGCCACCTTTTTCGCGAATGCGCAATGCAGCGATGTGATGTCGCTGAAGCCGGAAAAAATCTTCGCATGGCAGCGAATCACGTCGTAGTCAAGCCGGCCCAGCAAGCGGGCCGAGCCGTAACCGCCGCGCAGGCACATGATCGCCTTCACTTGTTTGTCCGCGAACATTTCCATGATGTCCGCCGCGCGGTCGCGATCGTCGCCGGCCAAAAAGCCGTGCCGCTCGCGCACGTGTCTGCCGAGCTTCGGCTTGAATCCATAGCGCTCCAAGGCCTCAATGGCGCGGTCCACGGCCTTCGGGTCCGGCGGCGGGCTCGCCGGGACGACAAGGCCAACCGTGTCACCGAAGCAGAGCCGTTCTGGTTTGAGCAACGTTCTCATGAAATTATTTCCGAGGTTCCAATTTTCTTCAATTTATCAGGCTTCAAAGCAGTCACGAGCTTGTCTAATTGCGGCCCGGTGTGCTCGCTGGAGACAACGAAACGGAAAAAGCCTGCCGCCGAAGCCTGACCATATTTCACAAAGGGCGGGTAAATGCCGGCAGCCAACAAACGCTTTTTTAAATGGCGCACAGTGACTGTATTCATGAACGGCAGACGGATGATGGGCCCCGGTGTTTCGGCAATCTCCCAACCCGCCTGTCGCAATTGACTCCGCAAATACGATGCGTTGCGGAATAATCTTTTCCGGCGGCCTGGTTCGTGTTTCAGGATGGCGAGCGCCGCCAAGGCGGCACCGGCCAACGGCGGCGGCAGGGGTGACGAGCCGGCAAACAGGCGGCTGCGCGCGACGATTTTTTCGCGCAACTGGCGCGCACCCAACACGACGCCGCCATAAGCGCCAAACGCCTTGCTCAGCGTGCCGCATTGAATGATTCGATTTCGAGGCGCGCCGGCATGTTCCAGCGAGCCTCGGCCCGTCGCGCCCAAAACGCCCGCGCCATGTGCGTCGTCCACCAGGATCATTCCCGTTCGGGGCAGGATTTCCAGGTATTCGGACAACGGCGCCACGGAGCCATCGTGGGAAAACATTCCGTCGGTTAATATTATGGGGCGGGAGCGGTTGCCGAGTTTTGAAAGAGCCCGCGTCAGCCCGGCGACGTTTCCGTGCACAAAGGTTTTTACCGGGCAATTGAGCATGCGCGCCGCGTCAACCAGCGCCGCATGCGCGAACTCGTCAATGAACGCATGGGAAAATTCTTCAGCCAGCGCCTGCGCGACAGCCATCGGCGCGAGATAACCGTCCGGAAAAATGAGAGCGGATTCGGCGCCGAAAAAGGCGGCGAGTTCCGCCTCCAATTCAGCATAGATTTTGTGGTTGCCGGTCGTGAGGCGCGAGGCGGCGACATTCAACCCGTTTTTTTTGAGAGCACGGCTCGCCGCCGAGGTCACCACTAATTGCCGCGACAGGCGAAAATAGTCACAACCGGAAAAATAAGTCAGCGTCCGATTTCGCCAGCGGACTTCATTGTCACCGACCATTTGCAATGGCTCCGGCTCAGTCATGAGCGGATGATAAGTTTTGGCCGGTGTAACTGCACGCGCGAATGTTCGCGGAGAATTGAGGTTTTAATGGAGCCGCCGGTCACGTGATACGGCACTTTTTTGTGCAGCCGGTGGCTATATTCGACATCCACGAGCCTGTGAAATTTACTGCAATAATTTTGAAAGAACGGCGCGGTTTTTACGTATATATAGGAACAAGGAGTTAATGAATATGGCTCATACAATCAACTTAGACGACGACTTCATCGGGGCGGAGGAATTGGAATTGATGAAGACCAAGCAGGCCATATTGGAAAAATTGCGGGTGCGGTTTGGGGAAGTTCCGAACCACGCGGGTTGGGGAGCAGCACGCACGACCGACGCGGAAAGGTTGGCGAACGAATTTGGCAATCGTCCGCGCTAATGGCACGCGGTCCCGCAGCCATTATCGCTTCTATATTGTTTCTCAATAGCTATTCCGAAAAGGTGGCGACATCCCTGCCGGTATCTCGTGGCAAACCCGTAGGTTTGCCCCACCTTTTCCAAAATTTCTTTTGAGAAACACTCTATGCATGAACGGCCGCCGCGGCGAAAGGCGTCTCGCTAAATTCAGGATCCATCTTCTCCAGCGCACGAGCCTCGCCGACAAGATGTTCGTAGATGGAAAAATATTTGTTGATACCCCCCACGTCCAAAAAGCGAGTGGCGTGTATCGAATCTGAAAGTTCATCGGCGAGATCAGGCCCAATTTCCGGCAGCAGGTTCGGGTATGAAGGGCAGATGTCTCGCTGGAGCGCGCTCACGCACTGCAAAAATGTTTGCGGCCGGTCGAGGTGAAATATCTCTTCCGGATAATGATCCACGGGCAAATGCAAGGTCACCAGGACCGGAACACCCGGCGCGGGAAGGTATTCGTAGAAGTCGGCCCCGTGCATATGGATCAAATCGATCGGCCACTTTTCCAGGAAGGTTTGCAGGGTAAAGCGATATTGCTCGTGAATCCGATGCCGTTCAGCCTCATCGAGCGAGAGTGAAGGCTTCGGAGTGGCCAGGAGAATTCCTTCCGTGACCGAGCCTTCGCAGGCCATTACGAAAGATTCGTGGCCCGATTGGACGAGCGCGGCATCCAGGCGCGTCACTAGCTGTTCCGCCCTCCCTAATGCGAACGGGCCAACGGGGGCGCACGGATAAGCTACATTTAATACAACAAGTTTCATCGCTCTTAAATGAACGCCCCAAAGGAGACT
>Ga0265338_10005004_pt1 | contig 17527 bp, 14 predicted proteins | sample 42126metaG_FD_193579 | JGI IMG/M metagenome (GOLD analysis project Ga0265338, IMG submission 193579) | Rhizosphere microbial communities from Carex aquatilis grown in University of Washington, Seatle, WA, United States - 4-21-26 metaG | ecosystem: Host-associated > Plants > Roots > Rhizosphere... | reverse complement strand
GAGTTTACGAGAGCAGTGGGCGTACCCGTAAACGTGTCCGTCGTCAACGTCGGAAGATCTAGGAAGCCGCCCGCCCAGTTGCCCGGCCAGGCACTGCATGGGGGCCAGTTTCCGTATTGCTCCTCGTTTTCGACATAGTTTCTGCTTGAAGAGACTGCAAAGACCTCTATGCAACCCGTCGAATCCTTGATAGCGGACGGGCTAGCGCCGCCGAGGTTAGCGTCTCCGAGGTTACTCAAGCTGCTCCAGGAGCCGCCCGAGGTCGACTGGTAGGTCCTCCAAATGTTGCCGGCGGTACTAATGGCGAACGCCATTTCTGCACCGCTGGAATTCTGGTAGACGGCAGGAGACCCGGCCAGAGTGCCGCCATCCGACAGGCTTGACCCGCCGAGGCTGACCCAGTTGTTGTAGCCGCTGCCCGGCGACGACTGAACTGCCTCCCAGAGCTTGCCGCTAGAACCGATGTCGAAGACGACGTTGTCTCCGCTCGAGTTCACAACAACGGCGGGGACGCCCGTGAACGAGTCTGTCGTCAACTGCGGGAGATCCAGGAAAGCGCCAGACCACGTACCCGGCCACCCTACGGTGCCGTACTGCTCCTCGTTTTCGACGTAGTTTCTGCTCGAGGAGACTGCAAAGACCTCCAAGTATCCTGACGAGTCCATCATGACGTAGGGGCTGGCACCGGCGAGGTTGGTGTCACCAAGGTTGGTCCAGCTGCTCCAGGACCCACCTGCGGTAGACTGGTAGATCATCCACAAGTTGCCGGCGGTACTGATGGCGAACGCCATGTTTGCGCCGCTGGAATTCTGGTAGACGGCAGGAGACCCGGCCAGAGTGCCACTGTCCGACAGACTTGACCCGCCGAGACTTGCCCAGCTGCTCCATGAGCCGCCAGAGGTTGACTGGTGACTCGTGACGAGGTTACCTGACGAATCAAGCATGAACGCCGCGAAGGCTCCACTGGAGTTCATGACAACGGCGGGCTGTGTGGTGCTGGTACTCGCAAGCGCTGGCGTGGCTCGTGCCGCAAATAGCGCGGACATTACGAGAGCCAGGAGCACCCCGAAGAGCGCGCCGGCTCGCCTGCGGCGTCTTACTGTTGTCGTATGCACGACGGTTCCCTTCCCGAGTTTGGTACTGCGCTTCCCAAACCCGGCTCATCACTCCGAAATAGCACCCCAGTGACAGACCGGGCCTAGAAACGCCGTGATTAAGCGTAACAGAAATGATTAACACAATCGACAAGTTGCGCCGACCAACCACAGTAATACCAAATCCAAATTACCGGCACGGAGCAACCGTATTGATCAATGCGCCGGAACGCAACTCATATATTTACATTGCAATTTTGTTTCTTGCCCAAACCCTAAGCCACCCATTTAAATGAGGAAAGAAGCATCCCCCAAAAACCAACACCTATGATAATCGTGCCAAGCTTTAGAACTCGCCGGCCGCCGCGACGTAAACGGTGTCAGTGTAATCCGTGGCAGCTGGAGTGCTGAAGGTAATCGTAGCGTCTTCTTTCAAGTTAACCGTGGACCCGCCGTCAGTGCCAGCCGTGGAGGCCGAGCAGTCCGCCACTTCAGACCAATCTTGGGTGAATGCCCCCACCGCCACCGGCGAGGTGCTGCTGCCCGCGTACTCCGGCTCAACCTTCGCACCGGCCGGGGTATTGCTGGCGCCACAGCTGGTCACACCGCCAACATTAGAGGTCGCAATAGCCACGAGTCCGTAGAGGGCATTGACTGGTTGTGTAGGTGAGGTATAGATAGTGGTAGGCGCATCACTGTTCCAGGTCACCGTCGGGATATGCCCGCCAGAGGAGGCCGAGCTTAAGCCCTGGTTGGTGTCTTTGGTCCACATGATCCAACCTCCTTTCGCGTTTGTCTGCACCGTGGCTGTCACCCCCGTAGTGGGTACCGACTGGTTCGGGTCCAGGTTGGTGATAAAACTGTCGGCGTTGTGATCAAGCTTGAAGATCAATAGCGGTGGGACCACCGCGGTCACTACGTAGTAGTCGTTGCAAGGCGCGACCGAGCAGGCAGTAGTACTGGCGGAAGTGATTTGCGTGCCCCAGTTTGAGGACATAACCGGAGTGCCAGCGCCAAGGGTACTGCAGCTGGCAGTGCACTTGTAGGTGGTGATGAACCCTGGCACGTTTTCTTGGTAACCGTTCGTACCCAGGTCCGGCAACTGCAGCGAGAAAGTAGAGCTCGTTTCAGCGCCGGTCGTACCCGTGCCGTCCTTAAAGTTGAAGCAATAGTCGTGAGCGGCAGCCATGGCGGTCATGGTAAAACGAACGATTCTTTTCGAAGTCACATCTCCCGGTGAGTAGGCGGTATCCTGCGCAGCTACCGCCGGGGAGACGAGACCGGGCCAAGCCGTCTCAGACCCGAGGCCGTCGAGCAGCGGGAAGTAATTCTGGCCAGTATTTGTACCACCAGACGGGTCAGTGGTATTAACCAACCAGTTGGCCGGCGTAGGTTTAACATGAAAATCGTTGGTTGAGCTAATCACATTGGGCCCCGACGCCGCACCTTGCTCAGCCGGGAAACCAATTTCCACGTCCGTCTCCGCTCCAGCGTTGGGAATCGTGGAAAACGTTCCCGACGCGGGCGTGGCAACACAAACAGTTCCACCACTGTACATAACCGTCGCCGGTGTACCACCGGAGTTCGAAGCCATCGTGCGGTCTAGCCGCACGGACACAATATCAAACTGGGGCAACGGTGATGCTTGCGCTACAGCGGGGATAAAGGCCGGATACACAAGCTCAACTACGAGAGCCGAAATCGCCGTAACTATTAGGTTGTTTTTTAACTTATACATTTATTTTCAACGTTTGCGTTTGTTTTTACTTAGGACGCTATAGCGAGCTTACACAAAACCGCTTATGTCTGTCAACATCTTTACAACAGTCTTTTCCACAACACCTCGTTAAAAGCTCCCTGCAGCCACAAGCGTCATAGTCTCGGTATAATCGTTGGCCGCCGAAGTCAGCAGCCCAGCCTTCGCCACCACCCCAATCTCGCCAACCCCACCAGTTATCGGCGATCCGCTGGTTGTAAACAACTCGGCTAAATTGGTCATCAGCTGCGATACATTCGTTCCCGACACGTTGTAATTCGCATTCTCCGCCAGCGGCCCCTCCGCCGTCTGAGTAACGCTAAGATCCTGCAAACCAAACCCTTCCGTCGCTGATGACAAATTCACCGTACCCGAAGCAATGGTGTGCCCAGTCGTAACACTACTAAGCCCACCGTTTAACCCATCCCCGTAAATGTAGCCGCCATTATCGGCATTTGTGCTAATAGTCGCCCATATCTTATTGCTCGCGGTTATAACCGATCCTGGCAATAAACTCCCGAAGCTTACGACATACGGCGGGCTGGTACTGGTGTATGTCGGCGCGACGTCCAAACGAAACCGAATCTGCTGATTCACGGTTGCGCCACTGGTCACCGGCCCCAACCCGGTTTCAGTAAAGGCACTGTTTCGCAAAGCGTCAGCCTGCACCGAATACACCGTGCTCTCGGCAAGGCCGCGCAAAATCACCCCACTCGATCCACCCAAGTCCGCAAAGGTCATATAGTCCGAGGAATTCAGCGTCGAGGTAATGGTAAGGTCATTTTTAATGTACTGGGTAGTCGTAAAACCGTCAGTCGATATCGCAATTAAGAACAACGTGTCGCTCGGGTTGCCAGCCGGGTCCAGGGTCAAGTGCAATTTGTCGTACCAGTTGTCGTCATTCGTTAGGGTCAACGTAGGCACGTTACCCTGCATGTGATAGTTCAAGCCAAATCCACCGGTATAGTGAGCACTGGTGGACCGTCCCGTCAACTGACCGGCCAGCCCGTTCACCTGATAATTTGTGGAGCTCGAGACAGCCGTACCTCCTGAGCCAACCCCATACGATTGCAATTGGAAATTGGTGCTGGCGGGCAACCCTGCCACCATCAACACCACACCCAAACTGGTCCACCATCCCAATGCCTTCACGGCAACCACCTCAAACTACCCACAATGGTATCCATATACCCACCCAGCACATTCGGTTCCCCCAGCATCGACATCACCACCAAATTCCCCGCGTGATGCCAATACAGCGTACGCTCCGAGTTATCGCTTTTTACAAACACCACTGCCGTCTCCCCCATTACCTTTACGCCCACCGGAGCATAATCGGTTTTGTCCTGGCTTCGATACATATACCCCGAGTCGCCCTGGCCAGTCGGATTACTCTCAACATACACCTGAACCGATTTGCGGTAATCATCCTTACTACTCAGCGCGTATCGTTCGGAAGTGTTGCTCAACGCACTGGGGTGCTGTACCTCATCGAACACGGCTGGATACGTAAACGAGATATGTATACCGCTTAACGTCGGATTCGCTGGCGGCGTCGGCGCAATGCTCGCCTGGGCCGCCGCGATCCCCGCCACTGCCAACGGTCCAGCCTTGTCGGCTCGATTCGCCAAACTCATCAGAAACGCCACGCCAATGCCAAACACGATTCCAATAACCGCTAGCGTTGCCACCAGACCGAGCTTCGAGCGACGGTGCCCCCCTTCCTCGGCAGCATCAATATCATCCTCATCTTCGTCCTCATCAAATACCGCATCCACTACTTCTTTCGCGCGCACCCCGTGCAATTGCGCGGCGTAGCGAACCTTGGACTCCAACTCTTCTTCGTCGTTGTCGTGGCGCTTCATCCAACCCATTTAAGCCAACGCCTCCAGCCGTTTCTCCATAATGTGCTTCTCTCTGCGCTCACCCAGCCAAAACGAAATCACCATCAGCAGCAACACGATCCACAGCGGCCAAATCACCAGCAAAACATTCCCCTTAGCCTTACTCGTCGCGGTGGCGGTGCCGAACATATCGGGGTTCACCAAGGTTGTGAGCTGCAAGTAGGCAGTGTGCCCCGCCGCATCAGAAGCCCTGATAATCAGCGGAAACGTCCCCAAATATCCCGTACCGGCCATGTTGTACGTATGCGATACCGTAAATGGGCCCGGAGCCAACCGCGTTACGACGTCGCTCGTGCCGTCACCCCAGTCAACGCTCACGGCATACGGCGCCTGGCCACCCACAATTGTAATCGGCCAATCAACCTGCTGACCCGGCGGCACCCCGCGGTAATAATCCACCGATTGCAACAGCAGTTCCGTAGAAAAACCCGGACCGCCAGGTGGCTGGGTAAGCGTCACGGTCACGGAGTTACCCGCCGGACCTTGCTGGTCATTGGCGTTAAATGGGAAAGCCGTAAGCACGTTCTGACCGATCACCAAATCCACCTGAACGCTAAACTTGTCGCTCGGGCTGCAAATCACGCTACCGACCAAAATGCCGTTCGTAAACACCTTAACAAGCGACCCGTCCGGGCACGTACCGCTCACCGTCACGGGGTTCGTCGAAAACGACTGGCCACTCGATGGAGAAGTAATAATCGCCGGCTTATTTGGACGAGCCGGTGGCACTACCGCGCTCACCGCATACGCCTCGCTACCATCAAGCCCGCAGCTGGACAGGCTGTAGCACGGCGCCCCCGCCTGCGCCTTCTGCGACCACGTAGCACTCACGATCACCAATCCGCAAGCCGCCACCAAAAACAACAGCAGGCCGTAAGAGGTCTCGCGATGCTGCCTCAGCCTACCAGTGAACGAATGGTGACTATACCTCGGAACCACAAGCATTATCTGGATACTAGCACACTAACGGGCGCTAAGCACTGCCGCACCCGCAATCGCCATGGCTTCATCGGCGATAAAACTTCCCGCCCCGGTATCGGTACAAGGAGTCGCCGGCATTTCAAATGCGTACGAAAAGCCGTTCACCGTCCCCAAAGATGTGGCCATAGGCAGCTGCGACAGACCCTTATTTGCGCCCACCGGTTCGCGCACCACAACGCCCAGAGCATTCTGGCCCGCCGAACACACAGCACCATATTTTTCTGCTGCCACGCTGCTCAAGCCCATCGCATCAGGCCCTTCAGCCTCGTACTTTACCATCGGCATGCCACCACCAAGGGGCAAGTCAATTACCACGCCCCAATCCGAAAAATTGAGCTGCTGTGTTTGCCCCGCTCCGGCCACTGCTGTAACTTCAGCCCCCCGGAGGTCTTCTGCCGCCACCTGATGGAACTGGTCAAACACCGACGCCGACGCCGTAAATGCCAACACCACACCCACAGACACCACAGCTATCATGCTTAGATCCTTAATCTCGGCCGGCAGGCGTAAACTCACCACACTCATTGTCCACCTCAAAATGGTTAACCCTACTATAGCAATTTGTCTCCGCAAACCACAAGCAGTATCCTGTATGCATGGCGGACGAACCAAAAACCAAGCCACCGGAACAGGCCGCGACCAACGTTTCGCCAGCCCCCACCGAAGTAGCCGGAGAAAAACCAGCCGACAAAGGGCCGGCCACCACCACCGCCGCCGAAAAACCGCAAGGCCCTCCGGCTGATGCGCTGTCCGATGGCACCGTACCCACGGTCCTCACCCCCGGCACCTCGCACAAATCCGTCCCCAAAGGCAAAACCTCCCTCCAAACTATCTATCGCCGAGCCGACATCATGACCACCTTGCTGACGTTTGTCGGCGCAGTCGTGGCCGCCGGCATCATAGTAGTTATTTACATCTTTGTGTCCAACGGCAACAAACCCAAACCAGCAGTAACCGCTGGCAAAGTCACGACGTTAAGCTCGTCCGATCTCTCGAAGCTCGGGAGCTTTTTTGAGGGGAACTCCGCCGGCACGCCATCCGAAGTCTTAACCGTCAACTCGTCATCGTTGTTTAAAGGCCGGGTAGCGGTTGACTCCGATCTCAAGGTAACCGGCGGCGTCTCGGCCGACGGCACCACCACCCTGGGCAATCTCCAGGTCAATCAAAATGCCCAACTCGGTGTCGCCAATGTCGTCGGCTCGCTCACCGTAAACGGCCCGCTCACTCTCCAAAGCCCGGCCACTTTTACCAACGGCGCAACCGTTAAGGGCAACCTTACGACCTCCGGCAATGGCTCATTCGGCGGGTCGCTCTCAGCCGGGGTAATTACCGTCGGCACGCTATCCGTTTCAGGAACGCTTAACCTTAATGGTCACCTCTCCATTGGCGGCCGCCAACCCGCCGCCAGTCCCGTTTCAGGTACCTCTTCTAGTGCCACAGTTCAAGGCAACGATTCCGCGGGCACCATCGTCGTCGGTGTACCGGCTGCTTCCGGCACCACCGATGGCGCAACACTTGCCAACGTCACCTTTAGCACTCCCTATAATGCCGTCCCGGTGGTCATAATCACCCCCATCGGACGATCCGCTGCCCTGCTGGAACCCTTTATTACTGCCACGGCCACCGGCTTCCAAATCGGCGTCGCCAATTTCCCATCCAGTGCCTCGAGCACCAGCTACGCTTTTAACTTCTGGGTTGTCCAGTACTAGAGCGTACGTAAGAAGTTCGACGTTAGCGCTGCGGGGCAGCCTGCGCAGGCTGCGCTACAACTGGCTGCGGCCCAGCCTTCGCCGCGCTCGACATGGCCGGCCCAAACAGCTCCGCCAAAATGGCGGCCGCTGCTGCTATCACAAACCTATATTTCGTTTTCGGCATTTTTGTTTACAGTTTTTTAGTTTTTATAACTGGTTACGCTCACTGTAACCCGGTCGCGCTCACTCGTCAACCAAAAACCGCCCGGGCGTCGGGCGGCTCCAGGAGGCAATCTAGCCGATCTTGGTAATTTTCACCTGGCTATAGTGTTGCCGGTGTCCGGTCAGGCGCTTCACCCGTTTCTTGGCCTTGAATTTCAGGATCCGCAGCTTCTCACCTTTCACCTCGCCGAGCACTTGCGCCGAAACCTTCGTGCCGGCCACATGCGGCGTACCAACTGCAACCTTATCACCGTCAATCGTCAACAGCGCATCAAACTCCAGCTTCTTAACGTCACCTACCAGCTCGAGCTCGAGCACCTGATCTTCTTTCACTAAATACTGCTTCCCGCCGGAAGCGATCACTGCTTGCATGTAAAGCCCCTTTCGTGCCCGTACGTTCTATGCGCCCAGGCGTGCTTTCTTAATTCGCGTAACCGCCAAAGAATACCATAAACTACCCCAGCCTGGCAATACCTCCATCTTGAATTTCTCGAACCTCCGCTGTAGTATGTCAAGCCAAGCGTTAGGCCTGAACCCTGAAAAGCTATACGACCTGGAGGCACTCATGACCGAACCCGCCACCGACGTCATACCAATCGGCACAAACCACATAACCGCTTGGCAACTGCACCAAAAGTGCTATGGCGACACAATCCCATACGCCACTGCCGCAGTCTCCGACATCGCCGGTCTCGGCTTGCACATCTGCGCGCTATGTCGAGCGGACATACCCGGGCTAACCAGCTGCAACTCACCATTGTTCTGCGACGTGTTCGACGATTCACTGCCCGCAGCTCGCAAACTACATCAAGGCCGCAACAATGCGATCGATGACTGCAACTGGGCCACATCCGAACGGCACGTCGACATCTCCCTGACAGGCGCTTTCGCCCTCAGCGCGAGCAACTTCTACTGCGTGCAAGGTAAAATCATGCTCCCTATCACCACTATGTGGTGGTGGAAATCGGTCTTGCCCTGGCAAACCTACCTCCGCGCCACCAATACATCCCGCGTGCGCCGCGGGATGCTTGCTGCCATGATGTACACCGTTGCACCGCCGGACAACCCGGATAACCCCACCACTCTGGTGGTCGAAATCCACAGCAACTCCCAGACCTGTGACACTTCGGTAGGCGCTCGCGAACAACGATTCCATGACTGGTACAGAGGACGACGCATCCCTCGCCCCATCCGGATTCCTTCCTCCACCGTGAGCGTCCTTCTCCCGCAGCAAGGCTTCTGCCAGGCGTTCGCATAACAGAACGCTTTCAAGTCAGAACAGGTTTAACGCCTCGGCGTCCGGCGGCATCCAACTGCCGGCGCCAACGCGCCATTATTCAAATAAGCTAACCTTCAAACTGCAGCTTCTTGCGTCGCACCGCCACGCTCTCAAGCAGGCCCACGGCCACCATGCCGATTATTAAAGCTGTGCCACCGTAGCTCACAAACGGCAGCGGGATACCCGTCACCGGCGCGATGCCCATGTTCATGCCCACGTTAATAAAAATGTGGAACATGAGCATTGCCACCACCCCCACCGCCAAAAACATACCAAACCGATCCTGCGCAGCTGTCCCAATCCGCACCCCGCGAAATAGCAGCACGCCAAACAGCACTAACAGCAGCGATGCCCCCACAAACCCCATCTTTTCGCCCAGCACCGCAAAGATAAAATCGGTGTGCTGCGCCAACGGCGGCAAGAAATTTAATTGGCTCTGCGAACCGGCCGCCAACCCCCGCCCAAACAGCTGGCCGCTTCCCACCGTTACCGTCGATTGGTAGGCATTGTAGCCGGTACCCAATGGATCTGCGGTGGGATGGAAAAAAGTATCAATCCGCGCCCGCTGAAACGGCTTAAGCAACTTGAGCCCCACTGGCACCAATGCCAACCCCACACCTGTCAACACCAGCAAATGCAGCTTGCGCACGCGGCTCGTCAGCGCCATCGCCAGCCAGATCACAATCAACACCAGCGCTGTCCCCAGATCCGGCTGCTTCATCACCAGCGCCACCGGTACCAGCACGTACGCCAACGACAGCGCCAGGTATTTCGGCTGCTCCAATTTGTCGTAATGCTCGGCAAAGAATTTCGCCAGCGTCACAATCAAAATCAATTTCGCAAATTCCGACGGCTGGAATTGGAAAAATCCCAGACTAATCCACCGCTGCGCCCCCAGCACGGCGTGGCTCACCACCAGCACCAGCACCAGCAGAAAAATCATGATGCCGTACAGCCACGGCGTCAGCTTAAACCACGTCCGGTAGTCCAACCGCGCCACCGCAATGCAAGCCACGAGGCCCAACACCGCAAACACCAGCTGGTGCAGCACGTCCGCCGACCCCGATAACGCAGTCGCCTTAAACGACGTCGACCAGATCACCAGCAGCCCAATCGCCACCAGCAAAATCATGACGCCAAACAGCACCCAGTCAAAATTTTTCCAAAACCGCGACCGAAAAAACACGCGCGAGACGCACCTACTTACCTAAGCATAGTACCGGATTCGAGTTATTTTTTCTCGACCGTCACAAACAATTCGGCACCGTCCACCAGCACGGGCACGCCATCGCGCTCAGCCTTATCGTGCAGTTCATCCGCCAGCGCCTCAGCCTTAATCGTTTCAGCGTGCATCACAATCGCCTTCTTCAATTCATCATTACCAGTGTCCAGTGTCAGCACAATCCGGTCGTCCACCTTTAGGCCAGCTTCCTTGCGCGCCTGCTGCACATGCCGCACGACGTCGCGCATCAAACCTTCGGCTTTTAACTCGGGCGTCAGCTCCAAATCAAGCTGGTTGAGACCCTTTTTGCCATGGACAACTGCTTTCACATTTGTTTCATCAGCAATAATTTGCTCGTACTCGTCAGGTAATTTCACATGCAAGCCGTACGTCAATTTCGAAAGCGGTTGACGCACTTTGATACCCGCCTTTGCTCGCGCTGCCAGCCCGTCGACGATGACTGCTCGGGTCATTGCCATCCCGGCGATCACATTCTGATCCACCTTCCCCGCCACCGGCCAATCGCTCAAATGCACGCTGGCGGCCTCATCCAATTCCCCCACCAGTTCCCGCCACAGCTTATCAGCCACAAACGGGCTCCAGGGAGCCAGCAGCTGGCAGATTCGTGCAAGCACATAGTGCAAAGTCACAAAGGCGGTATCGCGATCGACCTCGTCACTGTTGCGCGAAAACCGCCTCCGGCTCCGCCGCACGTACCAGTTCGACAAGTCCTCAACCAGATCCCGCAGCGGCCGCGTCGCCCGAGCGATCTGATAATCATCGAGCTGCTTGGTCATTTCAGCCACCGTCTCATCGAGGCGCGCCAAAAGCCACCGGTCCAGCAAATTATCACTCACCGGCCGTTCCAGTTTCCCACTCTTATACGCCTTTTTCGGCTCCCAACCGGGCCCATCCGCATACGTCGCCAAAAACGCATACGTGTTCCACAACGTCATAAATACGTTGCGTTTCACCTCGTTCACGGCATCGTACGAAAAACGCACGTCCTCCCCGCTCACCACCGGCGAGCTCATCAAAAACAATCGCAAACTGTCCGCTCCCGTACCGTCGAAGATCTCGCTCGGCTCCGGATAATTACGCAGGCGCTTGCTCAATTTCTTGCCGTCGGCCGCCAGCACCATGCCGTTCACCACCACGTTCTTAAACGCCGGCTTGTCGAACAGTGCTGAACCCAACACGTGGAGCGTATAAAACCAACCGCGGGTCTGATCCAACCCCTCGGCGATAAACTCAGCCGGAAACGCCTGCTCAAACGTCTCCTTGTTCTCAAACGGATAATGATCCTGCGCGTATGGCATCGAGCCACTCTCAAACCAACAGTCAAATACCTCCTCGGTACGGCGATATTTCTTACCATCGCGCTCAATCACCACGTTGTCGATCCCCGGCCGGTGCAAATCAAAGCTCCCCTCGTGGCCAGACAGCTCGCGCAATTCCTGAAGCGAACCCACCACAATCAAGTCGGTGTCATCCTGCTCGTTGACCCAAATCGGCAATGGCGCACCCCAAAATCGGTTACGCGAAAAGTTCCAGTCCCGCGCCTCCGCCAGCCAGTTTCCGAACCTACCTTCCTTAATGTGCCCGGGCACCCATGTTACGGCTTCGTTATTTTTCACCAATTTGTCGCGAAATGAGCTCACCTTTACAAACCAGCTCGGCATCGCGAAGTACAATAGCGGCGTCTCGCAACGCCAGCAAAACGGGTAGGTGTGCGTAAACGTTTCGGCCGCAAACAACCGCCCTTTTTTCGCTAGGTCCGCGATAATATGTCGATCGCCGTCCTTAAAGAACAGATCCGGGATGCCTTCCAGCCCCTTCACGTCCTTAAATCCTGCCACCATCCGGCCAAACCCGTTCACACTCTCGATCAACGGCAGCCCCACTCGCAGCCCCAGCGCCAGGTCGGTCTCACCGTAACGCGGCGCCACATGCAAAATCCCGGTGCCGTCTTCCAGGCTCACCGAGCTGTCCACGTACACTTTGTGCACCGCCTCCAACTGCTCTTTCGAAAACTCGCCCATCACCGGGTACAGCGGCTCGTAATGGCCCACCATCTCTGCAACTCGAGCACCTTTGGCCGTATTAACCACCGTATATTCCGCCTTGCGCAAATCAAGCACACCGAGACGGCCCTTGGCCAAAATCAGCCGCTCACCACGCGTCCACGCCAGCCCCACCCCGTCACCCTCACTCTCGCCATCGTTGAGCAGCTCCACCTCCACGTAGTCCGCATCCACCGCCACCGCCAGCGCTGCGTTAGCCGGCAAGGTCCACGGCGTAGTCGTCCAGGCCAACAGCGACTTTTTCGGCGCATGGCCGGGCAGCTCAAATTTCACATACACGCTGGGATCTGGCGTGTCATCTTTATAGTTCTGGTTGACCTCAAAGTTAGAAAGCGGCGTCGCACATCGCGGACAATACGGGTTCGAACGAAACCCTTTGTACACCAAATCCTTGTCGTACAGCTGCTTGCACACCCACCACACGCTCTCCACGTAATTGTCATCCAGCGTCGCGTAGGCGTTTTCCTGATCCGACCAGCGCCCAATCCGGGTCATCAGCGCTTCCCACTCGCCCTCATATTTGAAAACGCTCGCTCGCGCCGCCTCATTAAATTTATCGACACCGAAATCAAAAATTTGCTGCTTACCGGAAATACCCAGCTGCTTCTCTAGCTCATACTCAACCGGCAGTCCATGTGTGTCCCAGCCGTTACGACGAGGCACATAATAACCCTGCATCGTTTTATAACGCGTTATCGAATCTTTAATCGTTAGCGCCAACACGTGGCCGTAATGCGGTAATCCGTTCGCAAATGGCGGTCCATCGTAAAAGCTAAACCGCTTGCCCCCCTTACGCGCCTCCAGACTTTGCTCAAACGTTTTTTCTTTGTCCCACACCTCAAGCATGTGCGCTTCAATCGCCGGGAAATCAGGGTTGCCAGGTTTTTTCATCCGTTCTCCTACATAAAAATCCATCTTACGTGCCGGGACCCACACGCTTGTGGGCGGTACCACCCGGCTTTCCAGATGGACACTTGATTTTTCCGTTTTACGCTCGGATGCGTCAGGTTCTACTCCCAGTTTCCCAGTTTCTTCCTGCAGCTTCACGGTTGATTGCCGCTCACTCATGCTCCATCAAAGCACAAGACGCCTTTACCAAATTGTAAACATATTATAACGCATTTGCCGGCCCTGTTCAATTTACTCCAAAGAACAGAGCCGGCCAACATCACCCCTCGACTGGCTCACGAGACTCCTTGCGAAATGCCACACCAAAGCGCACACTCACCACGCGGTCAGCCTCCCGCAGCCGCGCAGTCTCGGTCAGATACCACGGCAGCCGGGCTCTCATGCCATCAAGCCATGCATGGTTGTGGCCGTAGCCTTGCATAAGGCCGACTTGCGTAATTTCGGGCCGGCGCAGACAAATGTCAGCCGCCAAAGCCCGCCAGGGGTCAAATGCCGGTACACGGTAGGAGGCACGCAATTGCTCACCAGTAATCTCCCCGTATCCGGCTACCGCGTCCCAAATATCCGCGATCAGTGGCACCGGCCAAGCCGATTCCTCAGCCGAACCCGGGACGGGCAAGCCCAGTTTCGCGCAAATCGTCTCAACCCGCTTGCGGAGATCCGCATCGACCGCCAAGTCGAGTTTCAACTTATATTCCATATTGCCAAAACTCGACTCCCTAATACCGAACCATCCGGCCAGAGCGCGCCGATCCACCCCGGCAACTGAAAAGCATAGCGCGAACGCCAACCGTCGAGCGTGAGTGCGATCGCTGTTAAGCGACCTGCGTTGAAGCCCTGCGGGGGTTACGCCAAAACCCATGGCTACCGCATCAATTCTCACCTCCATCAAGGCTTGTACCGCGCCAGAATCAAGGGCGCCAACATGGAGATCTCGCCTTCGGAGCACAGGTGCCTCCCTGATGTTCAGGAACTGCCTTGCAGCATGCGGCATATTATGCCACGAAATCTACGCGCCGACCAGCCAATGCACCAGGTATTGCAACCCTTGCAGCAAAAAAAACACCGTCAGCGGTGCCAGATCAATCCCCGGCGTGTGTGGCAGCAATTTGCGCACCGGCCCCAATAATGGCTCGGTAATTTCCACCACCCACTCATAAAACCGATTACCCGGCTTCACAAAATAGCTTGCCACCACCCGAATGATCAATAGCACGTTAAAGACCGTCACAAACAGGTCCATGAACGTCAACAACACCAGCACAATCATGGTGCTATGCTACCACGCTTTGCGCTGCAACCACGCTATTGGTGCGCCAAATAACCCACGTCAGCTGGAACCGGCAGCTGATCAGCGCCCTGCCAAATCTGCACGGGGCTCCCGTCATCACGAATCAGCGCCACGGCCGGCCGCGCCATAATGTCATAGTTCGTAGCCAACTGAATCCCGCGCGGGCTATCGGCATCGGTCAGCTCCACGTCCACCTGCTCTGGCTCCAGCCGCCGCGCCAGTTCCTGGGCCGGTCCCTCGTTTTCGCTCCCCTTGTTGAACAGCACATACGCAATCATTAATGCCAATTATAGCATTAGCAGAATTTGCCCCAACCGCAAAACCGGCACACTAGCACCCTCCTCTAGTGTCCCGGCTTGTTATCTTCACGCTACCATAAGCAAAATCATAATTACAACCCACATTTATCAAAAAAGACCGCCATCAGGCGGCCTCGTTTGGGTAAATTCCGGATGAGTCAATCAACTTTACGACGGATGAATGCCGGCACATCCAGATCGTCATCATCTAACGGCAGCCCGATTTCACTCTCAGCCAATGGAGCCTGCAGCGGGCGCTGTGATACCTCCACCTTTTCCTGATAAGCCGGCAACGCCTCTTCCTGTATCACAGCTTCTTGGCGTAAGGTCATCGTCTCTTCGAACCCGGAATTGTCCTCCGGCTCAATCGACGCCAACGGTACAAACCGCCGCGGGGGTGCCGGCTCGCTCTTCGGCAAGCTCACAGGTACGACCTCCGCCTCAAGTTCCGGCTCGATCTGCGAACGCTCACGAATAAACGGCTGCCGGTGCGCCGGCATCACCGGCGGAGTGTACGCCGGCACTGGTTCAGGCTCAGGTTCCAGTTCCGGCTCACGCGCTGGCGCAACCGATTGTCGCACCGGTTCACGATGCCGCACCTGCCGATCGCTATCAAACCCGGTCGCCACCACGGTAATCTGCAGGTCATCATCCATGTTCTCATCGAGCACGGCACCGAAGATAATATTGGCCTCCGGATCAACCGCATCGGTAATCGCTTTGGCTGCCTCATCGATCTCGTGCATCGTCATGTTCTTGCCGCCGGTGATGTTAAACAGCACCCCTCGCGCACCCTCCACGCTGGTCTCCAGCAGTGGCGAATCAATCGCCTGGCGCGCAGCCTCCACCGCTCGGTTGTCACCACTGGCCTTACCAATGCCCATCAGCGCCGATCCGGCATTGCTCATAATCGCCTTCACATCCGCAAAGTCCAAGTTAATCAAACCGTGGATCGTGATCAGATTCGAAATCCCCTGCACACCCTGCTGCAGCACTTCATCCACGATCCCAAAGGCGTCCACCAGGCTGGTTTTACGATCAATCATTTGCAGTAACCGGTCGTTCGGGATCGTAATCAACGTGTCAACTGTATCTTTGAGCTCGTTAATGCCATGCTCGGCACTCCGCCGCCGCCGCTCACCTTCAAACGTGAAGGGTTTCGTCACAATCGCCACTACCAATGCGCCGGCTTCCCGCGCCGCCGCCGCAATCAATGGCGCCGCACCAGTCCCAGTGCCACCGCCCTCACCCAGCGTGATGAACACCATATCAGCGCCTTTTACGGCTTCATAAATGTCTTTTTCGCTCTCTTCCGCAGCTTTGCGACCCACCTCGGGATCCGCCCCGGCACCAAGCCCACGCGTCGTTTCGCGCCCAATGTGGATTTTCTGTCCCGCTTTCGAATGCAATAAGGCCTGCGCGTCAGTATTGATGGTGAGAAACTCAACGCCCATCATCTTGGCATCGATCATACGGTTAATTGCCGAACCTCCACCGCCACCACACCCTATAACTTTGATCCGGGCTGATGTATCAACCTCGGGTAAAATTTCGGCCATGCTTTGAGCTCCCTTACCACATGACCTGTCGGCAATCCCGGCAGGTACAAAATTGACTATACACCGGTCGCCAAAATTAATGCAAATAAATTATTCAGGCTGAAACCAACTTTCTCTTCGAACACATTTTATATTCAAAACCACCAATTTATTCCTTCATGAAAACATGTAAAATTCCGAGTTCATCACTAAACTCACGCAAACAAAAAATGCTGGCGAGTAAGAGTTTTCCACACCCAGCACCGTATTTCGATTCAAACGCTGTCTACGGCAACAGGTTTCGCAACGTTTTCTTAATCCGATCCACCGTCTGACCAATCCCCGCACCCGGGGCCGCCTCCTCCTGGCTGTGGCTCATGTTCTCGAGCATTAGCCCAATCGGCGCAGCGTAAGCGGGGTCACTAATCCTGTCCACAATCCCCGAAAACCCTTCTGGTTTGCCCACCACCGCCGGCAACTGCAAGGCTTCTTTTGCCAGGTCTTCAATACCCGGCATTTTCGCGCCGCCACCGGTCAACACCACCCCGCCCGGCAACATTACATCCTTGCCCAACTTCCGTAGCTCTTGCCGTACCAGATGAAAAATCTCATCCAGGCGTGCTCCCGCGATATTCTGCAATTCCTTGCGAGTCACCACGTTGTCCTCGCCCTCAAGCTCCTCAACCCGCAACTTCTCACTCATATTGGCACGCGACGCATGAGCTTTCACGTACTTGAGTTTAATCTTCTCCGCCGCATCTATGCTCGTTTTCAGCCCAATCGCCAGATCGTTCGTAATATGGCCAGCACCAACCGGCAACACGCTCGAGTACAGGATATCGCCCTCTTCAAACACAGCTACGCCGGTTGTGCCGCCCCCAATGTCGATCAGCGCTACGCCCAGTTCCTTTTGCTTCTTGGTCAACACCGCCCGCGCCGCCGCCAATGGCACCAGCACCTGACCCTGGATCGCGATCCCAGCCTGGTGAATGCTGCGGTCCAGATTCTTGATTGCCGGCACCGAACCTGTAATAATGTGCGATTCAACTTCCAGCCGCACACCATGCATGCCCACTGGGTCTTTAATATTCACCTGCCCATCCACCGCATAAGACCGCGGAAATACTTGGAGAATTTCGCGATTAGGCGCGATCTGAATGGCGGTTGCCGCCTCCTCCACCCGGATCAAATCATCAACCATGATCTCCTGGTCAGCCCGCCCTACCGCAATCACGCCCTTGGAATTCTGGCTGGCCA
>Ga0265338_10005003_pt1 | contig 17529 bp, 14 predicted proteins | sample 42126metaG_FD_193579 | JGI IMG/M metagenome (GOLD analysis project Ga0265338, IMG submission 193579) | Rhizosphere microbial communities from Carex aquatilis grown in University of Washington, Seatle, WA, United States - 4-21-26 metaG | ecosystem: Host-associated > Plants > Roots > Rhizosphere... | reverse complement strand
TCGTCATCCATGATCAAATCGCTGTAGGTGTCGCGAATCGTTTCGCCGGTGTGGCGGTGCGGACACAAATTTCCGACAACCGCGCGCACTTTGCGAACCGCATCCTCGCCGCGAAAAATCATCATCAAAACGCGCCGGCGGCGTCCTGTCTTCGGATCGGGCGAAAGGTTGTGGAGAACGTAGTCGCGGAGCAGCTCCTGGATTTTCCGGTCCTGCGGGTCTTCGGCGGAAACAATCGTTTCGGCGTATTGCCTTGTCAGTTCCTCGCACGGCGCAAACATCCGCATTGCGGCCAGATCGAGGCCGGTGCGCGAGATGAGCCGGCTCAAAATGCCGCCGGTGCGCGACTTGTAAAGCGAATAGGGTGTGACGATGACGTAGGCGAGCTGGAGCGACATAATTAGCTCGTCGGCGGATTAGCGGGAGTTGCGGCCGGGGCGGCCTTGCCGCCTAAAATCTTGAACATGACCGTGCCGCAGGTCGGGCACTTGCCCTTGATGGCCTTGCGCCCGTTTTTCATCGTTTCCTCAACGCCATTCGCAATTTCGCGCTTGGCCTTGCATTTGACGCAATATCCTTCTGCCATAAAAACTTTTACCGCCCGTGCTTCATGCCCGAACGATGACACCAGCTTAGCCGAGTCAAATTCAAAGCGCAACTTGGAAAAGGAGCCGGCTTAAGCTGTTGAAGACAAAATGATTACAGCAGCTATTTTACCACCTGTTTCCGTAATTCTGTCTTCAGGATTTTGCCGGTCGCATTCTTGGGCAAGGCGGGCAGAATGACGATTTGTTTGGGCGTTTTGTAGTCTGCCAGTTTGCTGCGGATGAATTCGTGCAAAGCTTTTTCATCGAGCGTCTGGCCTTCCGCCGCAGAGACGAACGCCGCCGGCTGTTCGCCACGCCGCGCGTCCGGCACGCCGATGACCGCCGCCTCTTTCACACCCGGAAAATGGTAAATCACCTCTTCAATCTCGCGGGGATAGACGTTGATGCCGTTGACGATGAGCATGTCTTTCTTGCGGTCGGTGATGTAATAATAGCCGTCGGCGTCGCGATGGCCCACGTCGCCGGTGAGCAGCCAGTCGTTGCGAAACGCCTTTTTTGTTTCTTCGAGCTGGTTCCAATAACCCATCATCACGTTGCCGCCGCGCACGCAGATTTCGCCCGTCTCGTTCACGCCGAGCATTTTGCCCGACTCGTCCTGCACGCTCATTTCCACATTCGCAACCGGGATGCCAATGGATCCGGCCTTGTGCGCGCCTTTCAGCGGATTCTTGGAAACGACCGGGCTGGCCTCGCTCAAGCCATAGCCTTCGATGAGTGGCACTTTGAATTTTTCCTCGAATTCCTTCAGTGTTTGCATCGGCAGCGGCGCGGAACCGCTGATGAAAATGCGGATTGGCTGCGGCGTGGGAATCTGCGCGGTCAGCATCATCCGGTAAAATGAAGGGACGGCGGGCAGGATCGTGGCGCTGCGGGAAAAAATCTCCTGCAACATCGCGCGCGGCGGGTGCAGCGACTTCACCAGCACAATGGAACCGCCGGTGGTGAACGGCAGAAAAATACCCACCGTCATCATATACGTGTGAAACATCGGCAGCAGCACGGCGAAGCAGTCATCCGGCACGGATTCCAGCACAATGCGGCAGCTGTTGACATTATGCAGCAGGTTGCCGTGCGAAAGCATCGCGCCCTTCGGTTTGCCCGTCGTGCCGGAGGTGTAAATGATGACGGCCAAATCAGATTCGGAACGCAGAGATGGAGATTTGAGGGTGGAGGACGGGTTGAGCGCCGCAATTTCCTCGATTTGGAAAAATTTGAGCCGGGGCCGCGCCGTTTTGAGTTCCGCCAGGTGCGCGCCCAGCTCCGCATCCGTGATGACGACATCAATTCCCCCGTCATTCAAGATGTAAGCGACCTCCGGCGGCTTGAGAAAATTGTTGATGGGCACGACCGCTGCGCCCGCCTGCAAAATACCAAAGACGCACGGGACAAACTCCGGGCAATTCTTCAGCCACAGCGCGACGCGGTCGCCCGGCTTCACGCCGAACTGGCTTTGCAGATGCGCGGCGAACTTTTGCGATTGCGCTAGAAGGCTGGCGTAGGAGATTTCGTGGTCGCCCCAAAAGATGGCGGTCTTTTGCGCGTGCTTTTGCGCGCAGTTGGCAAAGGCGGTGGAGAGGTTCACGGGGCAAAAGTTAAACCACCGGGACACCGGGACACAAAACAATTTCTAAATCTTTGTGCCTTCGTGTTTTTCTGGTAATTATTTACGCGTGATTGAAACCGACGAAAAACTCGCCGTGTGGCTGCCGAAATTGCGCGCGGCAAAATGGGTCGCGCTCGACACCGAGGCCGACAGTTTGCACGCCTATCCCGAAAAACTCTGTCTGATTCAAATCAGCATCGTTGACGGCGACCGGCTTGTGGATTCGCTGGCGAAAATAAACCTCGACCCGCTGCTCGATGCGCTGAATGCCCATGAACTCATCATGCACGGCGCGGATTACGACCTGCGGCTGCTGCGCAAGCATCACGAGTTTACGCCCTCCGCGATTTTCGACACGATGCTCGCCGCGCGGCTGATTGGAGAAGTTCATTTCGGCTTGAGTTCGCTCGTCGAAAAATTTCTCGGCGTGAAGCTGGACAAGGGTTCACAGAAAGCCGACTGGGCCCGGCGCCCGCTGACGGAAAAAATGGAAACCTACGCGCGCAACGACACGCATTATTTGAAACCCCTTTCGGACAAGCTCAGGCTTGAGCTCCAGCAGAAGAACCGGCTCGCGTGGCATCAGGAAAGTTGCGCGCGATTGATTGCCGAATGTTCGCTGCCACCCGTCGTGGATGGTGATTTCGTCTGGCGCATCAAGGGCAGCAGCCACTTGAACCGCCCGGAACTTGCCGTTCTGCGCGAACTCTGGCACTGGCGTGAAAAAGAGGCCGTTGCTGCGAATCGTCCGCCATTCTTCATTTTGAACCACGAAAAGCTCACGGACATTGCGAGCGCAGCGGTTGGGAATCATCCGGTGGAGGCTCTTTTGTCCCCGCGAATGTCGCCGCGCCGCCGCGAGTCGTTGCTTGAAGCGGTGAGGGCCGGACTTGCTATTCCTGCGGGCCGGCATCCGGAAATCATCCGTCAAAAATTCGAGCGCCCGAGCGAGGCCGAACGCCGCCGTTACACCGAACTGGCCGGATGCCGCGACGCCCACGCGCACAAGCTGGGTATTGACCCGACGCTCATTGCCAGCAAATCCACGCTTGGCGACCTCGCGCGCGATTGGGACCGTCACGCGCCGGAATTGATGAACTGGCAGCGGGAATTATTGAAATGATTCCGGCAGCGGCACGCTACCAATAAAACGACCGGCTCCGCCATCGGCAGAGCCGGTCACTTGACTAAAATCCAATCCAACCGTGCTGCTGCCGGTTATGCCACGGTGATTTTCTTGTCGAGATAGACATCCTGGATGGCGTTGAGCAAACCAATGCCTTCCTTCATGGGACGTTGAAACGCCTTGCGTCCGGAAATCAATCCCGTGCCACCGGCGCGTTTGTTGATGACAGCGGTGGCGACGGCCTCGGCGAGGTCGTTTTTGCCGGAAGCGCCGCCGCTGTTGATGAGGGCGGCGCGGCCCATGTAACAGTTGGCCACCTGGTAGCGGCAGAGGTCGATCGGATGGTCGCTGGTCAGCTCGGTGTAAATCCGCTCGTCGAACTTGCCGAAACTTGAGCCGCCCGGAGGGTTCAGCGCCTTGAAGCCGCCGTTGTTCTCCGGGAGCTTCTGTTTGATGATGTCCGCCTGAAGGGTCACGCCAAGGTGATTGGCCTGGCCGGTCAAATCGGTCGAGACGTGATAATCAATGGACTTGCCATCCGCGCCCTTGATCTTGAACGCGCCGCTGCGCAGGTAGCACCACAACACGGTGGCGAGTCCCATCTCATGTGCCTGGGCGAACGCCTGGGCCACTTCGACAATCTGCCGTCCGCTCTGATCGGAACCGAAATAAATCGTCGCGCCAACCGCCGCCGCGCCCATGTCCGCCGCCTGTTTGATCGTGCCGAACATGATTTGATCGAACTTGTTCGGATAAGTGAGCAGTTCGTTGTGGTTGATCTTCACAATAAACGGAATCTTGTGCGCGTATTTGCGCGAGATCGCGCCCAGAACGCCGTAGGTGGAGGCGACCCCATTGCAGCCGCCTTCCACGGCCAGCTTCACGATGTTCTCGGCGTCGAAATAATCCGGGTTTTTCGCGAAGCTTGCGCCACCGGAGTGCTCGATGCCCTGGTCCACCGGCAAAATCGAAACATACCCGGAGCCGCCGAGGCGGCCATTACCGAACAGGCGTTGCAGGTTGCCGAGCACGCGGTTGTTGCGGTCGGTCAGGGAATAAATCCGGTCAACGAAATCCGGCCCGGGAACGTGCAGCCGTTCCTTCGAGATTTTCGGGTTTTTGAAGTTGAGGAGATAATCGGCCTTGTCGCCGAGGAGTTGTGCAATTTGTGTCATAATTAATTCAATTTCTTTCAGTTAAGGCCGTTGGGAAAACCATTCACGCGGAATTCAAGCTCAACAACTGCCATTGTTGAAACGATAGCAAGGTCCGGCCCGCTGTGACAAACCCAATTCTGCCTTTCAATCAACATAAATTGCCTCATTCAAGGGAATAAAGGCGATGTTGGACCGCGTCAAGTGTCTCATCCGGCAACAACCATCCGGTTCACTCCGGCGCAACAGGCCGGCGCGATGCCTTCTTGTCGGCGTGATGGGATTTGTCGGCGAGCATCCGTGCTTTGGCGCGGCGGGAGCGCTTCCGTTTTTGGCGGCGGATCTTCTCAATCTCGGCGCGTTGCGCGGCCACAAAGCCGTTCTTCCGCGCCTCAATCTTGTCGAGCAGCAGGCGGCGGGCGATGAAGCGGTTGAGTCCCTGCTGGCGGGTCTCCTGGCATTTGACCTGCAAACCGGTTGGGCGATGGAGCAGCATCACGCAGGTGGACGTCTTGTTGACGTTCTGTCCGCCATGGCCGCCGGAACGGACGAATGTCTCTTCGATGTCCGTCTCGCGCACCCCCAGCGCGGCCATGCGTTGCGCAAGCTGGGCATCCTTTTCCGGGCTGACGGGGAATGCGCTCATGGCTTGGACGTCATCTCACCAATTCAAACGCAAAGCCTTTCAAATATTCCGTCTCTGGAATCATCGGAATAATCGGATGGTCCTGGCCTTGCGAATACGTTGCGACCCGGCGCAAAACGTGGCGCGTGTCGAAGGCCGCCGACAGGAGCGTGTCCTGAAACAGCCCGGCATCAACATGGTGCGAACAGCAAAAGGTTGCCAGCGTGCCGCCGGCCTTGAGCAGCTTCAGCGCGCGCAAATGAATTTCCTTGTAGCCGCGCAACGCATCGGGAACTGAAGCCCGGTTGCGCGTGAATGACGGCGGGTCGAGCACAATCAAATCGAACCGTGGAATGACTTTCTCGTGGGGATTCACGGCGGTCTGCGCCTTGAGCCAGTCGAAGACGTTGATTGCATCGAAGGAGCATTTTTCCGCGAGACCATTCGCCGCCGCGTTTCGTTTTGAAACTTCAATCGCATCAGCGCTTTGGTCGAGCAGATGGACGTGCGCTGCCCCGGCGCGGGCTGCGTGCAATCCGAATCCGCCAAGGAAACTGAAGCAATCCAGGACCTGCGCACCCTTCGCAAATTGCGACACCGCCTGATAATTCGCCTGCTGGTCGAGATACAGGCCGGTCTTGTGTCCGCCAACCAAATCCGTCTCGAATTTCAGCCCGTTCAAATTCACCGAAACCGGGCCGCTCAATTCGCCCGCCAAAAGGCCGTTTGCTTCCATGAGTCCTTCGAACTTGCGCGATGCCATGTCGCTGCGTTCCAGAATGGCGCGTGGCGAAAAGATTTTTTGCAGCGTGGCGGTGATCTGCGTCTTGCGCAGGTTCATGCCGAGTGACGAAATCTGAACGACGAGCGCGTCTTCGTATTTGTCCACGATGAGGCCGCTCAAGAAGTCGCTCTCGGCATTCACGACACGGAAGGAGGTCGCGCCGGGAAGGTGCTTTTGCCGGACGGCGAGCGCGGCGCGGATACGCTCCTCAAAAAACTTTTCATCCACCTCCACGCGCTCCGGCGAAAGCACGCGGACGACGATTTTGGATTTTGAGTTGAAGAAGCCCGTGCCAATCAGCCGCTGGCGGTGGTCCTTGACCTGGACGAGTCCGCCATCGGCGGGCGGCTGTGTGACGCGGAGGATTTCACCGTGGTAAATCCACGGGTGGCCGGCAATGATGCGGTCGGCTTCGCCCGGTTTTAGTAAAACAGTCGGCAATGAGTCCATGGTTTTGTAAACAGTTCAACTGAAGGTCGCAGCGAACCGGCGCTGCGGAAAGAAAATAGTTGAAACATTTTGCTTGCAAGAAACGCTAACCGGGTGGATAAGAACATTAAACGTATGAAATTCAGCGTTCCAATCAGCTCGTTGCTGCACCACAAAGGCCCGGCCTTGTGGTCCATACCGCCCGATGCCACGGTCTTTGAAGCCATCAAGCTCATGGCCGATAAAAACATCGGCGCGCTCCTGGTCATGTCGGGCGGCAAGCTCGTGGGCCTGTTCACCGAGCGCGATTACGCCCGCAAAATCGCCCTGCAGGGCAAGTCGTCCAAGGAAACCCGCGTGCGCGAGATTTTTACCGGCGTGGTCATTACCGTCAAACCGCATGATTCCGTCGAGGACTGCATGAAGCTCATGACCGAACACCGCGTGCGGCATCTGCCCGTCGTGGACAAGGAAAACGTCGTCGGCATCATCTCCATCGGCGACCTCGTGAACTGGACAATTTCCGCCCAGGACGCGCAGATTGCCCAGATGGAGCAATACATCGCCGGCGGTATCTCGTCTTAACCGGCCGGAATCAAATTCAGCGGATTCTATGGCTTGGCCGGTGGCGAATTCTTGTCCGCCTTGGTGTCGGGTTTCGCGTCGCCATCCTTGACCCGTTTGGCAACCAGGTCTTCCTCGGCAAAGTCGCCCACCTTGCGGTGCAGCTTGATTTCATCGCCGGACACCTTGCCCGTGTATTCGATGCGCATGTCGTTGTCGCCGAACTTGAGCGGTTCGACGAAGGAGATGGTGTCCTGGTTGATTTTCCCCTCGGTGATGGCCGAGTTGTTTGTTCCGTTCTCGGTGATGCCGACGGCCCTGCCGGTCAGGTTGGTTCCGTCCGCCTTGAACTCGTAGGTGTATTTTTGCATGCCGATTTGGGAATCAAACTGCCCCTGCCATTTCCCGGTCACGGTGTCCTGTGCCGAAGCCGTTCCAACAAACGCCAGCGCGAACGCCGCCAGCCCGGTCATTTTGACAATATTTTTCATGGATTGGTTCTGGTTTGAATTGGTTCGGGACAAGAAAACCACAAGCGGGCAGGGGAGGGAAGCAAATCTTCCGCGCCAATCCCCGGGCGGACACGGTTGTCAGGGTGCGGACGGGCCTGCCAAAATCACCGCTTGACGCCGGGCGGCTCCGGAATAGCATCAGCGGCGTCGTTCTTGGCAAACTAAAACCAAAACCCGAAAGGACATTGCTATGGATACCACGTCTCCTGCACAAACTCAGCCGCCGGCAACCAGTGAAGACAAAACCGTCGCCATCGTTGCCTATTTGACATTCATAGGCTTCATTGCCGCCATCATAATTCACAGCAGCAAAAAGACGAAGCTCGGCGCATTTCACCTCCGTCAGTTGCTGGGATTTATTCTCACCGGCTTCGCTCTTGGCATGGCTTGTCTTATTATTGGGATAATTCCGATCATCAATCTTCTGATGATACTGATCGGGCCGGTTCTGGGCATTTCATTTCTTGTATTGTGGGTCTTGGGCTTGGTTGCCGCCATCAACGGCGAGATGAAGCCGATGCCGGTGGTCGGGCCGCTTTATCAAAAATGGTTCGGCAACATCTTTGACTGATTGCGGTCCGGCTGGGATTCGGGATCACGGCGATTGTTTAGATGGGAAAACATATCCCCGGAGCAATGTCGTTGTCAGCCGCCTTTTCCGGGGCTTGCCTGGCAAAGGCGATCCGGGCGGCGGTTGGCTAGGAGGTAGGGATGAAGAATCCCATTGAATAAACAACCACCCGCCCGAATCAAAACCAAATCCATTATCTGCGGGAGGGAAGATTTAAATCGCAATCCACTTTGCTTATCCCCCCTGCAAGCCTGACAATAGATTAAGACGGAATGTGTTGCGGCGATATACGGTGTATTACCCATGCCGGTATTCGAAATCCTCTATCAAAAGTTGCCCGGCACAATCTTTGACCGATTGCAGTCTCGTCGGGCTTTTTCTCTAGGGCGGTCTGTGACCGCCGAAATTAGCCGGTGGCGCGGTCAAAGCCGCCCGTGCGCAGAAACTGAATCGTTTGCCGGATGGCTTCGCGGTTGCGTATGATAAACGGATGCGCCGTGTGAATGACAATGTGGTCGCTCATGCCCGCAAGCCGGGTCCGTTCAATGGAAACCTTTCCGTCGTCGCGGCCGGTAATGAGCAGGCTGTTGATCCAGTTGATGGAGCGGTCGCCGGCGATGACGCCGACGGGATAAGTTGCGGGACCGAGTCTGTTTGGCGTGGAATTTGTGCCCGTGCCCAATTCACTTCCCGCCGGACCGTTGATCCATTTGAATAGAAACAGCCGGCCGAGTTTGTCCACGACCTCGCTGCCCTGGTTCGGCGGCGCGAGCATGACCACCCGGCCCAGCGACGGAATGGAATGGCGCGCGAGGTAACTGCGGACCAGAATCCCGCCGAGCGAATGCGTGACGAAATGTATTTTCGCCGCGCCGTTCCGCTGGGAATCGCCGACGGCTTTGCCAATCGCGTCATCGGCAAGTTGCTGGATGGACGCCTTGCGCGAGGGATAATCCACATTTCTGACTTGGTAACCCGCCTCGGTCAGCGTGCGTTCCATCTTTGCCATCGAATGGCTCGTGCGGCAGAGGCCGTGCAGCAAAATGACTTCCTCCGGCGCGCTGAAGGCCGGTGAAGAAATCGCGACTATGGCCATGAAAATTATAATTCTCGAAAACATTCAAACTGGGAAAACATTCTGGCCAAAACGGGCGACAAACGCGAAATGATTTTTTTAAATGCCGCAAGCCGGCATTGGTCCCGAGGGCAGGGGGATGAACACTAATTACTGGTTGATTTGCTCCACTTCATTTTCATGCTTCAACGCCTGCTGCCGGAGTTTATCCGACACGGTGATTCTTTTTGCCACCTGATGAAATCCGGTGGAGGTGGCGATTTGAACTTCCACCTGATGGTTGTGGATGAACACAAAACTTGCTGCAAGGAAAAGCAAAACAAAAACACCCCGGACGTGGGCATTAAACCCGGCCTGCCGCTCGGCCCGGTATTTCCGCCGCCGCTCAACCCAGACCCAGTCGGCTATTCTAAGTTCGTTTGTCTTCACGTCGCAACCAGAGCATCTTTCATGCCCTGCATCAGACAGCCTAAACCATGCTTAATGCGCCCCTCCCTCAATGGCGATTGTTAAAAATTGAAGCATTTCATGTATAAAATTGTGGCTTTGTGAGCAAAATCTACGGGGTTGCATCAGGGGGTGAGAATTGGATTCGACCATTTCATAAACCTTTGCAAACCACATTTGCGAACGACGTATCGTCCGACTTTTGGCTGGAAATGGGTGGTTTACGGGCGAATTTTCGGGGCATGGCCCCGACGCCACATTTTGGCCGGATGAATCCGTTGTTGCCCTAATTCTTTTCCGCCCTTTCAAGCAACCGCAAGCGATCCGGGTGGAAGCAATAATTGAGCAGATGGTATTGTTCCACGAATTTGCAACCTTGCGGATGGGGATTCAAACATAAACACAACCCATCCATCGCTCTGCTCGCGATGCGACATTCGGTCATGTCCAGCAGACCTTCGTCATGGCCTGATTGAGATTCAGGTGCCATAGATTCGTTCTTCCTATTCAGACGTTCGGCACTGCGCAAAGGTTATGAAATTCTTTTTGTCTTGGTGGCAGGGCTTGCCGCGCCAGAGCACCGCGAAGGCGGGTGACCCCAGGCTTGATTGATAAAATTCCGCAGGATTGGGGGCAGCTGCTAGTTTTGCGGTTTTCGAGACTGTCTGTCGTGATAAATCTGAATCTATTACTGCGGCGCAGGCTGCGGCCAGACCCAGTCGAGCGCATATTCGTTTTGCCAATACATACTTGTGATTTGGACGCCTCTTTCGATTGAAGGGTTGCCATTGTCGTCCTTGCCGTTCTCGCCGATCGAATAAAGCAGGAATGTCCCGTCCGCCTTTGGCCGGTAGCGCAACGGCTGGCCGTCCACCGGGTCAAAGGGAACGCTGGGAACAAATTCCGGGACGAGCGAGTCCAAGTCCGACGGATAATTTCCATGTTTGAGTTGGTAACGTTTCAGGGCGATAGCCGTCACGGTGATTTGCCGGGCGGCTTCGATACGCATGACCCGACGCAAAATCGAGCTCACCCCAGTCATGGATTGGGAAAGCATATTATGCATGTCCGGATTAGACGTCCCTGAGGGCTTGTTCATGGCCTTGCTCATGGCCTCGTTCAGGCCGAGGGAGTCGAATTCTTTAGTCTGGTGCTGCAACGCGATTTGGAAGGAATGATTTGTCTTCGCCATGCGGGCGGTTTCCAACAGCACCTCGTCACCTTTGAGTCGGCTCAATTCATCCGGATAAGACCACCAATACCGCCACATGAAAAGTTGGACCGACTCCGATGGCACCGCCACTTGTTTGCCATCAAGCACTTTCAACAGTTCCTTGCTGGAGGACCGCCATTTGGCAACGTTCACCAGCCCCATCGCGCGTTCCATTTCCAGGACATTCTCATCGGCTTGAATAAAATCCAACGCGTTCCAGTCATTTTCCAATTGGGCCAATTGCCCGTCAGTGACGTTCGGCGATTGCAGGACTTCCCAGGTCGGAGGCCCCGCCATTGCGGCAATCGCTATTTGCATAAGTCCTGAAATGATGACGTGCTCGTCATCCAGCGACTTGGCCAGCGCGAGCATGGCGCGCAGATTTTTCACTGCCAAGGTCGAATCGCCATCGTGTAACTCGCTGTCCGTCGCGGTTCCCAATTGTTGCGCCATTCTTTTCATATTGGCGAGATGCATGCTGTCGAAACGGATACCCCCTCCGAAGACGCGTTCATACTGAATCTGGAAATCCAGATCCGGCTTGTTGATGATTTGCTGGAGCAAATCAAACGCCCCGCTGTTTTGCCTGACCGCTGCCGCGACCTCTTCCCATGAATTGGTCGCGAAGCTGCCTTCGGCGTTCGGCAGCTGATAACGGCTTGTGGCCTTTCCCCGCGCAACCATCTTCATGCCTGAAATGTAATTCGTGCTCAGCAGGCTTTTGTCGGCTTCAAACAATGCGACCGCCTTTAGAAAATTCGAGACGCTGTTTTTGTCCGCCGGCACCGGTGCCGGAATCACCTGTGCCAAATCCATCGGCTCGCCGTGGGCTTTGAGTCTGGCGATGTAAGACGCCTCGGCAATGCGCAGTTGGTAGTGATGAATGACCGGAATGAGGATTGCCACGCCAAACACCGCGCCGGCAACGATGAGGGTCTTCCTGCGGAGGTTCACATTCCGACGGTATGTCTGCGACCGGTCGCTGTCCAGCGTGAATTGAAATCAGGGAAGGTAGGGCGGGCAGTCCTCTGCCGCCGAATGTAGTGTCGAGGTTATGCCTCGATTCCGGCCACAGGCCGGACGCTACACGGCGTGCACGGCTTGTCCCGACAGAATCTGATGAAGGCGGGCGATTCGCTGTTTTACTGAACGGGCACGATAACGACGTCCTTGGCTCGGGATTCAGGCGTTACTTTCAAATCCGTGACTTTGCCGTTTTCGACATGACCCTGCACCGTGGTTTGATAAGGCGCGTGCAGCTTGAAATCCGCCGTCCAATCTGCGGGCCAGGCCGGCAGGAGCTGGATGCGTTTGCCGTCGCATTGCATCAGCATCAATTGCAGCGTAATCATGCCGTCACCGCCGTTGTCTAGGTCGGGAATCCAGTCGTGCGCCGGTTTCCAAAACCACGGGAAGCGCTGGTCGCCATAATTTGTGAATTCAGCGCTGGCAGCCTTTTGGGCAACCGCCGTCAAACCCAGAACCGCCGCCTGTGTGCCGTCCTGTCCCCAGCAGGTGTTTTGCGGCGAGCGCCGGGCGGCAAAAGTGTCCTGCGCCAGTTTGAGACCGGGTTTGCCCACACCGTAAAGGCGATATGGAAAGGCGACATAAAGTTCCGGGTTCTCCGAATTGCCGGTCTTGCCATAACTCTCGGCGGGAAGAATGGTCGGCGTGCCATTGGTATCGCCAGCGCCAAGCGGCGGCACTTTTCCGTTCGCGGTTTTGCCCAATGGAATCGGCGGCAAATCTTTCAGTGTTTTGGCCCAGGCCGTCCGCTGTTTCTCCGTCGTCAAATTGGTCGGCAGTGCCAGGAGCCGCGGTATCACAGCCATCAATCCCGCAATGTCCGGCGTGGGATTGGTGGCGACGAGCTGATAGGTCTCCAAAGATTGGGCCGGCGCCATGTGGATTTTGCCGGCGGCATCCCGGGGATAATGTTCGTCATAAAAGGTGACAATCGCATCGGCAAAAGGAACCAGCGAAGTGCGGACAAAATTGTCGTCCGGGTTGTAATCATTCACATCGAGCATCTGGGCAATCACCTCCAGCGCGCCCTGGATGTGATACTTCTGCCAGCGGCTCTGGATTTCGTTGGAGGGATTGTTCATGCCAAAGTCCGCCAGCCTTGGCACGCCCCAGAAATGCATCGTCTCGGGAAAGCTCGCTCCATCGTGATGGTAGTAAAGCTGCGCGCGATCCTTCGCCAGTGGCAGCGCATTCAGATACATCGCAAACCACGGCTTGAGCAGGTCATTGTCTCCCGTGGCAATCAACGGCCAGTAAAGAAGTCGGTTGTTCTGATTCCAATAACTGTCGCCCCATGCCCGGTAATCGGCATCGTGGTTGGTGGCAGATTGCTTGATGTTCCCCGTCATATCATGGCCCACCGTAAACAGGCCGCCGTTGAATTTGGGCGGCAGCTCGCCACGGGAAGAGGTGGCCACCATGTAACGTTGCATGGCGTAGCCTTGGGACACCTTGGCCGCGTCTTCCGTTCCAGCAACATGAATCCAACTGCGATTCCAAAAATCCCGCCACCATTGCTCATGCGCCAGACGCGTTTGTTTCAAGTCGGCGCGACTTACTTCGCCGGCCAGGGCGTCGAGTCCCGTCTTCCACGTCTTGGGAGAATCGGCCTGCTGTTGGGTCAGGGCGATTAGATCGAGCCGGAAATCCCGGCCCGGAGCGGAAGATTTCAGCGACTGATTGTCGCCGCTGACCAATCCGGGGCCGGTCAGGGTGGCGCCGAAACAACGATGCAAAAGCGGGTCCGGATATTTTTGGATGAGCGATTCCAAATGCTCCCGCTTGAGCACAAAAGGATAGTAGCTGTCGGGATTAAAATGGCACCAGGTGATGCGGTCCGGGCTGGCGGGGAAAATGATATCCGGCTCGGAACCGGGTTCCTTATCTCCGGCCATCACACTGGAGTAGTCTGCGTCCGGCCAGGATTCCTTGAATGGCTGCGTTTTGCGCCAGAGTTCCAGGCTTGCTTGCAGATTTCCCGGCTGTTCCAGATGTGTCTCCACATGGAGCGCCGGATGATTCGCGTCAATCCAGATGTGGACGGCATTTTCACCGCTCTTCAATTCAATGCTGCCATTTTCCAGCCTGAGAACCTGGGTGAAATTAGTGGCCGTCGCAAACGGGTTGGGATTGATTTGAACCCGCACCCGGCCGAGCTTTACGAGCTTGCCCGATTCCGTCCACGCGTCGGCTTTGGCCACCAGCAAAACCACGTCGCCGTTTTGTTCGGTCCAGACATTGGCGGCGAGGTCGCCGTTGCCGATGGGCATCGAATCGTTCTCATTCGTTCCCAAGGTGGTCCAGGTTACGTCGTTTTCTGCAATGAAACGATTGTCGCCGCCCGGAGCCGCCGGCGCGCAAAATGGCCTCGACAAGGACATGCAAAGCAACAACGGCAGAAAAACTTTCAGAAGCGCGCGGTCCAGGAGGTAGATTGAGGAAAATTTCATTCGGAACAAGAATGCGCAATATGCCGGTTTGATTCAACCTTTTCAGGAAAGGTGGGCGGGGCAGTCCTCTGCCCGCCGAATGTAGTGCCGTGGCTATGCCTCGATTCCGGCCACAGGCCGGACGCTACACGGCGCGCACGGCTTGTCACGACGAAATCTGGTGTAGGCGGAAGTGACGCGCCCTACCAGCACAATTTGTTTGGCCGGATGACCCGGGGTAAGGCAAAAAGCCGGGCAAAACTGCCCGGCCTTCGCGGTGACAAGGTTTATACGCCTTCACCAAGGCGCTCAGAAGGGCGACGCGGTTAACTTGTGGGGAGTGCTGTCCGCGACCGCGCCGCAGGCAAAACCTCTCTGCCAACCTGAACGGACAGCGAAGTCCTTGTTCGTTCGTCAATCGCCAAACAATGGGCAATGAACGGTTCCATAAAAACATCGAGATTTTTGCTTCCCTTCAAGCCCTAAGGGTTACATGGGATGCGTTGCGGACGATATGCGGTGTTTTACCCACGAGGGTTGGGTTCAACAGTTTCAGGGTTGATCGCTATTGGCCGGACTTGTGCGCCAAAGCAGAAGCGACGGCGGGAGTCAGGCGGAGGCGGGCAACGCTGGGCTGATTGATGAAATCCCTGTGGGATTCTCCAGATGTGCAGTCGAAAGCACACTTCCCTCAAAAATGGAATTGTGGTAAAAGGGTTCCATGAAGTCCAAGTCCGTTTTCCCCATCCGGGTCTTGAGTTGTTCACGTGGCGGCATGGTCTGCCTGGTCGTGCTCCTGTTGATGGCCTTCGGTGCGGAGGCGCAAAATCTGTTTCTGACAGGCAGCAACGACGGCATCAATGTAAATGTTTACGAATATACGCCAGGCGGAGCGCAGACCATTGTTGCCACCGGATTGAATAATCCTTACGGACTGGCCTTTGACAGCGCGGGCAACCTGTTTGTGTCGAGTTTTGGCGACGGATTCATATACAAATTCACGCCGAACGGTGTGAAAAGCCCCTTTGCCTTCGCGTTGTCCAATCCCACTGCGCTGGCCTTTGACCGCGCGGACAATCTGTTTGCAGCGGACAAGGGCAGCGGCTGCATCTATAAATTCGCCACGAACGGAGTGCGTAGCACCTTTGCCTCCGGCCTGAATAATCCTCTCGGACTGGCCTTTGACAGCGCAGGCAACCTGTTCGAATCGGATTTTGGCAGCAGCAACATCTTTGTATTCACGCCGTCCGGGGTCAAAAGCAACTTCACCACCCTTTTGTATGCTCCCATTGGATTGGCCTTTGACAGTAAGGGCAACCTGTTCGAGGTGGATACCGGCCATTTCATCAATGAGTTCACGAATTGCATCGCGACACAGAAAGGCATCTTTGCCGGCGGATTTGCCACACCGCAGGGACTGGCCTTTAATAACGCAGGCGACCTGTTTCTGGCGGGGCAACATGCCATCTTTAAAATCACACCAAATGGGAGTTCAAGCACCTTTGCCGGCAGCGTGTATCCCACCTCGTTGGCATTCCAACCCCCGCCCAAACTGAACATCGCCCTTTCCGGCACCAATCTGGTTTTGGCGTGGCAGACCAATGCCGTCGGCTACGTATTGCAAACCACAACGAACCTTGGGCCTTCTGCCGTTTGGAGCACAAATCAAACTCCGCCAGTCGTCGTGAACGGACGGATCGTGACAACCAATCAAATGTCCGGCTCGCAGATGTTTTTCCGATTGGGTGAATGATGGGATTTGGGAATGGGGATTGGCTTCAACCATTTCAGATTGGTGATGTTTTGGCCGGATGAACCAAGGTAGGGCGGGCATGCCCGGCTTCTTTTTGGCGTTTGATAAACAAAACATGTCAAATGACAGGGAAATGAATTGATGTCATGATACGGCTTGGATGCAACCGGTGAATAAATTCATGTTCGCAATCGGCATCTTGTGGTGTCTCTTCGTGCTCTATGGCGTTGCCATGCTTTTGCCGCCCTTGAACCGGCGGCTGCGCGAATGGGAACTCCGGCGTCACCCCACCAGCAGAACGCCGACCTATCCGCAACTCATCTTGTTTCTCGTGCTGGCCCTGCTGATGGTGGCGGTGGCCATGGCGGCCGCCTTCCATCGCGATCTCCGCGCAACCATCGGCATCAACTCCGGGGTGGCCTCGCATCTGATGATAATTCTGCCGATGCTGTATTTATTCTTGGGCTGGTTGAATAAGAGTCGCAAAGGCGGGCAACAGCCGGGTGCGTGACTTTAGGTTGGGAAGTTGTAGCAGCCGGCGTGAGCCGGCTCATTATTTTCGGATGCGGGAGAGGGATGGAGCGGACTCACGTCCGCTGCTACAACTTGATCTTTTGGCTAGCTGGCCCAAGGTAGGGCGGGGCAGTCCTCTGTCCGCCGGTCGAGGTTCGACTTCCCAATGGCGCGCACGGAGTGACGCGCCCTACTTGCACAATTTGTTTTGGGACGGCCTTGCCGCGCCGGAGCATAGCAAAGGCGGGTGACCCGGGATGGCTGCGGTCGTGCGCCGGAGTCAGACGAAGGCGGGCTTCTGCAATTAAGCCGTTTTGAGTTGCCGGGCGGGAACAGTCTTAAAGACCAGCAGGCTTAACACTGTAACGCCGAGCAGCAAAAGCGTGCTGCCACCATCCGGCACACTCGAAACGGAATTGCAAACCGCCTCGGTAATCGTGTTGTGATCCAATGTAACGGCGGCGTTCTCGGCCAACGCGCTGCCATCTAGGGTTGCGCCGGTAGCCAGCCCGATGGATGCATAAGCCAATATGTTTCCCATGAAGTCGGTGTCCGTTCCGAGCGTCGCTGAACTGTCAACCACCCAGAAGACATGGCAGGCTTGAGCGCCGTTGATGAGGACCACCGAACTATCGGATGCCGTGACGAGTGTGGACGAAGCTTGGATGATAAAAACCGCATTAGGGTCGCCTTGGGCGTCGAGCGTCAGAGTCCCAATCAGGTTGGCGGTTGTGGCAGCCGAGATGCTATAGACGCCAGCGTGCAAGGTTTGGCCGCCGAGTTGGTTGTCGCCACCGGCGAGGGCGGTCGCTGCCCGCCCGTTGGCGTCGGTAAACGCAGTGCTCAAGTCGTTTTTAGCTGTCGTCAGCAAGGCGTCGTCGTTGATGGAACCCAAAGGACCAGCGGGGTCAACCGTATAGATCGTCCCGTTCACCTGGCCTGCCGTCACTCCAATGGCGGCTCCGGTGGTTGGTGACACACCCACATTCCCATTGATCAGGGATGCGCCACCAGCATCAGTAATCTCGGAGTAAGCCAAGATGGCAAAGCTGGAGGCCGTTCCAAGGTCCACCGTGGATGGGTTTGCCATGGCGTTC
>Ga0265338_10005002_pt1 | contig 17529 bp, 17 predicted proteins | sample 42126metaG_FD_193579 | JGI IMG/M metagenome (GOLD analysis project Ga0265338, IMG submission 193579) | Rhizosphere microbial communities from Carex aquatilis grown in University of Washington, Seatle, WA, United States - 4-21-26 metaG | ecosystem: Host-associated > Plants > Roots > Rhizosphere... | reverse complement strand
AAATTTCCTGGCTGGGCAGCGTCGAGGACATCCGTGCTCGCGTGTTCGATGCGCTGAAATAATCAGTGCGGCTGGATACCCGATCAAAGCGGCCTGCGAGCCGCTTTTTTGCTTCTTGACCTGATGCTTGACTTGATGCCAGGGTCATACCCGAGGTCATACCCGAGGTCATACAATAAGCGCTGGCAACTCACCGCGCCGGCAACGATATTCTTCAGGAGATGAGATGGACATTCGCGATAACGTATTTCTGATTACCGGCGGCGCATCGGGGCTGGGTGCCGGTACCGCGCGCGCATTGGCCAAACAAGGCGGCAAGGTGGTTCTGGCCGATCTCAACGTCGCAGCCGGCGAAGCGCTTGCGGCGGAGCTGGGCGGCGTGTTCGTACGGTGCGATGTCTGTAGCGAAGCCGATGGTCAGGCGGCCGTCGCCGCCGCTCAGGCGCTGGGCACCTTGCGCGGACTGATCAACTGCGCGGGTGTCGCGCCGGCCAGCAAGACGGTCGGCAAGGATGGACCGCATTCGCTGGAATTGTTCGCGAAGACAGTCTCGATCAACCTGATCGGCACCTTCAACATGACGCGTTTGGCCGCAGCGGCGATGTCGGCCACCCAGCCGATTGCCAACGGCGAGCGTGGCGTGATCATATTTACCGCGTCGGTCGCCGCGTATGACGGGCAGATCGGTCAAGCCGCCTATGGCGCATCCAAAGCCGGGGTGGTCGGGCTGACGCTGCCGGTGGCGCGCGACCTGTCGCGCAATGCGATCCGTGTCATGACAATCGCGCCGGGCATTTTCGAAACGCCGATGCTGTTGGGGATGCCGCAGGAAGTGCAGGATGCGCTCGGGGCGATGGTCCCGTTCCCTCCGCGCCTGGGTCGTCCGGCCGAGTACGCGATGCTGGTCGAGCAGATTCTGGCCAATCCGATGCTCAACGGCGAGACGATCCGCCTGGACGGCGCCATCCGGATGCAGCCGAAATAACGGGAGAATGTGCCGATGACGGCGGCCCAGCACGGGTGGTCCGCCACTCGGACACCCGCTCATGTCGCCGGTGCTGTACCCGCTCATGCATCTGCTTATGCCGCAACTGACCGCCTACCGCCCGCTATGCGACGCGCGCTGCCGCAAATCGGCGAGCTGAGCTTCGATCGCCGCGGCGTCTTCCGCCTCGGGACACGTGTCGAGATAGAGCTGCAGGTCGTCAAGCGCGGCGCGCACGAAATCCAGCTTGGCATAAGCCAGCCCGCGATCGCGCCGCTCCTCGATTTGCTCGGGCAGCAAGATAACCATGCGCTGCTGCACCGCCAGCAAGCGCTGCCAGCGCTCCGTCTGCTGGTAAATCGCCTTGAGATTGCGCAGCATGCGGGCGAGGATCTCGCGCGGCAGCGACGGGGCCAATAATGCGCGTAGCGCTTTGGAAATGGAATCGCCCGAACGCGACACCGAAGTGGCCACGTAGGGTTCGAGCATTTCGACCATCTGGGCTTCGGACAGCGCTTCACCTGTGAGCGGATCCAGCATCACCTCGCCGGCCGTGGTGGTAACCCGTAATAGAAAATGGCCCGGAAATGCGATGCCATGCACGTTCAGGCCAATTTGCTGCCCCATTTCCATGTAGAGCACGGCTAGCGAAATCGGAATGCCACGCCGCTTGCGTACCACCATGTGCAAAAAGCTGTTATCGGGATCGTAATAATCGTTCAGATTGCCGGCCAGACCGAGTTCGCGATAAAAGAAGCGATTCAGCATCTGCAGCTTTTGAACGATGTCGGCCTCATCGGGCAGGCGCCGTTTCAGGCGTAACACCAGCGCATCGATTTCCGCAAGCGTGCCCTGAATGTCGAGATCGGGATAGGCATCCTGCGCCAACGCCAGTGCCGCTTCGGTCAGCGGCAGGCCTTCGTCGGCGGCCACCAGTGTGGTGAAATACTCGAGCATTCGGGTCATTGTCACTGCACACGTCTCCGGAAGTCGCGGTACTTGAAGCCCATCATCCACAGCATACCGAAATACAGCACGCCCAGCACAGCAAGCGTCCCGCCCAGCAATACCATACGCAACAGCACGTGATTGCCTAGCGCGATCCAATCGAAACGATCGCGGAACCACATCATGACGGCCGCCAGCACGAGGCAGGCACCCAGCAATTGCACAAAGAACATCAACCAGCCCGGCGACGGCGTGTAGATGCCGCGACGGCGCAAACCAAGGAACAGCAGCAGCGCATTCAAGCACGCTCCGGCGCCGATACTCAAAGCCAAACCGGCGTGAGCAAACATCGGTACAAACAGCATATTGCATAACTGCGTCACGCACAAAACGGTGACAGCTATTTTGACCGGCGTTTTGATGTCTTGTTTCGCATAAAAGCCCGGGGCAAGAATCTTGATCAAGATCAAACCCAGCAACCCTACCCCGTAGGCGGTCAGCGCGTGCGACACCATCAACACGTCTTTTGCACCGAAACGCCCGTAATTGAACAGCGTAGCGGTCAGCGGGCCGGCGTAGACGAATAACGCCACGGCGCTTGGGGCCGCAAGCAGAAAGGTCAGCCGCAACCCCCAATCGAGCAGGGACGAATACTCGAGCGGATCGCCGTCGGCATGCGCTTTGGACAAACTGGGCAGCAAGATAGTGCCCAGCGCCACGCCCAGCAATGCAGTGGGGAACTCCATCAGGCGGTCGGCGTACGCCAGCCACGAGACGCTGCCCGGCGCGAGCCGCGATGCGATATTGGTGTTGATAATCAAGCTGAGCTGCGCGACCGACACCGCGAACGTCGCCGGCACCATCTTGGCCAGCACCCGTTTGACGCCGGGGTGCGCAAGCGCGACGCGAGGATTGATGCCGATCAGCGGCACCATGTCGATGCGTTTGAGCGCAGGAATCTGAATGGCCAGTTGCAACACGCCGCCGATGATCACGGCGATGGCCAGCGCATAGATCGGATGGGCAAGATGGGGAGCCAGAAATAACGACGAGCCGATAAAGCTCACATTGAGCAGCACCGGCGCAAATGCGGGCAAGGAGAAGTTCTTGTAGGTGTTGAGCACGCCCGAGGCCAGCGACGTGAGGGAAATCAGCGCAATGTACGGGAACATGATGCGCGTCATCTCGATGGCTGCCACCTGTGCGTCCGCGCGCAACCCGGTCGCCACCACATACACTACCCAGGTGGCGCCCAGCATGCCTGCAGCCGACAGCAGCACCAGCACCCAGGCCAACACCGTGGCGGTGGCGTCGACCAGCAACTTGGTCGCGTCGTGCCCCTCGCGATTCTTGAATTCGGCGAGAATCGGGACGAACGCCTGCGAAAACGCCCCCTCGGCCGATAATCGACGCAGCAGGTTGGGAATTCGGAACGCGACGTTGAAGGCGTCGGTATAGGCACTGGCGCCAAAGGCGCGGGCGATCAGCGTTTCGCGAGCCAGACCGGTAATACGCGAGAGCAGCGTGAAGCCGCTGACGGTTAAAAGGGCGCGGAGTAAATTCATGTTGACGGTATTATACGGACTCAAACGCGCACTCAACTGCGGACTTGACCGCAGGCTCACGGGCGGTCAGGCGCGGTCACTCGAGACCTAACTCGCGCTTCGCAGGCAGAAATTGCCAAACTCGCAAATAATGCGCTATACTCCGCGGTTCTCACGAGATGCACCTAAACGCAGTGGTGTATCGCATTCACTTTTCGGCACTCGACCGCGTTCCAGCGAGTTCGGGTGCAGGTTGGATCAGGAAACAGGATAAGGAAACGTCATGGCAAACTCCGCACAAGCTCGCAAGCGTGCCCGTCAGGCTGCCAAAGCCAACTCGCATAACTCGGCACTGCGCTCGAAGCTGCGCACCGCAATCAAGGCTGTTCGCAAGGCCATCGAAACCGGCGACCAGGCAGCAGCAAACGAGATCTTCAAGAAGTCGTCGAAGACACTCGATATCATCGCTGACAAGAACATCATTCACAAAAACAAGGCTGCTCGCCAGAAGAGCCGCCTGTCCGCCGCGATCAAGGGCCTGTCGGCTCCGGCCGCTGCACAGTAAGCGTCGCGCGGTAAGCGCTAAATAAGCGCCGAGTAAGACTCGGGGCCCAGTCTGGCAGCTAAGCCTGCCCGGCTCACCCCGCCTGTTTCCTGCGATAGAACAAAAAGCCCGCACGCAGCGGGCTTTTTGCTTGGGTTGTACTTGGGTAATGCTCGGCACCGGTGCCTGCCGCACAAGCGGCAGACGACTCAGCGCGGCGTGAATTTCGAAGCGGGGACGCCATCGTGCAACAAGCATCCTTCCGTGACAACCTGGCCGTTGTCCTTGGCAAAATTCATCACGAAGTTGAATGCCATCGGTTCGACGTCGCGCAGGCGCGCGTCGACCCACACGCATTTGATATCGCCGAGCAGGGTGGGACGGACGTAGAGAGAATACTGCAGGCGTGCGTTACGTCCAATCACGCCGGTGCTGGGGCCAAACTGGGACATCACGCCGCAGAGACGCTCCGACCAATCACTGGGCCGAAAACGCTTCCCGTCTTTCGTGACACCTTGAATGAAATATCCGTTGGGGAATTCTTCGGCCATAGGCAAGTTGTTCTGCATGTTTTCACTCTGGAACTGCGAGGCGAATTATAGCGTACCCACCCTCTGAACGCAGCTTGCATGGCGCGCCGGGAAACAGCGTCATATCGCAGTCACAAGGCCGTCGAGTCGCCGGGGCGGCTCGTCAAATGCGATGAAATCCTTTATCCTTCCAAGACTTACCTAAGGGAGCGGCCGCAGCGGATCACCCATACCCCCGATGCTTGCCATATTAGTTTCATGACCGATAAAAAGATTCGACATTATCTGCAGTTCAACGACCTGACGCGTGACGAATACGATTACATATTCGAACGCGCGCGGATCCTGAAACACAAGTTCAAGAATTACGAGACCTATCACCCGTTGCATGACCGCACACTGGCGATGATCTTCGAAAAAAATTCGACACGCACGCGTTTATCGTTCGAAGCCGGTATTCATCAGCTCGGCGGCCACGCCGTATTCATGAATACGCGCGATACGCAGTTGGGTCGCGGTGAGCCGATCGAAGACGCGGCGCAGGTGATTTCGCGCATGACCGACATCATCATGATTCGCACCTTCGGCCAGGACATTCTGCAGCGCTTTGCCGATTCGTCGCGCGTGCCGGTGATCAACGGGCTGACCAACGAATATCACCCGTGCCAGGTATTGGCCGACATCTTCACCTATTACGAGTGCCGTGAGCCGATTCAGGGCAAGACCGTCGCGTGGATTGGCGACGCCAATAATATGGCGTACACGTGGATCGAAGCCGCGCACATTCTCGGTTTTAAATTGAATATTTCGACGCCGCCCGGCTACCGCGTCGATAGAGCGCTCGTGCCGGCCGAATCGCACGACGCCTTCGAGGAGTTTGAAGATCCGCTCGCGGCGTGTGCCGGTGCCGATCTGGTCACCACCGATGTGTGGACCAGCATGGGCTTCGAAGCGGAAAACGAAGTGCGCATGCGCTCGTTCAAGCAGTGGTGCGTGGACGCCAACATGATGGCGCACGCCCATTCGGACGCGCTGTTCATGCACTGCCTTCCGGCTCACCGCGGTGAAGAAGTGACTGCCGAAGTGATCGATGGGCCGCAAAGCGTGGTCTGGCAGGAAGCGGAAAACCGTTTGCATGTGCAAAAGGCGCTGCTGGAATTCCTGTTGCTCGGCAAGTTGGATAACTGAGCTCGACCCAGGACCCGCGCGATGCACCGACGGCGTCGCGCAGCATGATTAAATGTCGAAAGCCGGTTTGTAAACAATGTCAAAATAACGGGCGGGCTTAGCCAACCGGGCGGCCCCCCTTCTCAAGCTATGGATTCACTATGAGCGATCATCAGAAAGTCGTGCTTGCCTACTCGGGCGGGCTGGACACGTCCGTCATCCTTAAATGGCTGCAGGACAACTACGACGCCGAAGTCGTCACGTTCACGGCCGATATCGGCCAGGGCGAGGAACTCGAGCCCGCGCGCAAGAAAGCGCTGCAAATGGGCATCAAGCCGGAAAACATTTTCATCGACGACTTGCGCGAAGAATTTGTCCGCGATTTCGTGTTTCCCATGTTTCGCTGCAATGCCATTTACGAAGGCGAATACCTGCTGGGCACCTCGATTGCGCGCCCGCTGATCGCCAAGCGCCAGATCGAAATCGCCCGCGCCACCGGCGCGCAATCGGTTTCGCACGGCGCAACCGGCAAGGGCAACGACCAGGTGCGTTTCGAACTTGGTTATTACGCACTCGAACCGGGCATCAAGGTCATCGCTCCATGGCGCGAATGGGATCTGCTGTCGCGCGAAAAACTGCTCGCTTATGCCGAGAAGGCGGGCATTCCGATCGAGATGAAGCACAAGCAAGGCGGCGCGCCCTATTCGATGGACGCCAACCTGCTGCACATTTCGTTCGAGGGTCGCCATCTGGAAGACCCGAAAGCCGAAGCCGAAGCCGACATGTGGCGCTGGACGGTCGCGCCCGAAGCCGCGCCGGATACGCCGGAATATGTCGATATCGAATACAAGAACGGCGACCCGGTGGCATTGAACGGTCGCGCCCTATCGCCGGCCGAAATGTTGACCGAGTTGAATGCGCTGGGCGGCAAACATGGTGTCGGACGCCTCGATCTGGTTGAAAACCGCTACGTCGGCATGAAATCGCGCGGCTGCTATGAAACGCCGGGCGGCACCATCATGCTCAAGGGCCACCGCGGCATCGAATCGATCACGCTCGATCGCGAAGTGGCGCACTTGAAAGACGATCTGATGGCGCGTTATGCCGCGCTGATTTACAACGGCTACTGGTGGAGCCCGGAACGCCGCGCGCTGCAAGTGCTGATCGATCACACGCAGCAAAGCGTCAACGGCTGGGTGCGCATCAAGTTGTACAAAGGCAGCGCGACGGTCGTCGCACGCGATTCGAAGGAAACCTTGTTCGACAAGAACATCGCGACCTTCGACGATGACGGCGGCGCCTATAACCAAGCCGATGCCGGCGGCTTTATCAAGCTCAATGCCTTGCGCATGCGCATCGCCGAAAACGCACGGCGCAAGCGCTCCTAACGCGCGCTGGCTGCGGCTGGCTTGACGTTGGTGGTGACGGCGTGTAGCTGCCACGTGAAGCTGTGCCGCGCGGTTGCAGTGACGCTGGAAAAAACGCCCGGGAAATTCCCGGGCGTTTTTCTGTCACATACCGTTTCACACCACTACAGGCTCCGCTTCCAGTTCGACGCCGAAGCGCGCCTGCACGCTGGCGCGTATCGCCTCAGCCAGCGCCAGCACCTGACGGCCATCTTCGCCACCGCGATTGATCAATACCAACGCCTGACGATCGTGCACCGCGGCGCCGCCCAGCTCGCGGCCTTTCCAGCCCGTCTGCTCGATTAGCCAGCCCGCTGCCAGCTTGACGCGGCCGTCCGCTTGCCGGTACGACACCAGACCGGGCTCGCGACGCGCCAGCGCATCGAACTGCGCGACGTCGACGACCGGGTTCTTGAAAAAACTGCCGGCATTGCCGGTCTGCAATGGGTCCGGCAGCTTCGCACGGCGAACCTCGACGACCGCATCGAAAATATTCTGCGCGCTCGGCTGCTCGATGCCGCGTTCCGCCAACGCGCGCGCCACGTCGGCGTAGCCCGCGCGGGGCTGCCATTGCTTGGGCAGCCGGAAGGTCACGGACAGAATCAGATAACGGCCTCGGGCATCCCGCTTGAAGATGCTGTCCCGATAGCCGAACGCACAGTCAGCAAGATCGAACTCGCAAATCGTGCCGGATTTCAGATCGAACGCGCGCAGGCGGTCGAAGTGTTCCGCCATCTCGATCCCATAGGCGCCGATATTTTGGATGGGCGCTGCGCCCACGGTCCCGGGAATCAGCGCCAGGTTTTCAAGCCCCGCGTAGCCCTGCTCCAAGGTCCATGCGACAAAATCGTGCCAGTTTTCTCCGGCAGCGGCCTCGATATAGAACGCGGCGGCGTCTTCGCGCAGCAGGCGTCGGCCGGCTAAACGCACCAGCCACACCGCGCCGTCGAAGTCACCGGTCAACACCACGTTGCTGCCGCCGCCCAAAATCAGGCGTGGCAGCTTGGCCAAGCGCGGATGCGCTAGCAGTGCGGGCAATTGAGCCTCATACTCGATGTTATAGCCGTAGCGCGCTTTGACGTCGAAGCCAAAGGTATTGTGGCGCAGCAGCGGGAAGTCGGCGATCAGGTTGGCCATAAGCGGCAGTGAGAAAAACACGAGTCACGAAGTCGCAGACTAACAGCCCTGCCCGCGACAGATTTGGGCAAAACGAGCGGCACCGGTAAAATACCGATAACCCGAATTATAACGAGCACGCTGGCATCGTCAGCAAGCCAAAACGTAAGCCGATCGCGCTGCGCCGGTTGCCAGCACAATGTAACCCTGGCGCGCCAGTATGCCGCCTCACCTGAAAGGACAGCTCATGCCATCGTTTGACGTCGTTTGCGAAGCAAACATGATTGAAGTCAAGAATGCGATCGAACAGTCGAACAAGGAAATTTCGACCCGTTTCGATTTCAAAGGCTCCGATGCCCGCATCGAACATAAGGAAAACGACCTGACCTGCTATGCCGACGACGATTTCAAGCTCAGCCAGGTCAAGGACGTCATGATCAACAAAATGGCCAAGCGCAACGTTGACGTGCGCTTTCTCGACTACGGCAAGGTCGAGAAAATCGGCGGCGACAAGATCAAGCAGGTCATCACGATCAAGAAAGGTGTTTCGGGCGATCTGTCGAAGAAAATCGTGCGCCTGCTCAAGGACAGCAAGATCAAGGTGCAAGCGAGCATTCAGGGCGATGCAGTGCGCGTGACCGGCACCAAGCGCGACGACTTGCAAGCCGCGATTGCGTTGATGCGCAAGGATGTGACCGATACGCCGCTGGATTTCAATAATTTTCGCGATTAAAACGGCGGGCAGTGACCGAGGGGGGGGCGCCGGCCCCGGCACGCACGGTTATACGTAGCCGTGCCCGGCCCCCAGGCGCAATGATGCGTCCGCTTATTTTTTAGCGCTTTTTGCCGGCGCTGGGTTCACGCCGGCCGCGGTCTTTTTCTCGCCGATGCGGCTTTCCTTGCCGGCCATCAGCTTCGCAATATTCCCGCTGTGCCGGTAAATCAATAACGCGCTCATCAGAAAAACGGCCAGCAGTATGGGCCCCGTACCGAACATCAAAAAATCGAAGAACGGCGCGAATAGGGCCGAAATCAATGCGGCCAGCGAAGAGTAACGGATGAAAAACGCGACGATCAGCCAGGTCGCCAGCGTTGCCACGCCGAGTATGGGATCGATCGCCAATAGTATCCCCGCCGCAGTCGCGACCCCCTTGCCGCCCTTGAAGCGAAAGAACACCGGATAAAGGTGACCGATAAAGACGGCGATCGCAGCCAGTGCGATGGCGTCGTCATCGAGTCCGAAACGTGCAGCGTAATGCTGCGTCAGCCACACCGCAAGCCAACCTTTGAAGGCATCGCCGAGCAAGGTCAGTCCCGCCGCCAGCTTGTTGCCACTGCGCAGCACGTTGGTTGCGCCCGGGTTCTTCGAACCGTACGAGCGCGGGTCGGCGAGCCCCATCCCGGCGCTGACCAGCACGGCGAACGACACCGAGCCGATCAGGTAAGCCAGCACGGCAACAAGCAAATCGATAGACAGAATGGACATGATGAGTTTTGCGACAATTTAGCGATGGTCAGGCGCGCATTGTACCGAAGCTCGCGGGCCGTACCTAGACCGGATTACCCGCTGAACCACCCCTGCGGCTTGGCCCCGCCGAATTACGGCGCCGGCCGGGCGATCACGTACTACCGCGCACTCATTCAACGCTGGCGCAATTCACCGGCTTGGCCTCCAGCAGACGGGACAGGACATCGGGCGCCAGGCTGACCAGATAACCGCGCCGCCCGCCATTGAGGTAAATCAGCGGCAGCTCGAGAATGCTCTGCTCCAAATACACCGGCATCGCTTTTTTCAAGCCAAACGGCGAGGTCCCCCCCACCAGGTAGCCGGAATGGCGATTCGCCACCTCTGGCTTGCACGGCTCAACCCGTTTCACGCCGATTTGCCGCGCCAGGTTCTTGGTCGACACCGTGCGGTCGCCGTGCATCAGCACGATCAACGGTTTGGCTTGATCGTCCTCCATCACCAGGGTCTTGATGACGTGATGCTCGTCCACACCGAGCTGGCGAGCCGATTCGGTCGTGCCGCCATGGTCGACGTAGGTGTACGGATGCTCCCCGAACGCCACCTGATGCTTGCGCAAAAACTGTGTCGCCGGGGTCTCGGATACGTGTTTCTGTTTGCTCATGGCGTTATTGTAAAGTTGATCGGCGCGCCATGAAACCGTAGCGTAGCGCTGCGCCGTTCAGCCACGCGGATGATGCATCTGATGCAGTGTCTTGAGCCGTTCGCGCGCCACATGAGTGTAGATCTGTGTCGTCGAAATATCGGCATGCCCCAGCAGCAATTGCACCACACGCAAGTCTGCGCCGTGATTGAGCAGATGCGTTGCAAACGCGTGCCGCAAGGTATGCGGCGATAGCGGCGCATTGATACCGGCGATCAACGCATAGCGTTTGAGCAAATACCAGAACGCTTGCCGCGTCATGGCCCCGCCGCGTGTGGTGACAAACAGCGCATCGGCCGAGCGCGCACCCAATAGCGCGGGGCGCGATTCGCGCAGATAGCGCGTCAGCCAGCCATGCGCTTCTTCGCCAAACGGGATCAGCCGTTCTTTCGAGCCCTTGCCCAGCACCCGCACCACGCCTTCGTTCAGGCCCACCTCGACGGTCTTGAGCGTCACCAGTTCGGACACACGCAGGCCGCTCGCATACATCAACTCGATCATGGTGCGATCGCGCAAACCCAGCGCGGCGTCGAGGTTGGGCGCGCGCAACAGGCCTTCGACCTGCGCTTCCGAGAGCGTCGACGGAAAGCGCAGCGGCTGTCGGGCCGCGCGAGCCTTCAACGTCGGATCGACCGACACCCGGTGCTCGCGCAGGGCCCACGCGTAATAGCGACGTAGTACGGAGAGGCGGCGATTCGACGTGGTGGCCTTATCGGCGCGCCGTACGGCGAAATAGGCGTTCAGATCGTCTTCCTCGACGCTGTCCAAACCCCGATCGCGTTGTGCTGCGAGCCAATACGCGAACAAACTCAAATCGCGTCGATAGGCCGACAGCGTGTTGCGCGACAGCCCGTGCTCGAGCCAGATCGCATCGCAAAAGGTATCGATCCGCCCAACGCTGGCTTGATACGTGCGCTGCGCGGAGTCCGACAGCGGCTCGCTCGCTGCGACCGCGACCGTAGCCGTAGCCGTAGCCGCAGCCGCAGCCGCAGCCGCAGCCGTAGCCGTAGCCGTAGCCGCAGCGGTAGCGGTAGCGGTAGCCGCATTGGAACGTTCAGGCAAGGCAGCCGCTTTTACCATCAGTACCTCACTCCTTCATGCGTGAGCAGCCAGCGCTTGATATCGCGGAAATAGCCGTCTGCGCCATGATGAGCGAATCCACCGATTCCCGATGAAGACACGACCCGGTGACACGGAATCAACAACGGGAAATAGTTCGAGCCACATGCTTGACCAACCGCACGCGGCGCGCTGCCGATCAGGCGCGCCAATTGGCCATAGGTACGCACGGTCCCACACGGTATTTCGCTGATGGCTTGCCAGACACGTTGCTGGAACGCCGTGCCGACGACATCCAAAGGCAGGTCGAACGCGTTGACCGGACGCTCCAGATAGCGTTCGATCTGTTGCGCCGTGCGCTGCGCAAGCGGCGTTTGCGGCGTGCGCAATGCCGCAGTCGGTAGCAGATAGATCACTTCCTTCAGCACTTCGGGCTGCATCGGATCGAAATCCGTAGCGCCATGACTGGTACGAATGCCAACCCGTCCGAATGGCACATCAATGACCGCTTGGTACATCACATTCTCCCTTTGTATTCACGCGGCATCGAGCGCCCAACCGACGTGCTCCCGGACCACCGCCGAGTCGTCGTCGGCGCGCGTCCTGAGCGCTGCCAGTACCGCATCGCGTGCCGCCGGTTCGAGCTGCGCGCGTAGCGCATTGCCCAATCCCACCGCGAGGTTTCTCGACCAGCGTTCATATCCGATGCGGCGTATCGCCGAGCCAGCCAGACGGGTATCGAATTGCGCCGCGCTCCATCCGAACAATTCGACCAGTTCGGGCCGAGCAAGCCCATTACGCGGCACGAAATCGTCGATCGACGCGGGCTGCGCAAATTTATTCCACGGACACACCATCTGGCAATCGTCGCATCCATAGACACGGTTACCGATCAATGGTCGCAGTTCAAGCGGGATACTGCCTTTCAATTCTATCGTCAGATAAGAGATACAACGCCGCGCGTCGACCTGATAAGGCGCCACGATCGCACCGGTCGGGCAGGCCGCCAGACAGCGCGTACAAGACCCGCAATGCGCCCCATCGATCTCGCCAGGCAACTGGGGCGCTGGCGACTCTTCCTCGGTCGACACCGGTAACGCGACATCGACATAAATTTCGCCGAGAAAGAAAAATGAACCGTGCTGCGGATGCAGCAGCAAAGTATGTTTGCCGCGCCAGCCCAGATTGGCCCGACGCGCCAGCTCAACTTCCAGGACCGGTGCTGAATCGGTGAACACGCGGTGACCGAAGGGGCCGATCTGCTCGGCAATGCGCTGCGCCAGCTTCTGCAGGCGTTGTCGCAGCACCTTGTGATAATCGCGGCCTCGCGCGTAGACCGATACCACTGCGCTGCCCGGCTCGCTTAGACGGGATGACTCCGCACTGCGCCAATCGCCGGGGTGTTGCGCGATCTCGGCTGTAGTCCCGGTTTCCATCGCGCTTGCTGTTGTAGTTGCAGCGGCAGGGGCCGTTGCCGTAAACACTTCCGCGGGCAGATAATCGAGGCGCACGCTGATAACCCGTAACGTACCCGGCACGAGTTCGGCCGGTCGAGTGCGTTTGGATCCGTGTTTCGCCATATAATCCATCTCGCCGTGGTACCCCGCTGCGAGCCACGCGTCAAAGCGGGCTTCAAGCTTCGCCTGGGCCTCGGCCGCGACCGGATGACGGGTATCGACGGTACTGATGCCTACCGCGCTGAAACCCAGTTCACGCCCCCAGACCTGAATCTGCCGGGCACACTCGACCAGCGCCTCGGCGTTCAGTGACGCCGCAGCCGACGTATCGGACGCCGCGGAAAACGGAATGGAATTCATATGATCATTTTACGCAATGCCCGCCCCCTCGGTTCCACCTGACAACACAAATTCGCAAGCTGACGTTGGCCGCCAAGCCGACATCATGACGCGTGTTTTCGATTTACCTGACGAAGCGGCCACCGTCGCGTTCGGGCAACGGTTTGCCCGCGCGCTCAATATTTTGCGTGCCCCGCCTTACGAACGTAAACCGGGCGCCACGCAAGCCTGCGCACACACTCCGTTACAAGGCGCGCTGCAACCTTTCCCTGGCCTGCAAGTCCATCTTAGCGGCGATCTCGGAGCAGGCAAAACCACCCTGGTACGCGCCACGCTGCAAGCGTTAGGTCACCCAGGCCGGGTGCGCAGCCCGACCTATACGCTGGTCGAACCTTACACCATAGACAGCATTGCCTCACCTCAGAGCAGTCTGCTTGTTTATCATTTCGACCTATATCGCTTTGCCGATCCAGCGGAATGGGCCGACGCCGGGTTCCGCGATTATTTTGGCAGCGGCGCGCTATGCCTGGTCGAATGGCCCGAACAAGCGGGGGGCTTGCTCGGGGTACCTGATCTGAACTTTGCCATCGCGCTGAGCGACGAAGGTCGTCAGCTCACGGCGCTAGCCTTTACCGAAACGGGAAAACAGTGCCTCGCAAATTGTTGATCAAACCGTTTTACTCGATCGAATCGGCTGCGAGTGCAAGCTCGGGCTGGTCGCGGCGCAAGATATTGCGTGCGGGTGCGTCGACCGTGATGGTCGGTTTGCTGGGGCCGTTGAGCCCGCTGGCGAGCCGCGATGCGGCGGCACAATCGGTGATGGCGGTGCGTGTATGGCCCGCGCGCGATTACACGCGTGTCACCATCGAGTCGGATCAGCCATTGCAATATCAGGAGCAATTGTTGCAGGGGCCGGATCGCGTGGTGGTCGATTTCAACGGCCTCGATCTGGATCAGGCGCTCAAGGACCTGGTCGCCAAGATCACACCGAACGACCCGCAGATTGCGCAGGTGCGCGTAGGGCAATTCCAGCCGCACGTGGTGCGGCTGGTGATCGATTTGAAGGGCGCGGTCAAGCCGCAGTCGTTTTCGCTCGCGCCAGTGGGCGAGTACAAGTATCGGCTGGTATTCGATCTCTATCCTGCCGTGGCCCCTGACCCGCTGCTGGAATTGCTCGCGCGCACCGAGAACAAGCAAAACGCGTTGTCCGAGCAAAACTCCGCCGATATGCCGGCACCCGACACTCCGCCGGCTACCAGCGCGCTCGATAGCAGCGATGCGTTCTTCGAAAAGTACGCCAACCAGACAGCGCGGGCCGCTAGCGGCCCGCGCGCAGTGCCTGCACCGGGCGCGGCGCAATTCCACGCGCCGAGTGCCGTGGCGAATGTGCCGCCTCACAAGTCTGACCCTCTAGCCAGCGTGAATCGGGCGGCACCAGGGCCCGCTGCCGGCCTGCCACCCGAGAAGATGGCGCGCGCCATACCGGACAAGCCGGACAAGCCCACCACCGTGAGGCTGCTGACAGTCGCCATCGACCCGGGTCACGGTGGCGAAGATCCTGGCGCGATCGGCAGCGCAGGCAGCTACGAAAAAACCGTGGTACTCGACATCGGCCGCAAACTGCGCGCCAAGATCGATGCCCAACCCAACATGCGGGCCATGATGACGCGCGACGACGACTTCTTCGTGCCGCTCAATGTCCGCGTCCAGAAAGCGCGTCGGGTCGAAGCCGACCTGTTCGTTTCGATTCACGCCGACGCCTTCATCACGCCCAATGCGCGTGGCTCGTCGGTGTTCGCGCTGTCCGACCACGGCGCGACGAGTACGGCCGCGCGCTGGATGGCGAACAAGGAGAATTCGTCCGACCTGATCGGCGGCATCAACATCAAGTCTCAGGACGAAACCGTGTCGCGCGCCATGCTGGATATGTCGACCACGGCGCAAATTCACGACAGCTTGCGCTATGGCACCTTCGTGCTCGACGAAATCGGCTCCATCAACAAGTTGCACAAGGGTTCGGTAGAACAGGCCAGTTTTGCCGTGCTCAAGGCGCCCGACATTCCTTCGGTGCTCGTCGAGACCGCGTTTATTTCGAATCCGGAAGAAGAAGTGAAGCTGAACAACGAGGCCTATCGCGATCAAATGGCGGATGCCATCTTGCGAGGCATCAAACGGTATTTCGCCGCCAATCCGCCGCTGGCGAAAAGCCGTACGGTGTAAGAACCGAACAATGGAGAAAGCTGGGCGTAAGCAAAACAGTATGCGGTCGGCGACCACCGCCGCCTGCGCCTCAAGCGCCCCGTTTTTGCCTCATCAGTTTCCATAAGGCGCCGAATGCCACCGGCACTGCTGCTGCGGCCACACCGACCAGCACGATGACGTTCAGATATTGCTTGATGAATGGCAAGTTGCCGAAGAAATAGCCGCACAACACCAAGCTCAACACCCATAGCAACGCACTGGCAACGTTGAACGTCTGGAACCGGCCGAAACGCATTCCCGACACGCCGGCCACGAACGGCGCAAAGGTCCTCACCACCGGCATGAAGCGGGCCAACACGATCGTTTTTCCGCCATGCCGCTCATAGAAATCGTGCGTGCGTTGCAGCGCTTTTTTATCGAGAAAACGCCAGTTGCTCTGATACACGCGCACGCCGATGCGACGACCGATCACGTAATTCAAGGTATTGCCGCCGATCGAGGCCACGAGCACCAGCACGGTGAGCAGCGTCACATCCATCAGGCCCGAAGCGGCGAACGCACCACCGATAAAAAACAAGGAGTCGCCGGGCAAGAAAGGAAACACCACGAGCCCGGTTTCGCAAAACACGATCAGGAACAGCACCGCGTATACCCACGCGCCGTATTGCTGGATGAAAACTCCCAGAAATTTGTCGATATGCAGCACCAAGCTGCCAAAAGCCAATAGCGTGTCCAAGTGCAGATCCTGTCAGGGTTCAATGGTCGCGCCCATGATACCGGAAACCATTTCGAAAACGCCGGAGTGCTTTTTTAGTCGTCGAGTCCAATGGTCGGGTGATGTGCCGGGTTCAGCCGCCGGGTTCAGCCGCCGGGTTCAGCCGCCGGGTTCAGCCGCCGGGTTCAGCCGCCGGGTTCAGCCGCTATAATCTCGACATGGCCGATACCCTCCCCCTGCGTTCTTCCGACGCCACACCGCCCGCATCCGCCGACGCCGCACCGGTGCAAGCTCTCCCCCGGTCGATTCAGCCGCTGCCCGATCAATTGATCAGCCAGATCGCCGCCGGTGAAGTCGTCGAGCGGCCCGCGTCAGTCGTCAAGGAACTGCTTGAGAATGCGCTCGACGCAGGCGCCACCGTGCTGCGCATCACGCTCGATGAAGGTGGCGTGAAACGCATTACCGTGACCGACGACGGCCGCGGAATCTCCGCCGACGAACTGCCGCTCGCACTGATGCGGCATGCGACCAGCAAGATCCATACGCTGGCCGAACTCGAATCGGTACGCACGCTCGGTTTTCGTGGCGAAGCGCTCGCTTCGATCGCATCGGTCGCACAAGTCTCGATTACGAGCCGCACGTCAGCCGCTGCACATGCTACGCGCATCGATGCGCAGTCGGGCGAGCTTGCGCCGTCGGCGGGGGCAACGGGCACGACGATCGAGGTGCGCGAGTTGTATTTCAATACGCCGGCGCGCCGCAAGTTTCTGAAAAGCGAGCAAACCGAGTTGGGCCATTGCCTGGAAATGGTGCGGCGCGCCGCACTCTCCCGTCCTGACGTCGCGATCTCGGTCCTGCACAACGGCCGCGCGGTCGATCACTGGAATCCCAGCGATGCGGCGCAGCGCACCGCGAAGATTCTTGGCGAGACGTTTGCCGGCGCGCACCTGCCGCTCGAGGAACAAGCCGGTCCACTGGCCGTTTACGGCTACGCCGGTTTGCCGACCGCGAGCCGAAGCCGCAGCGACCAGCAGTATTTTTTCGTCAATGGCCGCTTCGTGCGAGACCGGCTGCTCACCCATGCCGTACGCGCCGCGTACGAAGACGTGTTGCACGGCGAGCGCTATCCGTCCTATGTGTTATGTCTGGAAATTCCACCCGAGTCGGTGGATGTCAACGTGCATCCCTCCAAAATCGAAGTGCGCTTTCGCGACTCGCGTTCCATCCACCAATTCGTGTTTCACGCGGTGCAACGCGCGCTGGCACGGCATGCCGGTGCCGCTCCTGAAACCACCGCGGGCGGTCATGCGGCGCACCTGGAAAGCACGCAGCCGATGGCAATCCCGGGC